>Ga0114958_10000842_pt1 | contig 25490 bp, 28 predicted proteins | sample C_130208_EF_Meta_FD_89577 | JGI IMG/M metagenome (GOLD analysis project Ga0114958, IMG submission 89577) | Freshwater microbial communities from Lake Croche, Canada to study carbon cycling - C_130208_EF_MetaG | ecosystem: Environmental > Aquatic > Freshwater > Lake | place: Lake Croche, Canada... | reverse complement strand
GTTGGAATGGACAATATAGACGTAGATTATGCTCGTGAAAAAGGACTTCATGTAATTAATACACCAGCATCATCTTCTGAAAGTGTTGCTGAATTGGTATTTGCTCATTTGTTTACTGGTGTTCGTTTCTTGCAAGATTCTAATAGAAATATGCCTCTTGAAGGTGATAGTAACTTTGATGGTTTGAAAAAAGCCTATGCTAATGGAATTGAATTACGTGGAAAAACATTAGGAATTATTGGTTTTGGAAGAATTGGTCAAGCCGTTGCGAAAATGGCTTTAGGTCTAGGGATGAAAGTGATTGCAGCTGATAAATTTGTAGACAAAGCAGAAGTTAAAGTAGATTTCTATAACGGTCAATTCATCAATGTAGAGTTTGAAACTGAACCTTTGGAAGATGTTATTAAACATTCAGATTTTATTACACTTCATGTTCCTGCGCAACAAGGTTATGTTATAGGCAAAGAAGAATTTCAGTTAATGAAAAATGGTGTTGGTATTGTAAATTGTGCTCGTGGTGGTGTGATTGATGAAGTAGCATTAATCTTGGCTTTAGATGCTGATAAAGTATTGTTTGCAGGATTGGATGTATTTGAGAATGAACCTACTCCAGAAATTCAAATTTTAATGCATCCAAAAATTTCATTAACTCCTCACATTGGCGCAGCGACTTTAGAAGCCCAAGATAGAATTGGAACCGAATTAGCTGAACAAATTATTAGTTTGTTGAAATCAGAGAAAAATTAAGTAAAAATTTATATTGTAATTCAACAACGTTTTATGCGTGGTTTTTTTTTGTAAATTTATAACAAACAATAAATTATGAAATTTTTAGTGCTATTATTTTTATCAATTATAGCTATTGTTTCTTGTAATAGTCCAAAAGTGATAATAACAAAAGACAAGAGCCAAACTAAAAAAACTATATCTGATACAATTAGAATTGCTAATGATAGTTTGGAATATGAAGTAATTATTATTGATTCTGGATTTAGCACTTGGTTAGCTTCTAAATCTAAACCTAGGGGATTCTATAGTGTGTCTTATTTAGAAAATAAAAACCTTATTTGGGTTTGCGAATGGAATAGCAGAGTTAATCAATCACAACTATATAGTAGCGATTTGTATGAAATGCAAATTAATTACGATAGAAATATCCATTATGGTTATGAAGTGAATTATTTGATTTTTAATTATTTGGTTTACTTCCAAATTACTAATAATCAAATACTTGGTGGATTTGTTCCTTATCCATAAACCACTATATTTGTATAAATATTTACAATGTCAAGTTTTAAAGAACGCTGGAATATCAAATCGAATCGGCAAGTATTTGTCATAATCGTTGTTTTTGCTGTTACGGGTTCTTCTGCAGCATATCTCTCAAAACCTATTCTTACTAATTTAGGTATTGAGAAAGGAATGGTTTCGAACTGGGTTTATTTTGCATTATACATTTTATTAATATTTCCTCTGTACCAAGTATTATTGGTGTGTTTCGGATTTATCTTTAAACAGCTTTCATTTTCTTGGGACTTTGAAAAAAAACTCTTGAAAAGTTGTGGATTAGGTTTCCTATTTAAAGAAAAAAAAGCCTCAAATAAATAATTACCTGAGACTCTTCTCTAAAATTTGTAATCAAAACTAAATTTATTTTTCTTTCTTAATTAAATTAAAGAAGTCATTTCTATTTTCTTTTTCATTAAAAATTCCTCCATATTGAATGGTTGAGGTATAACTGCTTTCATCTTGAATCCCTCTACTTGATACACACAAATGTTTTGCTTCCATAACTACTAAAACATTGTCTGTATCTAAAACTGTTTTCAACTCGTTGAAGATTTGCATAATCAGACGTTCTTGTACTTGTGGTCTTCTAGAATAGTAATCTACAATTCTATTTAATTTAGACAGTCCGATAACTTTTCCACTAGAAACATAGCCGATGTGGGCTTTACCAATAATAGGTAAAAAATGATGTTCGCAAGTAGAATTGAAACTAATATCAGCTTCTACCAACATTTTATCATAATGATACGAATTGTCAAAAACAGAAATTTTTGGTTTATTAGCAGGATTTAATCCTGAAAATATTTCTTTGATAAACATTTTTGCAACTCTGTGCGGGGTTCCTTTCAAGCTATCATCTGTCATATCTAAACCCATTTCCTTCATAATAGAATGAAAATGTTTTTCGATGGTATTCATCTTTTGCTCGTCAGTTTTAATAAAGGCGTCTGGACGCATTGGTGTTTCTGCAGAAGTCATTTGATGATTGTCACCTATCAGTTCAAAAAATTCTTTTTCAATGGATTTGTTCATAAGAATTAATTTTTTGTTTAACAAATGTAATAAATTATTAAACAAATAAACCGTATTGATAAAACTTTATTATTTATTCAATCATAAAAAAAAATGATATGAAGTAATAAAAGAAAATACTTTGTTACTTTGTAAAAAATTAGATTAATGATTACTGCCAAAAACATTCATAAATATTACAACACATTACATGTGTTAAAAGGAGTAGATTTGCATATTAAAAAAGGAGAAATTGTATCTATTGTTGGAGCTTCTGGTGCAGGAAAAACTTCACTGTTGCAAATTCTTGGTACACTAGATAATCCAAAAAAATTAAATGATACAGTTTTTGAGATAAATGGAGAAAACTTACTGAATATGAAAGACAAAGCTCTGTCTAAATTCAGAAATTCGCATTTAGGATTCATCTTTCAATTTCATCAACTACTACCCGAATTTACTGCTATAGAAAATATATGTATTCCTGCCTATATTGCTGGAAAAGAAAAATCAGAAACAGAAACTGAAGCCAAACGATTATTGAATTATCTTGGGCTTGCCCAAAGAGGTCATCACAAACCCAATGAGCTCTCTGGTGGTGAACAACAACGTGTAGCTGTAGCCCGAGCATTAATCAACAAACCTGCTGTTATTTTTGCTGATGAGCCTTCAGGAAACTTAGATACAGCATCTGCAGATAACTTGCATCAGTTATTCTTTACACTCAGAGAAGAATTAGGACAAACCTTTGTAATTGTTACCCATAACGAAGAATTAGCGAACATGGCTGATAGAAAATTAGTTATGAAAGATGGTTTAATAGTTTAATTTTATGATGCTAATTCTCCTTAGTTGGCTCTACATACTCTTTACTTCTATTGCTTTTGGAATAGGTTTCATAAAATTGTTTCAATTACAAGTAAAAGATATTGTTATAACTTCCATCTTGGGATTATTTTCAATTACAATCTTAGCTAGTATTTTTGCACTATTTGGACCTATAAATTTTGTGTTCAACTTTATACTATTAGTTTTTTCATTTGTAATAATAAATAAACATAAAGAACAATTTTTTTTAATTTTCAAAAAAGTTAAAATTCAGTTTATTGATTTTTTGTTTCCAGTAAAATTACTATTTATCCTTAGTAGTGTTTTAATATTGGCCCAAAGTGCCACATTACCATTCATTATAGATAATGAAACTTACTACATTCAAACTATAAAATGGTTGAACGAGTATGGATTTGTCCCCGGTTTAGCAAATCTTCATTTATTTTTTGGTCAAACTAGTGGGTGGCATATTGCACAAAGTGTCTATAGTTTTTCTTTTCTCTATAATCGATTTAATGATTTGAATGGTTGCTGTTTTATAATAGTAAATTATTGGGCTTTTCTAAAACTTCACTCCTATTTCTCAACCAATAATCGTTTGGATTTAGTATTTGGATTATTGCCATTAACCTATGTTTTCCTATTTCAGTTCATCAGTGCACCCTCCCCTGATTTTGCAGTTTATGTTTTTGGAATTATATTGTTTAGTCTTTATTTAGAAAGAGAAGATTTTATTGTTATAAGTGCTATATCAGTATTTCTAGTCTTTATCAAGATTACCGCTGTTGTTCTTTTATTGCTTCCTATACTATTGTTATTTAAAAATTATAAAGAGTTTAAAAACAAATTGGCTAGTATTAGTATTATTTGTGGAGTTATATTTATCATTTTGCTACTAAAAAACAGTATATTAACGGGTTATCCTTTTTTCCCATTGACATTTATTGCTTTGCCTGAAATAAATTATGGTGTGCCTAAAGAAATCATGTCATTTTTTTTTAGTCATGACATGATGCATTCTTTTTATATGCCCTTTGGCACTCTTGAAAATGCATCGATAAAAGAAATATTAAAAAAGTATTTTTTCAGCAATGGAATAGACAGCATTATTGGAATTTCAACTTTATTTATTGTAGTTATTTCTCCTTTCGTTATCTTAAAAAAATATAAAAAACAAAATGTTAGCAGTATTTATATCCTTTTTATTTTGCTACTTTCTTTACTAGTCATTAGTTCTCCACAGTACCGTTTTTATGTTTATTTTTCACTTTTCTTTTCATTATTATTGCTTGCATCAATTTTAAATAATAATAAAGTGATAATTGGATTACTTAGCGCCAGCTTAACATTGGTAGCTATATTGATATTTGTTCCTATATCTTTCAGTAAAATTACCGATAATAAATCGATGACAACTAACAATACCTTACAGTTGAAAAATTATCTTATTCCAGAACCCAATTCAAAAAAAAAGCAAAAATATTTATCGCTACTTATAGGCAATATGAAATATTACTCCCCTAACAAACCTATTTTCTTTTGGATAACTGGCAATGGTAAATTACCTTGTGTGAACGAATCACAATTGAACTATTTTGAAACAAATTTTCATGTGTTTCCACAAATGCGTGGTACTAATTTAGGTGATGGTTTTTACTCTCAAAAAATATTTCCAAATGAATAAAACTGAGCTCAAAGAATTCTTAGATGAAAAGGTTATTATATATAATAACCCAAGTTTTATAGAAAGCGACCCAATACAAATACCACATCGATTTTCATTAAAAGAGGATATTGAAATTGCCGGATTTCTTACTGCTACAATTGCATGGGGAAATCGTAAAATGATTATCAATAATGCAAAAAGTATGATGGATTTGATGGGAAATTCTCCATTTGATTTTGTAATGAATCACAAAGAATATCACTTAGAAGCTCTAGAGCCATTTGTTCACAGAACGTTTAACAGCATTGATTTTAAAACTTTTACTTTTGCCTTACAACAATTATACTTGACTCATGGTGGATTAGAGAATAGTTTTGCAAAACAACAGCAAAGTACTACCATGCAGCCCGCAATAGCAGCTTTTAAAAAAGTTTTTTTTGAAGTGGGTCACCAACAAAGAACCACTAAGCATATTTCGGACCCAATGCAAGGTTCAGCAGCTAAAAGGATCAACATGTTTTTACGTTGGATGGTGCGACAAGACAATAAAGGCGTTGATTTAGGTATTTGGAAGAGTATTTCTCCTGCGACCTTATCTTGCCCATTAGACGTTCACTCAGGAAATGTGGCCCGCAAACTAGGATTACTTACAAGAAAACAAAATGATGCTAAAGCTCTTACTGAACTTGACATTGCCTTGCGAAAAATGGACTCTACAGACCCAGTTAAATATGATTTTGCATTATTTGGCTTAGGAGTTTTCGAAGGGTTTTAATTTTTCTTCAAGACCTTATATTGTTCATAGCATTCGCTGATGGCATCCATGATTTGTAAATCGTTGGCGGTTTGAATAAAAGATTCAGAATAATTACAACGTTGTAAAATTTCAGCAATTTCTTTTTTATCAACCCCTAGTAGCACTGAAATTGTCTCTCTATCAAACTTAGATTCCAATAGATTTCTAACGGTATCATCCTTTTTCATGGATTTCAACCTTTTAAGCTCAGTTGGTTTTTTTCCAAAGAAATTGTATAGCATATCAGCAGGATTGAAAATAGAACCTAAAACTCTTGTAAAGGCGTTTGGAGAACTCTCACCGGCTTCATAAGCGGTAGGTAATCCAGAAATACTATAACGATAGTTGTCTTTGTCAGGAATAAGTTTTGAATCTATTTCTAAATACCCTGTTAAATCATATTTTTTAACAATAACTTCCTCGAGCGCAATAGCTTTTTCTGTCAACTGTATCTTAGCTGTTCCGTTTTTTAACCAATCGTTTGTGACCCTAATACGTAGTGATTGATATCCTAAAAGAGAAATATGCAGCGTATCACTGACACTAACTTCTAATTCAAAAAAGCCTTTAGAATTAGTTACTATACCTTTTACTTTATTGATATTAATAACATTCGCATTGGCTACTGGCAACAAAGTATTGTCATTAATAATAGTTCCAGTAACTTTTTGAACAATTATTTTATCTTGTGCAGTTGCATTTAAGAAAAATATAAATAAAAAGAAAACCGTAAAATATCTCATAGCCATTTTTGATGGTTTAAAAGTATGAAACTCTTTTAAGATATTTTACGGTTTATATTCAGAATTAGAACAAAATTAACTTTTAGGGTTAACTTTTTCTTGGTCTTCTGTTTTTTGCAGCTTCAAAAGAACGTCCAGCAGGTTTTTCGTCATTTCCTTCAGAACGCCTTGGTGCTCTTTCTTCTCTTTGAAACATACCAGGTTCTCTTTTTGAAGTCACATTTCTATCACTTCTAAAGCCACTTTCTCTTGGTGCTGAATTTCTATCACTTCTAAATCCTCCTTCTTTTCTTTGTCCAAAACTTCCACCACCGCTTCTTGATGCTGAACTTCTACCACCAAATCCGCCAGAGTTCCTGCGTTCTCCGCCACCACTTCTTCCGTTGTGATCACGTCTTTCACGGCTTCCACCATCGTTTTTAGAAATTTCAACGTTGATTCTTCTTCCGTTAAGATCAAAACCGTTGAGCATAGACATTACTTTTTCAGTATGTTCACCATCAGTATTAAAGAATGAAAAACCTTCTTTCACATCTACTTTAAAAACATCATCTTTACCTAAATCAAGAGTTTCCTTCAAGAAATCTTTTAATTGCATCCAATCAAAATCATCTCTAGAACCAATATTTATAAAATAACGCACTGGATCACCAGCTCTAATTTCTCTTGGTTCAGAACTTCTTTCGCTTCTTTCGCTACCTTTTTCTCCTGATAAATCCCGTTTCTTTTTGTAGTAATTGATGAATCTGTTGAATTCAACCGAAACCATTTTTTTTATTAATTCTTCTTTAGTTAACCCATCAAGTACTTCGTTGATTGCAGGAAGGTAGTTGTCTATTTCGTGGTCAACTTCAGTATCTTTAATTTTATTAGCTAAGTGCAACAATTGAATTTCACAAATTTCCATTCCAGAAGGAATTGTTTTTTCTTGAAATTTTTGCTGAATAATTCTTTCGATAGACGAAATTTTACGAATCTCACTTTTAGTTATAATTACGATAGAAGTTCCTAATTTCCCTGCTCTCCCTGTTCTGCCTGAACGGTGATTATAGGTTTCTATTTCATCGGGTAATTGATAGTTAACTACGTGCGTGATATTATCAACGTCAATTCCACGAGCAGCAACATCTGTTGCAACAAGCATTTGGATTTGACGGCCTCTAAATGATTTCATAACACCATCCCGTTGCGCTTGAGATAAATCTCCGTGCAAAGCTGCAGCATTGTATCCATCATCAATTAATTTTTCGGCAACGGCTTGTGTATCTCTTTTTGTTCTACAAAAAACTACAGAAAAAATATCTGGATTAGCATCTGCTAAGCGTTTTAGAGCTTCATAACGATCACGAGCGTTAACACAGTAAAATTCGTGAGAAACAGTAGCCGAACCTGAATTTTTGCTACCAACAGTGACTTCTGCTGGATTGTGCATGAATTTTTTTGCAATTCGAGCTACCTCTGCAGGCATAGTGGCTGAGAATAACCAAGTGTTTTTCTCATCTGGTGTATCTGATAATATAGAGACTATATCTTCATAAAATCCCATGTTTAACATCTCATCTGCTTCGTCAAGAATACAAAAGTTAATGTTTTTAATATTAACAAGACCTCTGTTAATCATGTCTTGCATTCTTCCTGGAGTTGCCACAATAATTTGTGCTCCACGTTTAATCTCTCGGGCTTGTTCTGTAATGCTAGCACCACCATAAACTGCCACTGTATGTAAACCTTTTACATATTTTGAGTATTGTTTAATCTCGTTGGTGATTTGTAAGCAAAGCTCACGTGTTGGTGATAAAATTAATGCCTGTGTACTTCTGTCTTCAGCATCTAATTTTTGAATTAGTGGAAAACCAAAAGCTGCCGTTTTCCCTGTACCTGTTTGTGCTAATGCGACTAAGTCTGTGTTTTGTTCCAATAGTACTGGAATCGCTTTTTCTTGCACTTCTGACGGATTCTCAAATCCTAGATCTTTGATCGCCAGCAGTAACGATTCATTCAGACCTAATTGTTCAAATTTATTCATATAAAGTTTTAAAATTTGGTGCAAAGGTATGTTTTATATACCGTAAAAACTAATTTGTTTAGTTTTGATAATCAGTGTATTATGTTTTTGTAAGAAGATGGAAGAATGGAAGATGGGATATACTAAGGAAAAGAAGTTACTATTTTACACAAAAACTTGCTTCTTCCTAGTCCTATCTTCCATTTTTATTTTAAAAAATCAACCAATTGTTTTACTGCTAAACCACGATGACTAATTTTAGATTTTTCTTCTATAGCCAATTCAGCAAATGTTTTATTATAACCATCTGCCATAAAAATGGGATCATAACCAAAACCATTTTCCCCAACCTTTTTATCAATTATTTTTCCATGGATAATTCCTGTAAAAAGATGCTGTTCATCATTAATATTTAAACAAATAACAGTTTTAAAATTGGCTTTTTTATTCGTTTTATCTCTTAGATTTAATAATAATTTATCCATATTATTATCATCACTCTTGGGTTCTCCAGCATATCTGGCTGAGTAAACTCCGGGTTCTCCATTTAAAGCATCCACTTCCAATCCAGAATCATCAGCAAAGCAATGTATTCCATATTTTTCTGTAATATAATTGGCTTTCAAAATAGCATTGCCTTCTATTGTAATAGCAGTTTCTGGAATTTCTTCAAAACAACCTATATCCTTCAAACTTATTACTTGAATTGTAGAAGGAAGTAAGAGTTGTATTTCTATGATTTTGTTGATATTAGTAGAAGCGAACACTAATTGCATAAAAAATAGTTTTAACTTAATTTTAATCTAACAAAAACATGTTTTATACCTTTTTTATCCGACTCTCTTTCATCAATTTCGATAATATCTTTTAGCGATTTTAACATAGGTGTTAATTTAGTAAAACCATAATTTCTAGGGTCAAATTCTGGTTTCTTTTTAACAATTAAATTACCAACATCACCAAGAAAGGCCCAACCATCTTCATCGCCAATAGCATCAAGGGTTGCTTCGATGAGTTCAATAGTTGTAATGTCAATTTTATTATTAACTTCTTTTTCAACTGATTTTTTAGAATCTGTTTTTGAAGTTGGTTTTGTTGTTTTCTTTTTCACATTACCTTCAAGAACTTCAATATAAATAAACCTATCACATGATACTATAAAAGCATTTGGGGTTTTCTTCTCTCCTATTCCAATGACTTTCATTCCTGATTCTCTCAATCTTATTGCCAATCTGGTAAAATCAGAATCACTAGAAACGATACAAAAACCATCAACTTTATCAGAATATAACAAATCCATTGCATCAATAATTAATGCAGAATCAGAGGAGTTTTTACCGGTGGTATAACTATATTGTTGAATGGGTGTAATTGCATGCTCTAGCAAAACAGATTTCCATCCATTGGCATTAGGCTTTGTCCAATCGGCATAAATTCTTTTAGTGGTTGGAGTTCCGTACTTAGCAATCTCCTCTAACATTCCTTTAATATTACTATATGGAACATTGTCTGCATCAATAAGCACTGCTAATTTAAGTTCCTTTTTATCTTCTGCCATTTTATTTATTAAAAAATGATTTTTATTACACTATTCTTTTACACAAAAAGAAATATTTTTTTTGTAAATCTAATTAAAGAAGTTGAAAAAATATTTCGCTAAATTTAGTATTTTATAGTTACTTTTGCAACGTTTGTTAATTATAGTTTACTATGGTAAAAGATTTATTCGAAAGAATACAAAACAATAAAGGTCCACTCGGAAAATGGGCTTCTCAAGCTGAAGGTTATTATGTTTTTCCAAAACTAGAAGGAGAACTTGGTCCAAGAATGCAATTTCACGGAAAAGATATTTTGAACTGGAGTTTAAATGACTACTTAGGCCTTGCTAATCATCCAGAAGTTCGCCAAGCTGATACTGATGCTGCTATAAAATACGGCGCCGCCTATCCAATGGGTGCGCGAATGATGAGTGGACATACAGATGCTCATGAACAATTAGAAAAAGAATTGGCCGCTTTTGTAATGAAAGAATCAGCCTACTTGCTAAACTTTGGTTACCAAGGTATTATGTCTTGTATCGACGCATTAGTTACTAAAAACGATATTATCGTATATGATGTAGATGCCCACGCTTGTATTATAGATGGTGTGCGCCTTCACATGGGAAAACGTTTTACTTACCGTCATAACGATATTGAAAGCATGGAGAAAAACCTGCAACGTGCTACAAAAATGGCTACTGAAACAGGTGGTGGAATTCTTTTTATTACGGAAGGTGTTTTTGGGATGCGAGGTCAACAAGGAAAGTTGAAAGAAATTGTAGCGATGAAAAAGAAATACAATTTTCGACTTTTAGTTGATGATGCTCATGGCTTTGGGACTCTGGGTAAAACAGGCGCTGGAGCTGGTGAAGAACAAGGTTGTCAAGACGATATAGATGTTTACTTTTCTACTTTTGCTAAGTCTATGGCAAGTATAGGTGCTTTCTTGGCTGCTGACAAAGACATTATCGATTATTTAAAATACAATTTACGCTCACAAATGTTTGCTAAAGCATTGCCAATGATTCAAACCGTTGGTGCTTTAAAAAGATTACAATTATTAAGAGATAATCCTGGATTAAAAGACAAACTTTGGGAAAACGTAAACGCACTTCAAAACGGATTAAAAGCGAAAGGATTTAATATTGGAGATACTAATACTTGTGTAACACCAGTATATCTCGAAGGTTCTATACCAGAAGCTATGGTGATGGTTAATGATCTTCGGGAAAACTATGGTATTTTCCTTTCTATAGTAGTTTATCCTGTAATTCCAAAAGGAATTATCTTGTTGAGAATGATTCCAACTTCTTCACATACATTAGCAGATATAGATGAAACGCTTAATGCTTTTGATGCTATTCGTGAAAAACTTATAAACGGAACTTATAAAAAGATTGCTGACGCCACAACGGTAGATGTTTCTCAATAAATAATTCCTTGATTAATAAGAAAAACCATCCGAGGATGGTTTTTCTTATTTTAAATCATTCTTCAATAAAAATGCTACATCATTGATATTTCATCATTCTTCATGAAGTTATAAACTGTTTGTGATATTTCAGCTAGTACTTGTGACAATTTTGAATTATCCTTTCCTCTTGTCATTATAGTTAGCAAATAGGTTTTATTATTTAAATAAACTAAAGCCGATTCATGCAATTGCTTTTCAATTTGATTGCCAGATTCTCCAAATTTGTGAGCAACACTTATGTTAGATGGTAAGCCTTTAAGAATTCCATCTTTGAAGTTTGTTTGAGTTAGTAATTCAGCTGCAAATTCAGAATCCTCTGAAGTAAGATAAGCCGCGTTATAAATTGCTCTCATAAAATAAGAATATTCTTTTGGAGTAAATTGATATTGACTAGCATAAATATTAGGAACTTCTAATCCAACATCTTTGAAAAGCTTCTGTAAGACCCTTGAGTCCATTTGATTTTCTAATAATATAGTTGCTTTGTTGTCTGAATATTTAATCATATAAGTTAACAACTCTCTGATAGTGTATTTATTACCAAGAACAATTGATTTATCATCGAAAGCAACATTTTTTCCATCATTAATATTTTTTGAGTACATTATAGTCTTGTTTAAAAAACCAGGACTTAATTCATTCATTTTTAATATTGCAATCATTACTGGAACTTTAAAAATTGAACCAGGATCATACTTTAAGCCATCATTAATTGTTGTCCATGTATTAGATTTAAATTCTCTTACATATACAGATGCATTATTCAAATCTCCAGATATTTTATATTTATCAACTACGGATGTCACTTGTTGTTTTAAATCATTAAGATTTTCAGATTCGCATTCATCATCAACAAACATTAATGGTTTAATAAATTTATAACCCTCTAATCTTTTGATATCGTAATTACATTTAAAAGATGAAGCACTAATCAAATTTTCCTCTTGTTGCTTGTTTTTATAATAATTATTAACAATAAAGCAAACTGATATTGAAATTATAATAGTAGCTATTATAAAGTATTTAACAGAATATTTTTTTTCTAAATTAAAATATGTTTTCATTTTATTTTATTAATTACAAAAATAGTATAACAAGTTTTTATTTAAAAACCCTACTTTTAAAAATAAATATTTTTTTATTAATTGAATAATGTTTAATAAAAATGTAAATTTAACATATTAATCTGATTATTTATAAATAAAAAAAAGTTAAAAGTGTTAATTGTATAATTAAATAAATATTTATAAAAAAATCGATTTTTCTTACTGATTTTAAGATAAAAGTTAAAAACTTCGTAATCAAAAATACTTTTTTATTTTATTTTTTGATTTTAATACTTGTAATTATTTGGGTTTAATTCTTTAAATTTTGACATAGGCTCCTCTTTTTTTTTAACTTATATAATTTAAATATTAAAAACTAATTACGACAAATAGTTTAAATTATTTAAAGTTGTTGTTTTTCTCAAAATCACTATTTTAGTACCCTATTAAATAATAATTAATAAATCATGAAACTGCTAGGAATAGGTTCGAGAATAAACCATAAAGAGTATGGAAAAGGTGTGGTAACTAATGTATCTAATACAGAATATTGGGTAACATTTATAGATGGTGGATTAGAGACCATAACAATAAACAGTGAATTTGAAGTAATAGAAGCTGCAGAAAACGAAGTGGACACCGTCAGTTTTTATGACGTAGAGCAAAGCCTATTATCTATACTGAAAAAATGGAACGGTTTAGCAGAACCAGTAGCTATAGCCGATAAATGGAAAGGTGGTAATATGAAATTAGTGCCAGGACAAGTTGGTGTTCTAGGAAAAGATGTGCCTATTGATGTGTTCTTTCACAAAATAGTTATGTTGCGCGACAGACTACGTGTAATGGAACAGAAAATCAATTCGAGTAACCTAGAAGAAATAGAGAAAGTTGAGTTGCAACAATACATTACTAGGATATATGGAAGTTTAACTACTTTTAACGTATTATTCAAATCTCAATCTGATTATTTTGTAGGTGAAAAAAGCAAATAAAATTTAGAATATTAATTACAATTAAGAGCATTTTTTTAGTAACTTTAGACTAAAATTTATAAATTATGAAAAAGACTATTTTTCTATTCGTTTTTACTTTAGGTGCCATTATTTATAGTTGCAAAAGTAATAGTAATGATACAAGTAATACTAAAAAATTGAGTTTCACGCTAGAGTCTAAAAGCGGAAGTAAGGTTACAGGCTATGGTGACTTTACAGAGAAGAATGGTATTGTAACGCTGAGAGCAAAAATCCAAGGACTTAAACCCGGGATACACGCTATTCATATACATGAAAAAGCTGATTGTTCATCTACAGATGCTACATCTGCTGGAGGACACTGGAACCCGACATTTAAAAAACACGGTAAATGGGGTTCTTCTGAATATCATAAAGGTGATATTGGTAATTTTACTACTGATGAATTTGGAAACGGCACTATTTTATTCAAAACTGATGAATGGTGTATAGGATGCGGTGATACTACAAAAGACATAACAGGTAAAGGCCTTATTGTTCATGAAAAACCAGATGATATGACCACACAACCTTCTGGTGCAGCAGGATCAAGAGTAGCTTGTGCAGGTATTATAAAATAGTTTGTTCCAATGATAAACCCATCAGCTCATGGCTGGATAGACAAATTCTTTGCAGAACAAAAGGATTTGCCTCACCTTTTTCCTAAAAGTGATCTGGATTTTTATATCCAAACCAGAGCTACTGGCTTTATTTATGGACACATCATCAGTTTTGATACGCCAAACGATATAGTAACCAAAGACCGCCTTCCAGAAGAGATTTCTAAACTTGGCATGCTAAATACGTTGTTTCAAATGTATCGGTTGGAGAAACAAGACAATGATTATATTAATTTTATTAATCAGGCAGTTGCTTTTTACAACACTATGATTCCAAGGGGTTTTAACCCACTCAAGAAAGTGATGGAATCAAGTTCTCTCTCAAACAAACTAGAAAAATTTATACACGATAGAGTGCAAACGAATGAAGATTTGTTCAGCAAAAACTTCTCGCATGTTATCACAAATGCCTTACTTTTCATAGATGTATTGGCATTCAAACAACATTTAGAAAAAGGTAGTCTGCCAGAGAAGTATTCTACCAAAATAGAAGACATTGTTATCAGTATCATATCACTTTCTTTAAAATCAAAAACCGTAACATCACAACATGATGATTTGCTGTTAAAACTATTTGAATCTTCGGTTCGTTATAATAAATTTTCGCCTACTAATAGTAATACTATTGAAACCTTAGATTTTAGTTGTTTGCAAAATGATTTAGAAAAATATTATGTGATTGACTTGGCAGGAATCAGTTTGTGGAGTGATGAGAAAGTAGAAAACGAAGAGCGGTATTTTTTATATAAACTTGCCGAAATGATTGATGTTACTGATGTGTTTGTATTAGATAGTATTAATTTTATCAATGATTTTATTGTGTCCTACAAAAATGAAATTCCTTATTTCAATTATTCTAATCCAGTAAAGCATTTCTATGAGCAAACCACTGAGAGTGTTGCCTTACTGATAAACAGAAACAAAAGTAGGCTTTTGAAAGAGTTAACCCAAAGCAAAGAATTGATGAGCCTGTTGGCCAAATCAACGCATAAAGATTTGGATAAAGAGGAAAAGAAGAAGGTTAAAAAGCAACTTCTTGACATTTGTAAAACAGTACCTTCATTGACTATTTTCTTGTTACCAGGTGGCAGTCTATTGTTGCCTATATTGATAAAGTTCATTCCAACAATGCTTCCGTCAGCCTTTAATGAAAATATTGAGGATTAAAAAAAGCCGCTTAGCGGTTTTTTATTAGAATTTCAATTGATAGACTTGATCTAAATCGACATCTGAACTTATGGTAACATTCAAATCAGTGACATAACCAGAGTTAAGACCATAAGCCCAACCATGTAGATATAGCTCTTGATTATTGCGCCAAGCCGATTGTACAATGGAGGTCTTGGCTAAATCAAAGACTTGCTCTTTTACATTAATTTCTACAAATGCATTAAATCGAATTTCTTCATCGATAATTGAATCCAGGTAAGTACTGTGCAAACGATATACATCTTTGATATGACGAATCCAGTTGTCAATAATTCCAATAGAGTCATTGCCCATAGCCGCTTTGACTCCCCCACAACCATAATGTCCACAAACAATAACATGTTTTACTTTTAATACGTTTACAGCATAATCTAAGACACTAAGCATGTTCATGTCAGAATGAATTACCATATTAGCAATGTTTCTGTGTACAAAAACTTCACCGGGTTTCGCTCCTATAATTTCATTTGCTGGGACTCTACTGTCTGAACAACCAATCCAAAGCAATGGTGGGTTTTGTCCTTTGGATAAGTCTTTAAAATAATCAGGGTCTATTGCCAATTGACTTTCTACCCATTTCTTGTTGTTATCTAGTATTTTTTTATAAAAATCAGGCATTTATCGTTGATTTATGTTGTTACGAATTTACATTATTTTTTTTAAATTTCAATAATTATCAATCCTCAAAAAAATGTTTTTCTGATTTGGTATAATTACTTAAGCTATCACAAATAATAAAATACTTTATGTACTTCTGATAATGTTTTTTTTAAAATGGGTAAGAAAAATGAAAATATCTATTGTAATTTATTAAAGAATAGATTGTTTGCAAACGTATTGGTTGTTTTAATGGCAAAGAAAATTAAGACACTAGAAGCAAAAGCTAAATTATATCAGTCAGGGAATTATCAGTAGCTTTACCCTTTACAATTTAATTAATCTTACAAATTATTTTTAAAAAAAATATTAATAACAAATAAAATTCAAACACTTTGTTATAAGTAATAACTATAGTTTTTATATTTACATTAAATATTACTATAGAATGACTATTACCCAATTAAAATATGTTTTAGCAGTTGCAGAACATAAGAACTTCACATTAGCAGCCGAAAAATGTTTTGTAACCCAACCAACATTGAGTATGCAAATTCAAAAAATTGAAGAAGAGTTAGATATCCAAATATTTGATCGAACAAAAAAACCTATTCAACTTACTGAAATAGGTCATAAAATTGTAAATCAATCAAAGAATATTGTCAACGAAGCCGATAGAATTCAAGACATTGTAGATCAACAAAAAGGTTTTATTGGAGGGGAATTTCGTTTAGGAATTATACCAACAATTATGCCTACTCTTTTGCCAATGTTTTTAAATAATTTTATCAAAAAATACCCAAAAGTTAAACTCATTATTGAAGAGTTGAACACCAATGAAATTATAGAAAAATTAAAAAACGGTCACCTTGATGCGGCCATTGCATCAACGCCTTTGGAAGAAGAAAAGATAAAAGAAGTTGTGCTATACTTTGAACCTTTTGTTGCTTACATTCCAGAAAATCATAGCTCTTTTCATAAATCAGAAATTGAGATTGATGATTTAAATATTGATGAAATTTTATTATTACAAGATGGACATTGCTTTAGAGATGGCATTTTGAATCTATGCAAAAATCAAAGTCAAAACGATAAAAATCATTTTCAAATAGAAAGCGGAAGTTTTGAAACATTAATAAAATTAGCAGATGAAGGATTAGGAACTACGCTTCTTCCCTATCTTCATACGCTGAACTTAAATGAAAAAGATAAATTAAAACTGAAGCATTTTGTCGAACCAAAACCTGCTAGAGAAGTAAGTTTAATTTTTCCTAAAAATGAATTAAAAATTCATATCATTGATGCATTGAGAAATATAATTTCTGGTGTCGTTAGAGGGGCAATTGCTTTTCAAAATGTGCAGATTATTAGTCCACTACAAAAAAATAAGTAAATGTTCTTCCAACTCCTTGATTAGTTTATACCAATAAAATAATAAAAAATAATCTTTTAATTACTCTTTATAGATAAAATACAATTCCAGCTATATTTTAATAGAATTATCAGTTAATGAAATAATAATAAAATGAAGCCTTTTAATCTTCAATAGTATTTTATCAATAAATATTTAAAATATATTATCTATTTCCAGGGCTTTCTTTGATAAGTTTGAATAATCATTTTTAAATTCCTTTAATAGCGCGTAACATCTCTCTCTTTCCAGGTGCACCAGGTAATTTTTCTATGGAAAATCCAGCTAGTAACATAGCATTTTTTATTGAAGTTCTACACGCATAGGTTACTAAAACTCCATTTGACCTCAAAGCCTTATACATTTTTAAAAAGATTTCTTCTGACCATAATTCTGGTTGCACTCTATAGCCAAAAGCGTCAAAATAAATTAAATCAAAAGCATCTATATCATTGATATCTTGAAAAAATTGTTTTCGTTTTATTAATGTGAAATTGTTAGAAATAGCATTTTTAATCTCCCATTCACATTCATGCATTTGATTGAAAACAGTGGCTTTTGTAGTGTCAATTTCATTTACAAAGTTCATTTTCAAAGCTTCCTCCCTATCAACTGGATATGCTTCTACTCCTAAATAATCTATAATTTGATTATTCTTGTTTGCTTCTAAATGAGTGATAAAAGCATTCAAACCTGTTCCAAACCCAATTTCTAAAATAGCAATCGACTTTACTTGAAAAAGTGAAAACCCATTTTTTATGAATACATGATATGCTTCTTGTATGGCACCGTGCTTAGAATGATAACTTTCGTTCCATTCTGGCAAATGTATTGTGGTTGAACCATCATTTGTTTGAATAATTTCTCTTTTCAATATTACTCTTTAATATAAAGTTTTTTTATTCTCGGGATGGGTCCGCCACATTTTTGTTGGTGACATTGAATGCATGCATCAACTCCAGTATTAAAATGTTTTATAGCGTTTTTTGGGTCTTTATATATCAGTTCTTGAGCTTTGATAAATTTAGCTGCGTTTTCTTTAAAAAAAGCATCATTATCAGATTCGTCAGTCATGACAGCTTTATGAATTTCCAAAAAATGTTGTGGAAATTGACCTATAGTATCACCTTTTTGAATACGTACTTTCAATCTTTGATTATCAACATACATCTGCTCCATTAAAACTGCCATTTCTGACATTTGGTACATTTCTAATTTCTTCTCTTTCTTAGTTGAGCATTGATTAGTTGCTATTTTCTCAACTTTTTTTTGACAAGAAAACAATACTAAGCAAAAAATAACCAAAAGTTTTTTCTTCATTTTAGTTATTTTTTAATGTAAACACCGGATGCTAAAAAGGAATACGTGATTTCAGGTTTGGTAATTTTTGCAATTTCTGATGTTGATTTTCCGCCGTCTTTTGCATAATGTTTTAATTCATCTACAGAAACAACATCTACAAATGCTTTCCCATTAACTATGGCTTGACTATTATCTGCATTTAGTGGTACAAAAAATGAATAATCTTTAAATTTTACAAAAGATTCATTATCACCAGCTAATTGCATTTTCATCCAACAACCTTTCTTTTTACAAACCGATTTAATATTCGATTGAAATTGAACCGTTATTGTATCTCCATTTTTTAATGTCTTATATTTTTTGAGCATTTCATTTTTAGTCAAAATCTTAGCAACTTTAAAATTTTCACCAAATGAGACATAGTCACTATTTTCAAAAGATTTTAACTTTGAATTTTTTTGGGCTATTGAATTAAATCCAATTAATAATAAGGTTATAAATAGTAACGCATTTATTTTTTTCATGACATAAAATTTAATAATTGTAAAAGTAAAAAAGATTAACAGTTTAATAAGTTAAATTGACAATATATTTTATAGTTATTAATAATTAATGCCTAAAAAGGCTATTAAATTATTAATTTTCTAAAAAGCGCATAATATTTTTATTGATTGCATAATACAAACATATTTTTATTAGTTTTACAAAAAACTAACAATACAATTATAATTTTTAGAAAATATTCATAACTAATTAATTATCAAATTTATATGACTTTTTTCTAAACTAAACTTATTATTAATGATGTTAAAAACAACAACCGAAATCGATATAGTTAGAGCTTCTTCTACTAAAATTAATGAAGTTGATTTCGAAAACTTAGCCTTCGGAAATATATTTACAGACCATATGTTGACTTGTGATTTCAGAGAAGGGAAATGGAATAAGCCTGTTATTAAACCTTATGAGCCCTTTTTGATTGATCCTTCAGCAAAAGTATTTCACTATGGCCAAGCTATTTTTGAAGGAATGAAAGCTTACAAAGATGAAAATGACGATGTTTGGCTTTTTAGACCTGATCAAAATTTAGAGCGATTTAATAAATCTGCTGTTAGAATGGCAATGCCAGAAGTTCCAGAAGAAATTTTTATTGATGGTTTAAAAACTATAGTTGATTTAGATAGAAATTGGGTAAAAAAAGGATTAGGAAATACACTTTATATAAGACCTTTTATGATTGCAATTGGTTCAGGTGTTATTGCCCAACCTTCTACACAATATCGTTTCATGATAATACTTTCTCCTGCTCGTTCTTATTATTCGGGTGAAGTGAAAGTAATAATAGCAGAACATTATAGTCGTGCTGCAAATGGTGGAATTGGCGCTGCAAAAGCTGCAGGGAATTATTCTGCTCAATTTTACCCACAAAAATTGGCTCAAGAAAAAGGTTTCCAGCAAATTATATGGACTGATGATGCCACACATACAAAATTAGAAGAAGCTGGAACGATGAATGTTTTCTTTAGAATTAACGATACATTATATACGGCACCAGTTAGCGAAAGAATTTTAGATGGTGTGACCAGAAAAAGTCTAATTGCAATAGCTAAACGAGATGATATTGAAATTGTTGAACGTACCGTTTTAGTTGACGAAATAGTAAATGCTGCTAAAGATGGTAGTCTTAAAGAAATATTTGGTGCAGGAACAGCTGCTGTTGTTAGTCCTATTGTAGGATTTCAATTTAAAGGAGATTATTATGAGTTACCAAAAATTGAAAACTCTTTTGCCGTTCAATTAAAAGATAAATTAACCAAAATACAATACAAACTAACTGAAGATACTTTTGGTTGGTCAGTAAAAATATAGTTCATAATAAATCCTCCAAATGGAGGATTTATTATTTAAGTATGGCTTCAAAACTTGGTTTAAAATAGTTTGGTCCTTTCATTACTTTGCCATCTTCTCGATAAATAGGTTTCCCATCTTCACCTAGTTTACTCATGTTACTACGTTGAATTTCATCAAAAACTGCTTCTATTTTGTGTTGCAATCCATGTTCCAAAATAGTGCCGCAAAGAATATACAGCATATCACCAAGTGCATCAGCAATTTCTATTAAATCATTATTTTGAACTGCTTCTAGATATTCTTCGTTTTCTTCCTTCATTAAGTTAAAACGAAGTACATTTTTTTGTTCACCCAAATGAGCTTTCATTTCGTGGCTTACACCGAGTCCGAATGAAGTGTGAAATTCTTTTACTGCGTTGAGTTGTTTTTGCATAATATTATAAATTAATTGATGATGCAAAATACAACTTTAGCATACATTTGAGTAAATTTGTTGAAAATTTAAAATAAATGTTCACAACTGGTCAATGGATATTCGCCGCTTTGTTTTTTATAGGGTTTGTAATTGCAATGTATTTTGCCTATGGAAGAGACAAATCACTTCATCAAAAAGTTTATAAAGGAAGTTATAAAGTTTTGATAGCTTTTTTACTTTTTATTCTTCTGCTTTTTGTGATAAAAATAACAATGAAACACTGATTGTTTCACATCCAAAAAATCGTTAACTTAGTTACATTTTACAATATAGTTTATGCAAATTCTAAAATATATATTCTTGCTTTTATTGTTAGCATTTATGGGTGTTACTGTATACGTAGCTACTCAAAAAGGAGACTTTAAAGTATCAAGATCAAAAGTTATTAAAGCACAGAAAACCTCAGTGTTTGATTATGTGAATGATTTTAAAAATTGGGAAAGTTTTGGTTCTTGGATGGAGAATGATGAAGGAATTAAATTTAATTATCCATCAAAAACAATGGGTTCAGGAGCTTATTGCTCTTGGGAAAGCGGTTCAAACGATGGGACCATAAAAACTGTTTTTGTAAAAGAAAATGATAGTATTTCACAAAAAGTAAAATTTTATGGTACTCTTGCTTTAGTTTCTTGGAAATTTAAAGATACCATAGGAGGAACAAAGGTTACTGTTTATAATAAAGGTAAAATGGACCTTTTTACCAAAATCTCTATCTTTTTTCAAGGAGGGATTTCATCCGTTCTAAATGATGTTTGTGAAAAAAGTTTATCTAATTTAGACAAAACACTAAACTATCAAATGAAAACCTATTCCATAAAAGTGAATGGAATTGTGCAAAGAAATTCTGGATATTGTTTGCAACAAACTGTTTCTTGCAAAATGAAAAGTGTGTCAAAAAACATTAAAATCATTATGACAAGAATGGTTCATTTCTTTAAAAAGAACAAATTACCAATGACAGGAAAACCATTCGTACTATATAATCGTTATGACATTGCTAATGATTTTGTAACATTCTCTGTTTGTATTCCAACCCAAAAACAAATATTCGTTTCGCCAGAAAGTGATGTGATTTCTGGTGAAATAATTCCTTTTACATGTTTAAAAACAACTTTGGTTGGTGATTATTCACATACACAAGAAGCATGGTCAAAAGCAAAAAAACATATTGCTGCTAATGGTTTTAAAGAGAATTTTGCAGGAAATTATAGCGAAGTATATGTTAAAACTATTGACGATATAAAACAACCCTCTAAATGGATTACTGAAATTTATATCCCTGTTTTTCCAAAAGCTGAAATTGCTCAATCAGCAGTAGAACCTGTTCCATCGGATAATATTCCAACAAAAACTCCATAATTTTTTATTAAAGATTAAACCTTTTCATTTAAATTTATTCCAATAGTTAAACTATAGATTTGCAAGAAGAAAAGGATTTTATACAGGAATTATTAAATCCGAAAACGCAAAATCAAGCGTTTCAAAAACTCTTGCGCAATTATCAAAGACCTTTATACAATCAGATTAGAAATATAGTTTTAAATCATGATGATGCAAATGATGTGTTACAAAATACTTTTGTCAAGGTTTTTCAATATTTAAAAGACTTTAAAGGTGATAGCAAACTTTTTTCTTGGATGTATAGAATTGCTACCAACGAAGCCTTTACTTTTTTGAATAACAAAGCTAAACGAAACGGAATTACAAGTGAAGCATTACAGAGTAAAATTGTAGACAACTTAAAAGCGGATACTTATTTTGATGGAAACGAAATTCAATTAAAGTTGCAAAAAGCCATTGCAATACTTCCAGAAAAGCAACAATTGGTCTTTAAAATGAAATATTATGAAGAAATAAAATACAAAGATATGTCGGAAGTTTTAGGAACATCTGTTGGAGCATTAAAAGCATCTTATCATCATGCTGTAAAAAAAATTGAAGAATTTATGATGACCAATTAAACCTTTTACTATAAAACTTATCAAATAATTATGAAAGATTTTAAATTAGATAATGAATCTAAAATCACACCTGGGTTTACAATTCCCGAGGGTTATTTTGATACATTTCCAGAAAATATATTAGCTCAAATACCTATACATGAACCTAAAGTTAATTCAATATTTGATATAAAAAAAACTTGGTATTTTGTAGCTGCGGCTATTGTGATTGTGATGTTATCCATTCCTTTATATTTGAAGTATTCAATAAATAATAAATCTTTAGATGCCTCTGAATTAGAAAATTATATTACCAATAATTCCGATGTATCCGAAGATGAAATTGTTGATTTGTTAGACAAAGAAGATTTAGTTAAAATGAAAATTGAATTTAATCTTCAGAATGAAGATTTAGAAACTATTTTATCAACAAATTCTAATTTAGAACAATATATTATAAATTAATATTATGAAAAAAATTAATATCACAACATTACTTTTATTGCTATTATCTTTTAGCATTTTTGCTCAAAACGGGAAAGTATTAAAAAGAAAGAAGGAACAAGTTAAAGCGATGAAAATTGCCTTCATCACCAACGAACTAAATTTAAATCCGGAAGAAGCAACAAAATTTTGGCCTTTATTCAATGCTTTTGAAGAAAAGCAACATGAAATTAGAAGAGAAAAATTAAAAAACTACCTTGACCGATTAGATGATAATGCTTTTGAAAATTTATCCGAAAAAGAAGCTGTTACTATTTTAGCACAAATGGAAAGTACGGAAGATGAATTATACCAAGCAAAAAAGAAATTTATAACAAGTATAAAAGGTGTTATTTCACCTATTAAAATTTTGAAACTTAAAAAAGCAGAAGAAAACTTCAATAAAAAATTATTACAACAATATCGTGATAAAAAATTAGGAAAATAAAAACAAGATTCCTATACTCTTATTTTTTGAATTCTATTTTGATAATTTTATTCTTTCCAGCAGCAAAAGCAGTTACTTGATCTAAAAAGCGTATCGTATATAATGTAGGATCTGAAGATAATTGTTTCCATGTGCTACCTCCATCAGAGGAATAGTGTAACCCAGTTATACCTACAGAAACTATTCCTTTTCCGTTTGAGTTAGGTATAAATTGAATACAAGAGGCATAACCAAATCCTGAATTTTCCGCAAGTAGCTTCCAGGTTTTTCCACCATCAAATGTAATGGCTTTGTTTTGAAAATTTTGTTTAGGCACTTCATAATCGCCACCAGCAATAATTCCAATCTTATCGTTATAAAAATCTGCCGAAAAAATACCTGTCATGTTTTTTCCTTGCACTATTGGTGTATCATAAACATTCCAGGTTTTTCCTTTATCAGAAGAAAAAAATACTCTAGCTTTTTTACCTCCAGAAACTACCCAAGTATTATTTCCTTTTGCAACGATATTAGTATTACTTGCTGCAAAAGCAGCTTCACCTTCCATTAATTTTGGTAAACTCTCGCATGATAATTTATTCCAAGTATTTCCTGCATCAGAAGTTAAAAGAATAGAAAAGCAATCCTCTGTTGGGTCTCCAATAGCAATACCCTCTTGATCGTTCCAAAATTGCATACTGTCGTAGAAAGTTTTTTCATTAGTTTCTGTATAAACTATTTCTTCGTTTAGATTTCTTTTATTTATTTTAAATACAATAGCTGGACTTCCAATATTATTCAAAAAAATATTTTTTGAAGTTTTCGCAATACTTCTAAATTCTAATTTTAAACTATCCTTTACTATTTGCTTATTCCTATTTAATGTTGTTCGAATATCTAAAAAGCCAACTTGTCCATTATCTCCAGCATACCAAAGTTTATCAGAATCAACAATAATTGCTCTAATACTTATTTTTTCTTTCAATAAAGTATCGATTTTTACATACTTATATTCTTGAGCAATTAGATTACTAAAACCAAAAAACATATAAATCGTAATTTGTTTAAATAAATTTTTCATCTGAAATCATTAGATTATGGGCTAATATAGAAATTTGTTCATTCTAATTCACATTTAGTTGAAATCTTAAAACAATCTTATTTTCTATTAAAAATAATTGGTATAAAATATTCAGTTGTTTTAAAAAGGTATAAATTTGCATCGTTTAATAAAATTTCATGAGCGCTCATAATCATCAGCTTCACAGCAAACTTACCACCGGTGGATTACTTGTTACATTAGGAATAATTTACGGTGATATTGGTACTTCGCCTTTATATGTTATGAAAGCCATACTTGGTGTTCATGCCATTTCAAGAGATATTGTTTTAGGAGGTATATCTTGTATCTTTTGGACACTTACACTTCAAACAACGCTAAAATATGTACTTATCACCCTTAGTGCTGATAACCATGGTGAAGGTGGAATTTTTGCTTTGTTTGCTTTGGTTAAAAGAACCAAAATAAAATGGCTAATTGTACCTGCAATAATTGGAGGAAGTGCCTTACTTGCCGATGGAGTTATAACTCCCCCTATATCTGTTTCATCAGCTGTAGAAGGATTAAGACTTTTCAATCCAGAAATAAATACAATACCTATTGTAATTAGCATCCTGATAGTATTGTTTACTATACAACAATTTGGATCAAAGTTAGTAGGTAAGTTTTTTGCACCAATGATGTTGATTTGGTTTACCATGT
>Ga0114958_10000841_pt1 | contig 25492 bp, 15 predicted proteins | sample C_130208_EF_Meta_FD_89577 | JGI IMG/M metagenome (GOLD analysis project Ga0114958, IMG submission 89577) | Freshwater microbial communities from Lake Croche, Canada to study carbon cycling - C_130208_EF_MetaG | ecosystem: Environmental > Aquatic > Freshwater > Lake | place: Lake Croche, Canada... | reverse complement strand
TCGCAATTTCGACCGCATAGGTGTGCACGACGCCGGTCATGTTGGAGCGAAACACGATCCACTTCATATCGGGCGTAAACGATACATTGGGCTCTAAGCGATAATCGTGTTTTGAGAGATTCACGAGGCGTTCGCTCTGGAAATAACCTGGATCAATCAGGTTCGCCGATTCAGGATTCTTGATACCGGCCACATCGGGGATGCGTTGCGGAGCGAACAAATAAATCCATTTCCCGTCTTTGGCGTGTGCGACCATTTCGTGGTCACCCCCGTCGCCGGCGAAGAGACGTCCATCTGGTGAAACGTTAAAATGCACCGACCACTCGTCGCGCTGGAGATGCCACCAGGTGCGACGTCCGGTCGCGAGTTCGTAACCCGCAACCCAGAAATCTTCACCGCGCGGCGTCTGCAAATCATACCAGATCATTTTACCGTCGGCGCTGAAGAATTCATGCCCGGCGATTTCCATGTTTATCGTGCGCGTGTGGATTTTCGTCAGCGCACTACCGTCGGTACGAATAGTCCAGATGCGGTCGATTTTGTGCCACGGCCCTTCATGGCAAAACATGATCAAGTCTGGATCGGTCGGAGAAAATTGCAGGTGGTTCAACCAGTCCGTCGAAGCGTGCACGATTTTAATTTCACCCGTCGCGATGTTCACGGTGAACATCGTGCGTTTGAGTCGCCGCTCGAGTTGCTCGTTCATGCGAACTTCCTTGGCCTCGGCAAAGGTCAGTGGTTTTCCATCTGGCCCATTCGCGCGGTAATCAGCCTGAAAGGTCTCGGCCGCTCCTACCGTGCCCGACGCGGGCCGACCGGCGCCGTCGCGGGCGAAAATCCCCGGATCACCGTCCACGTAGGAGCCGAGCATCAACGTCTCGTCAGCGTTAATCGACGCAATTCCACCGCGCGGAAGTTTGGCTATTTCACGAGTAATTTTTGTCGTGAGGTGGGTCGCGAAAATCACGTTTTCCGTGACGGTTTTCTTTGTGCCGTCGGGTTGCGTCGTCTCCTGCGCAACGCGCTTGGAGTAGTAGACGAGTCCGCTCTTACGGCCAGCGACGATGACGCTCACCCGCTCCTTTACGATCGGCTCAATGGCGCGACTCGCGAGGTCGATCGTGGAAATTCCGTTGGGCGAAGTGACGATCAATTTTTTACCGTCAGGCGAATAAGCGTTCTGGTGGAAGTAGAGGCTCGACGTGCCCGGCTCTTGCGAGAGACGCACCACGCGATGGCCCGTATCGGGGTCGATCCATTCGGACGGATCGTCACTTGCCCGCACGCTAAGAGGCCACAAAACAAGCAGGGTACAAAATAGATTACGAAAGGAATACATAGTTTTTTGGGGTAGCGCCCGGAACCAAGCGAGGTTCGGGCCATTGGCAGAAGGACGCAGGGAGTGTCGTTTCGTTGCAACCTCGCTCACGTCATTCATCGGACGGTCCGTAGTTAGCCAACCTACCCGAAGCTTGGCCTCAAGGTCTTGGCGCCCCACGTTCGCAGAATCCCCACCATGTTCTCGCTCACTGCCTTCTTCACCTTAGCTCTCCTCGCCGCTCCAAGCGCTACAACCACTTCAAGCGACACCACTTTACCTCCGCCTCTCGCGTCGGCCGAACCCGTCACGGCCAAGACCCTGAACCCCGCCCTACCCACGCTCTTCATCGCCGGCGACTCGACGGCCGCCAAAGGCCCGCCCACCGCCACCGGCTGGGGCGTGCCGTTCGCCGCGTATTTCGACTCTGCCCAAATTAACATCGTCAACGCCGCCCGCGGTGGTCGCAGCAGTCGCACATTTATCACAGAGGGCCTCTGGGATCAGCTGCTCGCCCAAGTCAAAGCCGGCGACACCGTCCTCATCCAATTTGGCCACAACGACGCCGGCGCCATCAACGACGGCTCCCGCGCCCGCGGCTCGATTCGCTCCCTCGGCGAAGAAACTGAGCAGATCGATAATCTCCTCACCAAAAAACCCGAGCTCGTTCACTCCTTTGGCTGGTATGTCCGCAAAATGATCTCCGACGTCCGCGCCAAAAAAGCCACGCCCATCCTACTTTCGATCACCGTCCGCAACGAGTGGCGCGAGGGCAAAGTCGAGCGAACCAACGGCCCGTGGAGCGCTTTCGCCGCCGAACTCGGCAAAACCGAAAACGTCGCCTTCATCGATCTCACGACGCTCATCGCCGACGACTACGAACGCCGCGGCGCCGCAGCTGTAAAACCGTTTTTTCCCAAAGACCACACGCACACGAGCCCCGAGGGCGCCGATCTCAACGCCCGCCTCGTCGTCGCCGCCCTCAAAAACCTCAATGGCGCGCCGTTCGCCCGCACGTTCTCCGCTCAAGGTGAAGCCGTCGCCCCCGCGCCCGCCGCGACGACATTCAACGCCGCCCACGCGCGTCGGTCGTTGCCCGTGCCCGTCGACCCAAAATTGCCCACGCTGTTTCTTATCGGCGACTCTACGGTCCGCAACGGCCAAGGTGACGGCAATAACGGCCAATGGGGCTGGGGCGAGCCGCTAGTTGCGCTTTTCGATCCGTTCAAAATCAATGTCGTTAACCGCGCCGTCGGCGGACTCTCGAGTCGCACCTACCTCACGCTCGATCATTGGGCGCAAGTGCTCCCCCTCATGAAACCCGGCGATTTCGTCCTCATGCAGTTCGGCCACAACGACGACGGCGCCCTGAACAACGAGCCGCCCGGGCCCCTCCGTGCCCGCGGCACCATCCGCGGCACCGGCGACGAGAGCGTCGAAATCGACAACGTCATGACCAAGAAACACGAGGTCGTGCACAGCTACGGTTGGTACTTGCGGCGCTTCATCGCCGACGCCCACGCGCGCGGTGTCACGCCCATCGTGTGCTCGCTCGTGCCGCGCAAATCTTGGCGCGACGGCCACATCGCCCGCGCGCCCTACGCCGCTTGGGCCGCCGAAGTCGCCCGCACCACAGGCGCCGCTTTCCTGCCGCTCAACGAACTCGTTGCCCTCCGCTACGAGGCGCTGGGCGCCGAGGCCGTCGAAAAACTGTTTGCCGATGCCAACACGCACACGAACCGCGCCGGCGCCGAGCTCAACGCCGCCGTGGTCGTTGCCGCCCTGAAAGCCCTCCCCGGCGCCCCGCTCGCCACCACCCTCTCGCCCGCCGGACATGCGATAGCACCCTCCGTAATTTTATCACCAAGGTAAACGGGCAGCTTTAGCGACGGGACGGAGATTTTTCATCCAGTCGCGGGCCACGTTTTCTGGGCTTCCTTCGTCGTTGCGGGTGGCTTTTACTAATACCTATCATGCGACGCACCTTTCTTGCCCCTGCCCTGCTCGTTTCTCTCGCCAGCTTCCAAGCTGCAGTGTTCGGAGCAGAATCGTTGAGCCCACTACCGGCACCGGTCACGCCCGCGCCCCTCGCACCGGCTCTCACGGCGGTCCCGAGCGCGCCGCCGGATTGGCGCGTGGAAATCCTCGCGCAGCCGCCGCAGCTAATCCACCCGAGCGTCGTTTGCGCCGCGCCCGACGGTCGCGTCTTCGTCGCCCAAGATCCCATCGATATGGGCCAACCTAGCGACGCCACCGCCGACAGCATTATCGTTTACCACCCCGACGGGAAAATCACGACGTTCGCCGAGGGCCTGCACGCGGTGTTCGGCCTCTATTACCTCGATGGTAAACTCTACGTTCATCACACGCCGCAGTTTACCGTCTTTACCGATCGCGACAGCGTCGGCGTTGATCGGCGCGAGTTGTTCACGACCAACCCAAACCCCAACGTCAACGGCACCGGCTTCAACGACCACATCCCGTCCAACCTGCGCCTAGGCATGGACGGCTGGTTCTACATGAGCACCGGCGACAAGGGCATCTTTGGAGCCACCGGCGCCGACGGCAGCCGCGCCGAAATCCGCGGCGGCGGCCTCATCCGTTTCCGTCCCGACGGCACACACCTTGAAGTCTACGCCACCGGCACACGCAACCACCTGGACTTTGCCATCAACGCCGAGGATGAAATCTTTACCTACGACAACACCGACGACGGCAACGGCTGGTGGACGCGCGTCACCCACATGGTCGACGGCGGTTATTACGGCTACCCCTTCGACTACAAACCCCGTCGCCCTTACACGCTTTGGATGATGGCTGATTACGGCGGTGGCTCACCCACCGGCGCCCTCGCCTACAACGAAGATGCCCTGCCCGCCGAATACCGCGGCAACCTCTTTCTCTGTGAATGGGGCCGCAAACAGCTCCTCCGCCTCCGCGTCTCCCGCGAAGGAGCCACGTATAAAATCGACGAGCGCGTCCAAATCGACGGTAAAGATTTCCTGACCGAGGGCACCAAACCCTTTCGTCCCGTCGGTATCGCCATAGCGCCCGACGGACTAAGTTTCTATATTGCCGATTGGAACTACTCGGGCTGGAAAAATAAAACTATCGCCGGCCGTCTTCTGAAAATTTCCTACACCGGACCCAGTCTCGCCGCGCCCAAACCTACGTGGTGGATCGCCGCTGCCTCTGGCCGCCCGTTTCAAGCCACCGACGCCGAGCTCGTGGCGGCCCTAGCCCATCCCGCCCAAAACGTCCGTCTCGTCGCGCAACGCCGTCTGGCCGAACGCGCGACCGCGGTAGTGCCCGCGCTTAAAAAACTCCTCGCCGATCCCACCGCCCCCGCCCACGCCCGCTGGCACGCGATCTGGACCCTCGACGCCATCGACGCCGGCGCCTCTGCCGCAAATGAGATCATGGCCGTAGCTACCAGCGAAACCGAGAGCTCCGTCCGCGCCCAAGCCCTCCGCCAACTCGGCACCCGTCGCAGTGCCGCCGCCGTGCCCACGCTACTTACCACCTTAAAATCGCCCGACGCCGTCCTGCGTTTCCGCGCCGCCACCGCCCTCGGGCGCATTGGCCAACCCGACGCCGTGGCTGCCCTCTCCGCTCAGCTCGGTGAAGCCGATTTCTTCACCCGCTACGCCACCTTTACCGCACTCAAAAATATCGGTTCTACCGCGCCCACCGCCTGGGGTCGCATCGCCGCCGGCCTGAGTTCCGCGGACCCCGCCATCCGCGAAGGCACCCGCTTCGCCCTGCGCGAAAGTTACGACGAGGCCAACGTCAACGGCCTAGCCGCCTTCGTCGCGGACCCGGCGGCCGACGTCACCACCCGCGCCCTCGCCCTCGGCGTGCTTGCTGAACTCCACCGCAAGCCCGTTGCTTGGGATGGAAAATGGTGGGGCACCCAACCGGTCCTCCGCGAAGCCCCGACGCCGCACACTATCGACTGGGCTGGCACCGCGAGCGTCACCACCGCGATCACCAACGCCCTCACTGATTCCGCCTTAGCCGTGCGCGGCGCGGCCGTTGCAGCCATTGCCACCGCGCGGATCACCACATTCACGCCGCAAATGCGCGCGATGCTCGACCTCGAAACCGATCTCGAATTTCGCCGCACGCTCATCCGCTCGCTCGGCGCGTTACACGATAAATCCTCCGGAAAACTCATCGCCGTCCTGCTGACGCCCGCCGCTGAAAACGCCGCGCTCCTACCCGATGCCATTGTCGCCGCGGGCCAAATCGGCGACCCGACTGCCCTCGCCGCGTTGCACGCGCTCGCCAATTCCGCCACCGCGCCTGACACGCTCGTGCTCGTCGCCCAAGCGCTCACCGCGATCAAATCGCCCGAATCCATTCCCACCGCAGCCAAACTGCTCCAGCACCCTGAAGCCACCGTGCGCACAGCCGCCGGCGCGACGCTCGCCGCCATCGGAAGTCCCGCCGCGCTCGCCGTCGTCGAGCCGTTGCTCACCCAAGCCTCCACGAGCGTCCGCATCTCGGCCATCACGACCGCCGGCCTACTTAAGGCGCGGTCCGTGATTCCGACATTGCTCACTTCGTATGCTGAGCCTGAGTTACGTCCCGCCTTGATTGAGGCGCTCATCATGATGCCCGACACCCGCTCCCTGGAAATCTACCTTGATGCGCTCACCGGCCACGACAGCGGCCCGCGCGACCGCGCCCGCCGTGCGATCAACAACATCCGAGAGTCCGTGCGACTTACCATCGAACAACGGCATCGCGAAAAACCGTTCACGGGCCCCGCGCTTTTCGCCCTCCAGCGCGTTTACCAAGATAACGACAAAGCTCTAGCCGGACCGCTGTTTGAGGGCAATTCTAAGCCTGTGGCCGTCGACGAGTACGCCCGTTTTGCACTGCGGACGCCTGGGGACGCCAAAAACGGTCGCAAGCTCTTCGAAGGCGACGCCACCTGCATCGCCTGTCACCGTGCCAACCAATTGGGCGCCGCCATCGGCCCAGCCCTCGACGGCGTCGGCGCCCTCTACGACCGGGCCACCCTCATCGAATCCGTGCTCTATCCTTCTAAACAAATTTTCGACGGCTACCACACGGTCACGATCACGTTGAAAAATGAAGAAACGCACGCGGGTTTCCTACGCTACGAAACCGCCGAAGAAGTCCTGCTGGTCGATGTCACCGGCGCGCAACACCACCTGCCGAAAGCACAGATCGCCAAGCGCGAGGAGAGCGCTACGTCGCTCATGCCCGAAGGTCTGCAAGCCTCACTCTCTCTCGCGGAGTTCTCCGATCTCATCAGCTACCTCGAATCTCTCCGCGAAAAACCGGCGGTTCAATGAACTGAAGAGCCCTTCAATTTTAAAAGCGAACTAGGCTCGAGAGCTCACACTAAAACCCCGGTTTAAGAACCGGGGTTTTTAATTACGCCGACTGAGGGGTCGGCACTAAATGAGAAACGAAAATCAGGCTTTATCGCCCGCCGTCGCGACTGAAGGGGTGAGCGATTCGCCTTTTACGCGGATACCCGTGAGTTTTTCGATCACGAAAAGCGCCTGATCTTCAGCGATATCAACGAGCGTGTGGCGCTGATGAATATCGATCGCGCCTACAACATTACCCGGCAGACGTGTAACCCCGGCGACTTTACCCACAATATCCGCGGGCGTAACGAGGTGTTTGCGACCGACATTGAGGAAGATCGTCGTGAAGCCTTTTTCCAAACCGGTACGAGCCGGCGGGGCGAAATCACCTTCAGCCCGAGCGGGTTCACGCTCCACGGCGACGGGTGCGGCGACTTTGGGCCGCGAGGCATAGCTCGACGGGCCGGGCGACTTAGCTGCATCCGCCACCGCTGGACCTGCGGTAAGCGCCGGAGCCGCTTTCTTCGTCGCCCAGCTTGGGGCCGAACTGGTCGGAGCCTTGGGCGCCGGCTTGGCGTCCGGTTTATCCGGGCCTGCACCGCCGCCCTGCAGCAAGTGAATCAAGGCCGAACATATATCCGTGCTCGGATAACCCTGTTCCAACAAACGGTCGATCATGCGGTCCTGTTTGCGGAATTTGGCGGCGTTAAGCGTATCACGCAATTTTTCGAAAAACACATTTTCGCGTGCTTCTTCGACTTGATCGAGCGAGGGAATATTTTCGCGACGGATCTTTAGCTTAGCGTAGCGAATGAAATTCTGGAGCACCCAGAGTTCACGGCCGCAGACGAAGGTGAACGCCCGACCGGACTTACCCGCACGGCCCGTGCGACCGATGCGGTGCGTGTAATCCTCAGCGTCATTCGGTAAATCGTAGTTGAAGACGACTTCGAGGTCATCGACATCGAGCCCACGCGCCGCTACGTCAGTCGCCACGAGGAACTCAAAGCCGCGCTTGCGGAATTTATCCATGACGCGATTGCGCTGCATCTGCGTGATGTCGCCGTGCAGGCGGTCGACCGCGTAACCGCGCGCAGAGAGGATCTCGGCGAGTTCGTCGCACATGATCTTCGTGCTGCAGAAAATGATGCCGTAGCGGAAATCATGCACGTCGATCAGGCGCGTGAGCGCTTCGATCTTTGAGCGGCGGTCGACTTCAAAGTAAACCTGATCGACTTGCGGGGCGTTTTGAGCGGAGGACTCGATCTTGATCCAAGCAGGATCGCGCGAGTAGCGCTTGATCAGGTCTTGGATCGCCTTCGGCATCGTGGCCGAGAAAAAGAGCAACTGACGCTGATCCGGGACCGAAGAGAGGATTTTTTCGATGTCTTCACGGAAACCCATGTCGAGCATGCGGTCTGCCTCATCAAGAATCACCAGCTTGAGTTTATCCAACTTTAGCGAACCTCGCTCCATATGATCCATCAGGCGCCCTGGCGTGCCGATCACAACCTGTGCACCTGCATCGAGCCCGCGGAATTGGCGCTCATAGCTTTGGCCGCCGTAAACAGGCAGCTCGCGAAGACCACGTTTAAAAAACGCCAGTTTCGCCACTTCTTCGGCCACTTGGACGGCCAATTCACGCGTCGGCAGTAAAATCAAAACCTGTACAGCGCGGCTTTGAACATCGACTTTGTCGATGGCGGGAATGGCGAACGCAGCCGTCTTACCGGAGCCCGTCGAGGACTGACCGACCACATCGCGCCCAGCGAGAATCGTTGGAATCACCGCAGTCTGAATGGGCGAAGCTTCCTCAAAGCCCATTTTTTCTACGGCTTTAAGTAGCTCGGGCGAGAGACCCAATTCGGTAAAGAGACGTTTTTCCATTACTCAAACTGACCCGCCTCGGGACAAATTGAGAGCTAAATCTATGCGACCGGCCAATGCAGCTGCAACTTGCGTCGAACAAATTGCACGCTTTCCGCCAACTGTTCCATACCGTCAACCCCGTCTTCGATGCTCACCCAGCCGTCAAAACCCACGGCTTTCAACGTTCCAAAGATCGCGTCGTAGTTATTCAAACCCTTGCCGATCGTCCCGTGCCGGAGGCGTTTGGCGTAGCCCTCCGCCCCGGTTTCATCGCGTCGCAAATCCTCGATCGTACCCTCGGCCAGATAGCGATCACTGGCGTGCATAGTCACGACACGGTGCTTCACTCGCTCGAGCAACTCCAGCGGATCATCCCCCGCGAGAAACGCATTACTCGGGTCGTAGTTCACGCCGAAGCGGGGGTGCTTCACGCGCTCCACTAGCTCGCAGAAAACATCCATCTTCTGCGCAAACTCAGGATAACTCCAAAAATCGTCTTTGTAATGATTCTCGATGATCAGAGTGACGCCGCACCGTTCGGCCTCAGGCAAACAGGCCTCGATACTTTGTGCGACCAACTCGAGCCCGCGCTCTCGCGTTAGTTCTGGCCGCCGCTGACCAGAAAGCACGCGGCAATAACCCGCGCCTAGCGCCGCCGCCATTCGGATCCAGTTTTTTTCCTTCTCAATTTCCGTAGCGCGAAAATCCGCATCGGGGTGTGAGAAATCCGGCGAGCAACACAGCATCGGAATCACCATCCCGCGCTCCTCCACGGTACGCCGCGCCGCCGGCCAATTTGCCGGATCAGCCAGCTCCAGCATCCCACTATAATACTCCAACCCGTCGAGCCCGAGTGGAGCCGCCAGATCAACCCATTCGCGCAATGTCATCGAGCCGTCTTTGCAGAGCGCCCGCATGAAGGCTTTGGGAAATGCAGCAAGTTTGGGCATTTTTATTTTTAAAAATTAAATTTTCACCGCGTTGCGACCGAACACCGAAAATTGCTCTAGCTCGACGACCGAGCCCGTGATGGGCCGCGATTCATCACCGAGCCAGTACACGGCTGCCGCCGCAATTTCTTCGGGCCGCATTAACCGACCCGAGGGTGCGAACACCGCCGGTATATGCTCCGGCCAATCCGCGGCCTGCCCCCATTTTTGTTGGTCGGCATATTCGCGTGCCGTGAGTACCCAACCGACGTTGAGATGGTTAATCCGCACTCGATCTGAACCGTGTGCATTGGCGAGGTTGCGCGAGAGGGTCTGCAGCGCGCCTTTGGAAATACTGTAATCGAGGAGCGTGGCTTCGCCGCTGTACGCGTTGATCGAACCGATGTTCAACACACAGCCTTGATTCGCTTTCAGCTCGCGAAACGCCGCCTGAATCAGAAAAAACGGTGCCCGCACGTTGATTGCCATCGTACGGTCAAAATTTTCTACGCTCGCTGTCGCCAACGTACTGCGCGGCACGATTGCAGCGTTGTTCACCAACGCATCGACTCGCCCAAAGGCCGTGCACGCCGCCGCCACGATGCGCCCTGCGCTCGTCGGATCCACGAGATCGTCAAGGTGTAATGCCGCCGCCGCACCTAGTTTTTTCACGACCGCTTCACCGTCGGCCCGCACGATCCCGTGCACCAGCACGCGCGCACCTTCCGCGATGCAACGCTCTGCAATCGCCTGTCCGATCCCAGAGGTACCGCCGGTGACGATAATGACTTTGTCCTTTAAGCGCATGGTCAAAACGATGACCCGATTACACGGGTTTCAACACCGCTTTAACGATCGCGCCCGAGTGCATTTTTTCGAACGCATCGTGCCACGATTCGAGCCCCCACACGCCACCCAAGATGGGACGCACATCGAGTTGGCCGGAGGCTAAAAGCGCCAAAACGCGCTCCCAAACCGGCCAATTATGACTAAAACTGCCTTGGAGCGTGATGTTTTTTTGCACGAGCGGATCGAGTGAGAAACCCAGCGGCTGCGGGCCCCAACCCACTTTGCTGATCCAACCATTTGGCCGCACCAGTTCCATCGCGACTTTCAGGGCGGCCGACGCACCCGCGGCATCGATCACTCCGTCGACGCCGAGACCATCACGCGACTTGGCCCACGCCGTAGCATCACCGACGATCACTTCGCAGCCGTAAACTTTCGCCACTTCCAAGCGCGTGCGATCACGCTCGAGCCCGACGAGCGCAACCTGCGCTCCTGCGAGTCGAGCCATCGCCGCGCACAAAATGCCAATTGGGCCAGGTCCGAGTACGACCACGCGATCGCCGGGTCGCACGCGAGCGTTGTTGATCACGGCATTGAAGGCCACGCAGCACGGCTCGGTCAGCGCGGCTTGTTCCATCGCCAGCCCATCGGGGACGCGATGCAAGCAACGCGACGGCACGCGCACAAAACGCGTCATCGCGCCATTGACGCCATAACCGAAGCCCTTCCGTGAGGGCTCCAAATTATACAGTCCTTCCCGCGTCAGCGGGCTATCGGGATCAATCACCGCGGCCGTCTCGCTGACGACGCGGTCGCCTTCATTCCAACCCCGCACGGCAGATCCGAGTTCAGCGATACGTCCACCGAACTCGTGTCCGAGGACCACGGGATAATTGACCTTCCAACTGTGAGAGGACGTCCATTGATGCAGATCGCTGCCGCACACGCCGACCGCCTCGACCGCGAGGATGATGTCCTCAGGGCCAGGCTCAGGCCGGGAAACTTCGCGTAATTCTACGCTATGGGGTTCAGACGAGTAGTTGACGACGGCGTGACTTTTCATCGGGAAAATTTTCCTACGGGCACATCGCCGTAGCCATGAACGCGCTCGCAGATGATGCGCAGCGTGCCCTCGAGATTACCATCGGCGGTGCGAAACGCGTCCGCATCCACCGCGAGCGGAGCGCCGATCACGACCAGCGGCGCCCCAAACTCCGGCGTGCGCACCGCCTGCTCGAGCGTCAGGCCACCCACGGCTTGGACGGGCACGTTGACTGCCGCCACTACCGCACGCAAATCATCGAGCGGACTAGGCATCCGTCTTCCCGCTGCGGCGATACCACGGCGCTCATCGTAGCCGATATGGTGGATCACAAAGTCACAGCCAAGATCCTCAATAAACTTTGCGCCCGCGACCATATCGGGAAAGCCCAAATTATCGCCCATGATTTTCACGCCGTAATCGTGCCCCGCTTTGACGACACATTTGAGCGTCTCTGCGTGGGCGCGGCCCATGACGACGACGTGCGTCGCGCCGGCCTTAGCCATCATCTCGGCCTCGAGATAACCACCATCCATGATTTTTAGATCGGCAATGATCGGTACAGCGGGAAAACGCTCACGCAAAGCCCGCACACCATGCACGCCTTCCGCTAAAATAAACGGCGTACCGGCCTCGAGCCAATCCACGCCCGCACGCATAGCCAACGCGGCCGTTTCGAGCGCTTCATTACGATCCGTAAGGTCCAACGAAATTTGTACAATAGGGCGCATGCAGACTGGGGGTAGCCGAGAGTTGTCGGTGCATTCCTGCCCCGTCAACGCTGCTCCCGCCCGATTTAATTAAACCGGAATAATCACGGTACCACGTACAGCTCGACGAGCGCCGTACCCGTAGTAGCGCCGACGCCGCTCACGACGGCCGTGTAACTGCCCGGCGTGAGGGTCATGAGCACCGCGGCGTCTTTGCTGCTAGCAGACAACGTGAACGCACCCACAGCCGTAGCCGTGCTCGCGATCGCAGATGCGTTCGCGGCGCTAGACCAGTTATCGTTCGTGGCGAGCACGGTTTTGTCACGATAAAGAGTGATGGTCGGATCGGCGAGCACGCCCGCAACATTGAAATTTGCGAGTGTGGGTCCGACCGCACGGATCAACATGCGCAACGTACCGCTGCCGCCGATGACGAAGCCAGGAATCAGCACGTTCTCGCCAGTGCCAACGTAGGCGCGCGCGGAGGCGTTGATTAGCGCAGGCGTGGTCGCGCTGGAGGCATCGTAAACTTCGAGAAGCACAACGCCACTCGCCCCGTCGGGCGCGGCCACTGGTGCCGTATTGCCACTCGCGGTCAGCGTAGTGAGCAACGCCGCGTCTTTGCTACCGGGCAAAAGCGCAAAGGCCCCCGCGGCCGTCATCGCCGCCGCATCGCCGGCCAGCCAGTTATCATTCGTAGCGATGTTAGCCACACCGTTGTTTAACGTGAGTCGAGGATCCACCAGCACTCCACTCACACCGAAGCTCGTCAATGTCGGTCCGACCGCGCGAATGAGCATTGTTTTGCTGCCACTGCCGCTGAGAACAAAACCTGTGATGGGCGTGCCTGCGACACCGCCGTAAGGAACTCGGGCGGCGATGTTCACCAATCGCGCCGTGCCCGTGGTGCCCGGCTCATCCGCGTCCGCCACGGGGCCGCGCACCGCGAAGACGCGGTAGCTGGAGGTCATGAGCTCGTAGCTAATCAAACCCTGCGCGTTGCGGCCGGGACCGTTGGCGGAGGGGATGGAATTATTCACGCCGAACTCTAAAAGCCACGCGCTTAAGGGCGCAGAGTTGCCACCGACGCGCAAGGCCGTCGAGGACCAATAGGCGGTCGCGGGCGTAGTCGACGGAGGAAATAGTACGCGATTAATCGGTGAGACCGCTGCCGCAGCCGTGGTCGCCGTGGTGAGGGTATAATCCACGAGGGATTGAAGCTCTTTAATATTGGGGACGCGCCAATCAGTGTAGCCTGCGAGCGTGAGATTTTCCGCGTAACTAAGCGCGCCGGTCCAGGTCGTGGCAGGACCGGGCACCTGCGTCCACATAAGTCCGGTGTCGGCATCGGTAATCGTGCCGTCGAGATTGTTGACGTAATTATGGCCGTTGCCGGGCTTCGCACCGCGCACGTAGCGCGCGTGGTACCGCAAGGTGCCGCCGGCACTGATTGTCTCAGATTTAGGTTTTGGGCCCATGCCGCCGCCAGCGTTGACACACCAGATCTTAGTCGCGTCCGCACCGTAGATGTCGCTCGTCCAAAAATACTCAGCCGCACCAGTGGGATTCACCGGAAAATAGGCGGTGTTCATGGCGGCTGGGTTGCCGTTATTGTGGTTCATGATGCTGAATAACTCGGTCGGCGTGGGCAGACGCCAATCCGTGTAGCCACCCGCACTAACGCTCCCGGCGCGGGTCACCGCGTTGTCCCAAGTTGATTCCCCAGCATCCACTTTCTGCCACATCAAGCCGGTGATTTTATCCGTGATCGTGCCGTCGCCGTTGTCCGAGAAGGAAGGAGCGTTGATTGTATAATCCGAATCTTCGCCGAAGGTAGCCGTGGCATCGATGGACTGGCCGGTATCGGGCAAATTCAACAAACTGGGCGAACCCATCAAATACGTCGTGAGACGATTGTTGCCGTTGTTGTAAGTGGTAGTCGTGGTTGAGATCGATGGAAGCCGCCAGGTGATAGTGAGGGTCTTGGGGTTGGCATTGCGGTTGATGCGCCAACATTCGTCGTAGTTTACGCCACTGATCGTGACGCGCATGAGATATTGATCGGCTGAAGGCGTGCCGTTGAGCGACTCGAAGAGATGACCAGAGGCATCCGTATCAAGCGCCACGGGATTTTTAAAAGCCGTGACGCGAGCGCCCGCGACGGCTTTTGCCGTGTAACCCCCAGTGCCGTCGGCTCGCATCGCCTGAACTTCGGGCTGCCCGTCGACTTGCCCACCGTAATTAATCACCGTGCCATGAAAGGCCGACGGCAGATAGGGCGCTGCGGGACCGGTTGCATCGCTGCCAATAGCGTGGTAATGATATCCGCGACCATCGGCTAGTTCATGACCACCTTCGGCATCCAAGGGTCGACGAGTACTGCCGTCAGGTTCGTTGTAACCGTAAATAGGATAACCATCTAGGGCCCAGGCAATGGGTTGATCGATACCCACAACTGATTGCAGATGCACCGGCGCGATGTGATAGTGATAATCATCCGCGAGACCGCAGTGCCCGCCGTAGATATCAAGTTCGCCGATTTCATAGGATAGGCGACCGGTGTTGTTGCGGGGATTAAAAATGGCGATACCATCGACAGCTAGTGCTATGGCTCCACGTTGAAAATTGCCGGATGAAATTGGAATAGGTGAAGCCGACGGCGTGGGCACGAGCGGCAGACGCCAGACATTAGGTTTACCGTAACCGATGGAAGCGGCGTCTTTTTCAGGATTCGTCGTCGCAGCGAAATATGATACCGGCAGCGGAATTTGTTGCTGCCAGGAACTGATCCCGACCATCGGCGTGGGCATGCGCGTCGGATCGGGGACATTATCGGATTCCACATAAAACGTCGTCGCATCGTAATAGGAGCGAACCTTAGGTTTAAAGGCACCAAACGAGGACGACATCATGGCGCCGTAGCCCGGCGGCGCTACGGTGGGCTTTAAGCTGGAGGCCGCGACTTGAGGTTGCAGCAAGCGCGCAATCTCAGCGCGTTGCTCAGAACTGATTGAGTGCGCATGGACCGAAGCTAGGGTCAAAATCTCTAGCAAAAGCCAATTCAACCGGATCCATTTGCTTGCAGAGTGTAAGATCACGACCGAGCGATTCATACAAACACGTTAATCTTCATTCAAAAAACTGAATCATAACGAGCATCGTTGAACCACACTGCTTTAGTCGAAAAAGGCGAATAAATCAGCGCACAGGAGCCAAGCTCACATCCAAATCAGGCTTGGTGTTCCAACGCGGTTTCCAACCTGGCTTCTCCACTCGCGTGCGAAAAATCACGGTGTTATCCAAATCTAAATCCGCACTCCAAATAAAAGCAGCACCCTTGAAATCTGATGCGTAAAACGACTCTTTGGGGTTAACTCGTGACTCAGAAAACTCCGTAGCTTGTGGCCAAGCGTGGTCGTCAAAATCAACCGCCCACCAATTGTCGGGAATTGAAGTATACTCGACTTGCGGGTGCTTGGTGTCGGCGTTAAGTGGACCTTTGAAAAAATTTTTCGCCTTCCACGTTGAGTTGGAAACGGTGCCGTCGCCGAACTTGATTATAAAGCCGCCGTCACCAATGTGGTCTCCATATTCGAGCCCCGTTTTAGGGTCGGCGTTGTCCTTGGCCATGACCGCGATGGTCATCGGATACTCGGGCAAAATATCTACGGAAATCACGTTATGCGGCGTAAACGGAATTGAATCTACCGCTGTGAGTCGTCCGTTAATGTAGAGCACGAACCAATTATCGGCATAGACATTCACTTTGATGGTGTCCGACATCGCCGGTTTAATGAGCCCTTTTTCATCCGGACCTCCCTTGCGCCCAGCGGTACCCCGTTTTTTACCGCCCGGCGGAGGTCCGTCTTGAGCGACCGCCAACACGTTAACAAGGAAGAATAGGGCTAAGATGCCGGATAAAAACTTGAGTGATTTGAGGGAAAACATTTTAAGCAGTTTAAAATTCAACGTGGCGCTACCGTGTAGCGGTGCGTCACCGCGCCCGTGTGGCGCGAATCATTTTCCGCGCTGTCCGGATATGCTCGGACATATTCAACGACCGCTTTTTCAGGGGAGACGCTGATCCGCAGCATTCCCGAAGCGCCTTGGATGACTCCGCTCTTGTAGCCATATTCTTCGGCACTTCGGATATTATCAAAGCGGGAATGCCCGGGCTGCGGCACGAGTTGATAAATAACTCCGTCCTTTTCTTGCTGCGCGTAGAGATGATCGTGCCCGTGAAAAACGACGACGCCCCCGTGTCGCTCGAACAACAATTGATGTATTGGGGCCGCCCAATCGTGACGATTTTTAGCGAAAGAATCGCGCCCATCTAGATCACGACCACCCCACTCAAAAAAGGCCGCGGCCTCGGCTCCGCCCCGCCCTTCACGGGTCTCACCACCCACTAAATTATGGATGAAAACAAAAGTGAATTTTGAGCGACTCGTCTTGAGTGTGCGTTGCAACCAAAGGTACTGCTCACGCCCGAGCGTCCGAGACCAGTTATCTCCGTTGCGGCCAGGTTCTCGACCAAACCAATAAGGATCCAGCATCACGAAGAGCGCGTCGCCCCACTCAAACGCATAGTAATCCTGTAACCGCCCTGCTCGTGGGTGAGAAGTGGCGTTGCCTGAATAAAATGTATTAGGCTCAGGGTTGGGGAAATATTTTTTTCGCTGCGCATTGGACCACAAAGCCATTGCTTCATCGCCGTTTTTGTCAGGTTTTTCGCCGTCGTGATTACCGAGGACCAGAAACAACGGCACGGATTTTCCGGTAAGTCCGAAATAATAACGTTGCGCGATGTATTGCGGTAATGCTTCCCGGTAATCCGTGCGTTTATCCGTCATGAACGTGTCACCGAGATCGACCTGAAAGTCGGGTTGTGATTTCAAAACGTTCACCAGAGATTTTTTATAAATTTCTGGATCAATGCCGAAATCGAGGTGGGGATCGGCTTGTACCGTGAACACAAACGCACTTCCTGCCGCACGCGCCGTCATGAACTCACCTTCGGCAGTGACGTGGAATTTTTCGCTACCCTCCGGGCAAGCGCGCAATTGATAAACGTAACGGGTGTCGGCCCGTAATCCAGCGAGTATAATTTCAGACGGAATATCCTTCAGGAATTTTTGGCGCGGAGTCTCATACGTCATCTTTTCGGTTGCGGGGCCGAAAGCCACATAGCCCTCAAAGCCCTCGTAGCTCAAAATACTCGCCGTTACCGCATCGTTGGTCGGTCGGCCTAAAATAACATCAACGGGATGAGCTGGGACCTCCGTACGAAAAGCCAAGGACGGCATCCGACTTTCACCTTTGCCCTCGCCGCTTGGGCCGCGTTTTTTTTCACCAGAGAGATTAGGTACAGCGTGAGCCAGAGATGACATCACTAAGCCACCGAAGACGAGCATTCCCCCGAAAGAGTGCCCAAGTTTTTTTGCTAACTTATTCATCGATAAAACCTCCTGCTTTAAGCGCGCTTCTTGCCTTGTTTGCCGCCTTTACCACCGCGACGTTCATCCAAATCGGGATCTACCGCTTGGCTCGGATCATAGTTAGGATTGGGCAAAGCCATCTGTGCGTTTACGTCTTTCAAATATGCGTCGAGGCGAGCTGCGAGATGGTCCGTTATTTCCGGTAACTTGCCCGCTAAATCGTGGGCTTCGCTCGGATCACCCTCGAGATCGTAAAGTCGGCGGGATTTTTTTTCGTAATTTCGAATCAACTTATATTTCCCTAAAATGATCGACGTCGCGGGTCCCCCATTGCCGAGATCATAGTGCGGAAAATGAAAGACGAGCTCCTCGCGTTTACGCACGACTACACCTTGACCCGCGGGATCACGCAACACGTTGACCAAGCTTCCGCCTTCGACGGCCGCAGGCGGCGGCGCCGGCAATCCCGCCAGCGCCGCAATCGTGGGAAGAATATCACAAGCCGTCACAGGAACCCGCGAGCAGACATTCGCAGTCACGCTGGGACCACGAATCAGGAAAGGCACACGCAAACCGCCTTCGAGGACCGAGCCTTTGCCGCCGGAGAGCGGTTCGTTACCGTTGCGACCTTGGCCGCCGTGATCAGAGGTATAAATCACATAAGTGCGTTCTGTAAGGGCGAGTCGGTCTAGAGCTTCAAGCACCAACATGACAGTTTTATCAATTTCGTCCGCATCTTTGCGTTCCGTGTCGCGACCACGTCCGCCGCCGCCTTCTTTGCGTTCTTGATTGGGATAATGCGAGAGCTGCAGATAAAACGATTTTCCGGCTTTCTGGGCGGCTTGCATAAACGCGATACCGCGCTCGGTCATCCCGTAGGCTTGTTTAGGGTTGGGACTGGCGACGTTATCGGGGCCACCGTTGCTGGTCGCACCGTCGCTCACGTCGAAGCCGTGTTGCGCTGGATCGACTCGACCGACGTGCCATTTGCCAAAATGGGCCGTCATGTACCCCGCGGTTTTAAGCAGTTCAGCCACTGTGGTGCTGGATTTGGGTAATTCCATAAGCGGCTCTGGCGGGAGTAAGGCAGTGCGTGGTGTGCCTTCGACGCGACCTATGCCAACATAGGTCATGTGCAACGCCGCTGGACCGATTCCTGTGAACAACGCCGCCCGCGACGGCGTACATCGCGGCGACAACGCATAACCATAAGCGAAACGCATCCCCTCGCGCGCGAGTCGCTCGAGCGCGGGGGTTTGAAAAACCGCACTCTTTGAAGCGGGCAACTTATCATCCATCATTACTGAGGTGTTCGGCCAACCCTGCGCCTCCGCCATGATTACGACAAAATTTGGCGTGGGGTTTTCAGCCGCCGCTGGACGACTAGCGACCGCTAGGAGGAGAACGATGGGTAAGAGTAAAATTCTCATTGTTTCCGTTTGCCTTTGGATTTTTCCGATGATGATTCGCGGCGCGCTTCCTCGTCTGAATCCGAACCAATACGCGTATAAACGACTTTGAACTCGGCCGTCGCGAGCACGCGGTCTTTCATCGCGGCGAGGAGCACGTTGCGATTAGTCTGTTCGGGCGGAGTCGAAATCTGCAGAGGCGCGGATAAGGCGTAGAGCGTGAGAACATAAGTTTTTGCTCCCGGCCCTTTGGAGTGCGGCGGAGCGTAACCGGCCCGGCGATTAACGCTATTGTTGCCCATCGTGCCGACGCCGCGCGTGTCCTTGACGAGGGAACGCGTGTCAGCCGGAAGATTGTAGAGCGTCCAATACCATTTCGTCTGACCGCTCGGATCGAGGTGATGCATGATAAGCGCGTAGCTCTGAGTGACTTCGGGCGCACCCGCCCACTCCAGCGGTGGTGAAATGCTTTTACCGTCGCCGGTAAATTCGACTGGTAAAATACCGTCGGAGGCCACAGCCGGGCTTTTTAATATGAAACCGGCCAGAGGCTTCGAGGGTTCCGGCGCGTTTACCGGTTCGATTTTTTCTTCAGCAAGGGGCCGAGGTGGACGCTCTTCTCGTGCGCCATCGACCGCACCACTTTCCCCTCGATTGCGTTCGCCACCGCTCCCTCCACCTCCGCCCGAGCGACGTTTGTACGACTCAAATCGCGACTCACCGTTTTGTTGAAATTCAAAATTAGCCCCGCCATCGGCACCGACGACGTAGCGAATCAAGCGCGTTTCATCGCGCACAACATAGCTTAATTCGTAGTGATTTTCGCTCGTAGATTTGAACTCGGTAATTTTAGCCCCACGAAGCGCCGTGAGAGCTGGCCGCACGCCTTGCGCCCGTGGTTGGGGATCGACCTGACCTCCACGCTCAACCACCTCGCCGTGAAATCCGCCATTTAGATACGGATATTTCAACGAGGCGTGATAATGATAACCGAGGCCCAACACATCGTGACCGTTAAAGGAGTCGAGTTTCACGGGGTCTGATCCGTCAGGTTCGTTGAGCCCATAAATAGGATATCCATCGAGGGCGTAGGCGACTGGGTGCTCGCGGCCGAGTTGCGCCTGCAAATGCAGCGGCGCGATGTGATAATGGTAGTCATCGGAACGTCCGCAATGTCCACCCCACTGATCGAGCTCACCGATTTCTTGGGAAAGCTCCCCGCGGTTATTCTGCGGATTGAAAATCGGAATGCCATTAGCAGCGATGGCGATAGCTCCACGCAGAAAACGATCTTTGATGGATACGAGAGTTTTGGCGGGAACCGGATGCAGGGGTATACGCCAAGCGTTGTCCCCGCGGTATGACTGAGGCAACGGCACCTGTTGTTGCCAGGCCGTGATGCCAACCATCATACCGTGAGCGGGCAGTCCTTCGCTCTCAACGTAGAGAAAATTTTGATCCCAACGAAGCGCCACGGCTGGTGCAAATGCCGCAAACGGGACAGCCTGCGGTGGTATTTTATTATCTTCTGCCTGCACGAGCGCCAACCCCATCGCCCCGCTGTTGATCGTTACCAACAGCCGTACGAGATTTTTTAGGACCCAGGTAATGATCACGCGAAAAAAGTTCACACCCTGAGCCTACCCGGCGAACATTAATCTCACCCCATAAGTTGGATTAAAACTCTGTCATTTTTGTCCGCTTGACGTTCCCGTGACCGCGTCGGCTCATCAAATAGCGTGAAACTCTTGATGCTCGAAGACGACCCGAAGCTAGCCAGCCTCGTTCGCAAAGGGCTCGAGGCCCAAGGTTTCACTGTGGATTTCTGTGAACAGGGCGATGAAGCTTTCACGCTGGCCACGACCCGTTCTTACGACGCCCTAGTGCTCGATATCATGGTGCCAGGACGCGATGGCCTAAGTATATTGCGTAATCTTCGTGAGCGACGCATCACCACGCCGGTGGTACTCATCACCGCCCGAAGCGCACTCAATGAACGGCTTGAGGGCCTGAACCTCGGTGCAGACGATTACCTCACCAAGCCTTTTTACGTCGACGAATTGATCGCCCGACTTCACGCCGTAGCCCGCCGCGCCTCCGGTCACGCGCTCACGCTGCTGCAACACGGCGAACTCTCCGTCAATCTTGTCTCCCGCGAAGTGCGCTACGCCGAAGCGGCGGTTGCGCTTACTACCCGCGAGTTCGCCCTACTCACTTACCTCCTACGCTCACCTGGCCAGACGTTTACACGAGCGCAAATCTGTGAGCACGTTTGGAACTACCATTTCGATCCAGGCACCAACCTTGTCGACGTTTACGTTCAACGTCTACGACGCAAGCTCTCCACTGACGAAGATAGCTCGCCCATTGAGACTATTCGCGGCGTAGGCTATCGCGCACGCCCACTTTCTCCCAGTAGCAAGTCATCGTGAACTCCTTCCGCCTGCGACTCGCGTTACTTGTAGGACTACTCACTGTCGCATTATTGCTCGCGGCTGGTTTTCTCGCTTGGGAGCTCACCTCTCGCTTCAACTTAGATCGGCTGGACCGCGAGCTCCACCACCTCGCTAAAACCAACCTCGAACGTGTTAATGACCGCAGCCACTGGGAACGACTCGACATCGCTCTTGCATTTGTTGCCGGGAGCGATCGTCCACCCGCCTACTTGCTCTGGGTAAAGAATAACGACCACGTCATATTTCGTTCGAAGCATTGGCCTGACGGAATCGATCCAGAAAAACTCCGCGTTTTGCCCACCTACGAAAACGGCGTAACCTTTGATCGCCCCCCACCTCCACCGCAACGCCAGGGTATATCTCCCAGCAATCCTGCACTACCCATCCGCGAAACCACCAGTTCTACGTTGCAAGCTGAAGGTAGCACTTGGCGCTTTGCCGTCACTGGCAACCCCTATACGACACTCGTGCTCGCCGCCAATGTCGATGAGCTGAACCTCGACCTGCGCCAATTGCGTAGGCGTTACCTCAGCGTGCTGCCGTTGGTGCTATTACTCGTGGGAGCGGGCGCTTGGTGGCTTGCCGCCCGCGCCCTGCGCCCTGTTGCCACCCTCACCCGCGCAGCCGAGAACATCACCGCCCGCGGCCTTGATCAACGTATTGCCGCGCCCGCTCACGACCACGAATTTCGCCGCCTTGTCTCGGTTTTCAACGCGATGCTGGACCGGCTTGAGACCGGATTTCACCAAGCCCGCCGTTTCAGCGCTGATGCCTCCCACGAGCTCAAAACTCCACTCGCGCTCCTACAGACCGAGCTCGAAAACGCCCTTCATGCCGCTCCACCCGGATCGACCCAGCAACAGACGTACACGAGCCTGCTCGAAGAAATCCATCACCTCAAGGCGATCCTAGAAAAACTCTTACTATTGTCATTGGCCGACAGCGGTCACCTCGGGCTCGAACGCCATCCCGTCGATCTCTCTGCGATCCTCACCAATATTATCGAAGACAGTGCCGCCCTCGCCCCCGACCTCCAAATCCAATCTGAAGTCCCCCACAGCGTGAACGTTCCCGCTGACGCCATTTTGCTCGAGCAGGCCCTCCAAAATCTCACCACCAACGCACTCAAATACAACCACCCGCAAGGCCGTGTGTATGTCACTTTGACCACGGCTAGGGGCCACGCCATCGTGACCGTGCGCAACACCGGCCCCGGCATTCCCGCGGCAGATCACTCGCGCATTTTTGAACGCTTTTATCGCGGCGATCCCGCGCGACGCCATGGCCGCGTCACCGGCATCGGGCTCGGGTTGAGTTTATCACGAGAAATTCTTAGGGCTCACGGCGGCGATCTCACGCTGAACGCTTCGAACACGGAGCACACCGAATTCGTCGCCACAATACCACTCCAAAGCGCCAAGCCCAGTCTACCCGTGAAGCACGCCTAAGCACGCGGCGCGGACCGGTGATTCGCGTGAAGAGGATGCAATCATCCGCTAAAGACGTCGAACGGTCCGACGTTGATGCTCCGTAACCCCGAGTACGCCACTAGCATTGTGTACGTTCAAGGCTCAGGCTAGATTTTGCCCTGATAAAACATTCGCACGGCCGCCCAAGCCCAACCGCGACATCCGCTCCCTTCGCCCAATATTGCACATGGCTCAGTTCTCCAATTATTTACTCCAGCCAATCGCCAACATGTTTTTGCTTTTTTCAATATCCCGCGCACGATCGCTGCTCGCATGTATCGTGAGTCTGGTCGCCTCATCTCGCACGTTCGCCTTTGATCGCCCTGAGACCGTCTTCCAAATTTTTCAATTCCCGGCGGATAAAATTCCGCGCATCGACGGCGACGCCTCTGACTGGGCGATGGTTCCCGTGAGCTACGTCATCGGTTCCGATCAACTCACCGACGACTCCAGCCGCAAACAAAAATTTGACGCCCTCAATCTCGATGTGCGCGTCCGCGTCGGCTGGGTCAAAGGCCTGAACCGGCTCTATTTTCTATATGAGGCCAACGACAACTACTGGGATTTTTCCCGAGCCGATCTCCACAACGACACCTTTGAACTCGTAGTCGATGGGGACGCTTCAGGCGGACCGCTGATCGACCGCCAACATCCGCACAAAGAAACCCTGCCGCCGGCTGACACGTATTTCCCTTTCCACGGCGTGCAGGCTCAGAACTACCATATTTTCACGCCGCACGTCGGGAAAGACTGGTGTCTAGCCTGGGGCTCCCAGCCTTGGATCAAAGAACTACCCTGGGCCAACGCCGCTCAAAATTTCACTTTCAAGCCCGGCGAGTCCGGCCATTACACGCTCGAATTTTGGATCACGCCCTTCGACTCCGCCGGCCCCGAAGGCCCCTCGCGCGCCGTCGAATCCGTCCTGCGCGAAAATAAACTCATCGGCCTCAGCTGGGCCGTGATCGACTACGACGACGTGAACGCTAAGGGCTCCGCCGGATTCTGGAATCTTTCCAGCAAGCACACAATGTACGGCAACGCCTCTGAATTACGCGCCTTCCGCCTGATGCCGCTCGAACCGTCACTCGCACCGGCGCTCGATGCCCGCTGGTCTTTCAAGGTCCTCGACCCCGCGCGCCGCCTCGTCGCCTTCCAAGACGAATCCGTCGGCCCCGTGACTACTTGGCGTTGGGACTTCGGCGACGGCACCACCTCTGACACGCAACACCCGCTCCACACTTACGCCAAAGCCGATCGCTACATCGTCACCCTCAACGTCACCAGCCCCACCGGCACGTCCCGACGTGCCAAAATCTGGGACGTCGCCCTGCCTTGAGTCTTAAACTTTTAGCCGCGCTATAACCGTCAACCCGTCTACCTAGCTTTCTCACCCCACCAATCCTCTCCCCATCATGCACCCCAAGTTCTCCCCGTTCGCTCTGCCAATTCTCTGCTTTTTGTATTTAACTCTCGGCTCCACTTCAAGCTCCGCTCAGATCGGCCGACGCTTCCCTTCGGAGAAACAGGTCGTCATCGACTCCGTGACCGGCGTGCCGCTCACGTTTCTTACTTCAAAACCCGCCGGCGATTCCAAGATTTATCAGACTCATCACCAGTGGACCTCTGACGGGAAGTGGATGGTCTTCCGTTCCAACCGCGTTTCGGGCCAAGCGATGGCCGTCAACGAAGCGACTGGTGAGATGGTCCAAGTCACCGAGAACGGTTACACCGGCATGCTCTGCCTCGCGGACCATTCGATGCATCTTTATTTTCTGCGCACCCTGCCGCTCCCTGGCGAAGCCCCACCCGCTCCCCTGGCCGACAACGCCCCTGCCGTCCCCGGCACGCGCCGCGGCCCCCGCGGTCCTTCCCAAATTATCAGCGTCAATCTCGCCCGACTCTTCGCCGATAGCGCCGCCGGCACCGTCCAACCCGCAGCCGTCTACGAAAAAGTCTGCGGCACGGTCCCGCCTGAATTCGGTGCTGTTGGCGATGTCGCTCTCGATCCGGAGGAAAACTACGTTTACTTCCGCGTCGGCAGCAAAGAACTCGCTGCCCAATACCTCGCCCCCGGCACCCAAATTGAGCCCGCTTTCGGGCCGCGCAACATGGGCGCCGGTCCCACCGGCCTCGCCAGCATGGACCTGAAAACCGGAGCCGTTAAATTCATCGTCGCCGTGCCCTTTCAGATCGGTCACGTGCAGACTAATCCCTACGTCCCCGGCGAGATCGTCTTCTGTTGGGAAACCGGCGGCAAAGCCCCTCAACGCACTTGGACCGTCCTTGCCGATGGCACCGGCCTGCGTCCGCTTTTTCCTGAAGCTACTTATGATTGGGTCACCCACGAAGCCATCATCACCCGTGATGAGGTCGCAGTCGCCATCCTCGGCCACCGCAAACCGGGCGTGAACGACGCGTGGGGCATTGCCGGCACCCGCGAGCACCCCACCGGACTTGCCATCGTCAACCTACGTTCCCGTGAATTGCGGTTCGCCGGCCAAACCAAATCCGGCAGTGGACTCTGGCATGTCAACGGCTCACCTGATGGGCGCTGGGCCGTAGGGGATGATTTCGACCGTAATATCTACCTCATTGATCGTCAAAACGACGAACTCATCCTGCTTTCCACCGACCACAAACGCTCCGCTGCGGACCACCCGCATCCTACGTTCAGCGTGGACAGCACGCGCATCCAAATCCAGTCAGCGAAAATCT
>Ga0114958_10000840_pt1 | contig 25495 bp, 19 predicted proteins | sample C_130208_EF_Meta_FD_89577 | JGI IMG/M metagenome (GOLD analysis project Ga0114958, IMG submission 89577) | Freshwater microbial communities from Lake Croche, Canada to study carbon cycling - C_130208_EF_MetaG | ecosystem: Environmental > Aquatic > Freshwater > Lake | place: Lake Croche, Canada... | reverse complement strand
GGCATGAAAGCCAAAGAAAGTAATAAATTAAAAGCACTTGGAATGATAAGTGATGTAAAGGCTTCTTTCGAAAAAGCAATACAACTCAATCCTAATCATATTGAAGCGCGTTGGGCATTAATAGAGTTATACCTTCAATTACCTGGAATTGTTGGCGGAAGCGAAAGAAAAGCCAATAGCTATGCTAATGAATTGCTAAAAATTTCTCCTATTGATGGTTATCTTGCTAAAGGACATATAGCTGAATATTTTGAACGATATGCAGAAGCTGAAAAAAATTATACTAAAGCAATTTCCATCGGTGCCTCAAAAATAACCTATCAAAAATTAGCCAATCTTTACAAAAATAAAATGAATCAACCTGAAAAAGCAAAACAGTTGTTGGAACTTTATCAGGAAAAAATCAAATCATAATTATATGCGTACACATTTCATAGCTATTGGCGGCGCAGCCATGCACAATTTAGCATTAGCCCTTCATAACAAAGGATATCAAGTTACAGGAAGCGATGATGCTATATTTGAACCATCAAAATCAAGATTAGAGAAAAAAGGGTTATTGCCATTAGAAATAGGTTGGTTTCCTGAAAAAGTCACTTTAAATATTGATGCAATAATTTTGGGAATGCACGCCAAAGACGATAATCCAGAATTACTAAAAGCTAAAGAACTGGGACTAAAAATTTATTCATATCCTGAGTTTTTATATGAACAATCCAAAAATAAAACCCGAGTTGTTATTGGCGGTTCACACGGTAAAACTACTATCACTTCTATGATATTGCACGTAATGCATTTTCATAACATCGAAGTTGATTATATGGTTGGAGCACAATTGGAAGGTTTTGATACTATGGTCCACTTAACAGAAAATAATGATTTTATAGTTTTAGAAGGCGACGAATATTTATCATCACCAATTGACAGAAGACCAAAGTTTCATTTATACCAACCTAATATTGCTTTGCTTTCGGGGATTGCTTGGGATCATATCAACGTGTTTCCTACCTTTGAAAATTATGTAGAGCAGTTTGAAATATTTGTCAACCAAATTACAAAAGGTGGAATTCTAGTGTATAACGAAGAAGACGAAACGGTTAAAAAAGTAGCCGAGGAAACTACCAATACCATCAGAAGATTACCCTATACAACGCCAACTTACACTGTTGAAGATGGAACAACTTTGCTTGATACTCCAGAGGGAGCAATGCCAATTGAAGTTTTTGGAGCGCATAATCTTAATAATTTGGCAGGAGCCAAATGGATTTGCCAAAACATGGGTGTAGACGAAGCCGATTTTTATGAAGCAATTGCAAGTTTCAAAGGAGCATCCAAAAGATTAGAAAAAATAGCTGAAGGCAAAGGTAAAGTGGCGTATAAAGATTTTGCGCATTCACCAAGTAAAGTTTCGGCAACGACCAAAGCTGTTAAAGCGCAATATCCAAATAGAAAATTAGTAGCTTGTTTGGAATTACATACCTACAGTAGTTTGAATGCCGAATTTTTAAAAGAATACGAAGGTGCATTAGATGCTGCTGATGTTGCTATTGTTTTTTATTCTCCTGATGCGGTTAAGATTAAGCAGTTGGAAGAAGTAACATATGACCAAATCGCACAATCTTTCAAGCGAGATGATTTGATTATTTATACCAATTCACAGGAATTCAAAGACTTTTTATTTTCATATGATTTGAATAATTCAGCATTGCTTTTGATGAGTTCAGGAAATTATGGCGGATTAAATTTTGATGAGGTAAAAAGTTTAATTGAATAAGATTTATTTTGGATTCAAATTTCTCCATAAAAAACTGGGCAGAAGATGACAAGCCACGCGAAAAGCTTATGCTAAAAGGCAAAGCGGCTTTAAGCGATGCTGAGTTAGTAGCTATTCTCATTGGTTCCGGAAGTAGAAACGAAAGCGCGGTAAGTTTAAGCAAAAGAATTCTCGCTAGCGTAGATAACAATTTGAATGCTTTAGGAAAATTATCGTTGAAACAGTTAATGGAGTTCAAAGGAATAGGAGAGGCAAAGGCCATTTCCATTGCTGCAGCATTAGAATTAGGAAGACGTCGAAGAGCTGAAGAAACTTTAGAGTTAAAGAAAATAACCTCAAGCAAAGCCGTTTTCGAAATCATGCAACCCATTATTGGTGAACTGCCACATGAAGAATTTTGGGTCTTGTATCTCAATAATTCTAATAAAGTAATTTATAAATCACAACTCTCAAAAGGAGGAATTACAGGGACTGTTGTTGATGTTCGTTTGATATTCAAAACAGCTATAGAAAATAATGCTACTTCCATAATTCTAACGCACAATCATCCTTCGGGAAAATTGCAAGCCAGTGATGCTGATGTAGCCATTACCAAAAAACTAAAATTGGCAGGAGAGCAACTCGACATTAAAGTTTTAGACCATATTATTATCACCGAAAACGGTTATTATAGCTTTCAAGACGAAGGGATTTTTTAATTATGACACATATTACAGATATCTTTTTTGACCTTGATCATACCCTTTGGGATTTTGACAAGAATTCCATTTTGGCTTTTGATAAAATATTTAGAGCAAATCATCCATCTATTGATGTGCATCAATTTATAGGAGTTTATGCACCAATTAATCAAGCGTGTTGGAAATTATATCAAGTGGATAAAATATCTCATGAAGAATTGCGTTATCAGCGATTGAAACAATCTTTTGATGCCTTTGGCTATCAAATATCAGATGAGGAAATAGATAAAATAGCTATAGATTATATTCAATTTTTACCAGATAATAATCAGCTTTTTGATGGTGCAATAGAAATTTTGGATTATTTATATCCAAAATATAAGTTACATATTATTACTAATGGTTTTGCTGAAGTACAACAAAGAAAAATACATCATTCAGGACTGGAAAAATATTTTCAAACCATTACCAATTCAGAAATGGCAGGCGTTAAAAAACCACACAGAAACATATTTGAATTTGCGTTATCTTTGGCTAATACTAATAAAGAAAACGCTATAATGATAGGCGATTGTATTGATGCTGATGTTCGTGGTGCTATGGCTTTTGGAATGCAAGCTGTTTTATTTGATGAAAACGAAATTCACTCTCCAGAAGAAGAAATTATTGTAATTAAACATTTATTAGAATTAAAAAAAATATTGTGATGAAGAATCTATTTTTATTGTTTGTTTTATTGGTGTCAGTTACTGCTTTTTCGCAAAGTATAAATGACTATCAATATGTTATTGTGCCAATAAAATATGATTTTTTTAAAGAGAATGATAAATATAGATTGAATACTTTAACTAAATTATTATTTCAAAAATATGGATTCAAATCCTATTTGAGTTCTGAAGAGCTACCAAAAGAGGTAGAGAATTCCAGGTGTGATATGCTTTATGCAACAGTGACAGAGGAAAGTAACTTTATGGTTACTAAATTAAAGATTTTAGTTAAAGATTGCAGAGAAAAAATAATTTACGAAACAGATTTTGGAAAAAGTCGAAATAAAGAATTTGCCGCTGCCTATAATGAAGCATTGCGAGAAGCAGGAAAATCATTTGATAAATTGAATTACAAATATAATGGTACAAATAATTCTTTAACTATACCAGAACCAATTAATACCTCTATATCTGAAACAAATTCTGAAACTTACTATTTTGCACAACCTATTTCCAATGGCTTTCAAGTTGTTGATGATGAACCTAAAGTTATCATGAAATTATATAACACCTCTCTAAAGAATGTGTTTTTAGCTATTAAAGGCACTATTAATGGTGTTTTGATTTCAAAAGAAAATCAGTGGGTTTTTGAATATTACGAAAATGGTAAAATAGTTTCAGAGTCTTTAAAACTAAAATTCTAATTATTATTTAGCTATCAAACCAGACTTGTCGTAGTTTCAATAATCATATTTATCCTTCCATCTATTTTTTAAGAAGTTGCGTATTTCGTTTTCACGAGCATTATTTCCAGGTTTATAAAAGGGAGTATTTTTAATTTCATCTGGAAGATATTCTTGTTCTGAAAAATTATTAGCATAATTATGGGAATATTGGTATTCTTCACCATAACCTAATTCTTTCATAAGTTTAGTAGGAGCATTACGCAAATGGATAGGCACTGACAAATCACCTGATTGTTTTACCAAAGCTTGAGCTTCTCCAATAGCCATATAACTTGCATTGCTTTTGGGAGATGTTGCCAAATAAACAGCACATTGGCTTAATAGTATTCTGCTTTCAGGATAACCAATAATGGAAACCGCTTGAAACGTGTTATTAGCCATAATAAATGCAGTTGGATTAGCATTTCCAATATCTTCACTCGATAAAATTAACATACGTCTTGCAATGAATTTTACATCTTCACCACCTTCAATCATTCTTGCCAACCAATACACCGCCCCATTTGGGTCGCTGCCACGAATGGATTTTATAAATGCTGAAACAATATCATAATGTTGTTCCCCCGTTTTGTCATATAGTACCGTGTTTTGCTGCACCAATTCCAAAACTTTTTGATTGGTAATCACAATTTGACCTTCAGGGCTTGCATTTACAACGAGTTCAAAAATATTTAAGAGTTTGCGTCCATCGCCACCCGAAAGTCGAAGTAGGGCTTCGGTTTCCTTTAGTTTTATTTTTTTAGACGAAATGATTTTGTCTTCCTTAATCGCTCGTTGTAACAAAGCCAATAAATCTTCTTTTGAAAACGGATTTAAAATATACACCTGACAACGTGACAAGAGCGCTGGAATAACTTCAAAACTAGGATTTTCGGTAGTAGCGCCTATCAATGTAATCCAACCTTTTTCTACCGCTGCCAAAAGTGAATCTTGTTGCGATTTGCTGAACCGATGTATCTCATCAATAAAAAGAATTGGATTTTTGGCCGTGAATAAACCACCACTTTGTTTCGCTTTTTCTATCACATCGCGAATGTCCTTTACACCACTATTTATAGCACTCAATTCATAAAATGGGCGATTACTTTGTTTGGCAATAATTTGCGCTAAAGTTGTTTTCCCCGTGCCAGGTGAACCCCAAAAAATAATAGACGGAATAACACCTCGGGCAATTTGTTGTGTTAATGAACCATTGTTTCCCACCAAATGCAATTGGCTAATATACTCGTCTAATCGTTGTGGTCTGATGCGTTCTGCAAGTGGTGCTTCCATATTGTAAAAGTAAAGATTTCTGCCAAAATAGCATTAAATAATATTTGGCTTTATCTTTGAATTCTAATGAAAAGTTTTTAAAGTAATACAATGAACGATCAGCATCATTTTAAGTTTACGCCATCGGTTTGGATAGTGCCTTGTTTTTTGCTTATTCTAATTTGGTCCATATTCTTTTTTGAGAATAGTTTCAATATTGATTTATCATCACACGGAATATTGCCAAGAAGATTTTCGGGATTGCAAGGCATCATTTTTAGTCCTTTTCTACACGGAGATTTAAATCATATTGCTAATAATTCCTTTCCACTTTTTATACTTACTGTAGCTTTAATTTATTTTTATCGCGATATTTCATTAAAGATTTTATATTACGGTATTTTAGTATCTGGATTAATTACATGGCTTATTGGTAGAAATTCATTTCATATTGGTGCTAGTAGTTTGATATATGTATTAGTCTCTTTTATTTTCTTTAAAGGAATGATTACACAATATTATAGATTGATGGCTTTATCATTAACCGTAGTTATGATTTATGGTGGAATGATTTGGTATGTTTTTCCTCAGGTTGATAACCATATATCTTGGGAAGGACATTTATCAGGATTGATAACAGGATTTGCTTTTGCTTCCTATTTTAAAACACCTGATTATAAAAAAGCAATTCAATATCCATGGGAAAGACCCGATTTCAATCCAGAAGAAGATGCTTTCATGAAACATTTTGATGAAAACGGTAACTTTGTTACTATACCTAAAGAGGAGGAAGAGGTTGAAAATTCTTCGACTGGTATAAATTATATTTATGATTTTAAAGAGAATAAAGAAATTGAATAATTTTCAAATTTTTAAATTAACTTCTTTGGCGAACGGTTTCATAAAGAAAAGCACCACATGCTACAGATACATTAAGCGAACCAATTGTTCCAAACATGGGTAACTTAGCTTTTTCATCTACAATTTTCAAAACTGAAGGATTAATGCCTCTGTCTTCACTTCCCATGATAATAGCAACTGGTTCATTAAGGGAAATATCATAAATATTTTGATCTGTTTTTTCAGTGGCAGCGATGGTTTTAATTCCGCTTCCTTGAAGATAAAAGATAGCATCTTTTATGTGATCTACTTTACAGATGGGTACATTGAAAACTGCACCGGCAGATGTTTTAACGGTATCGCCATTTACAGGCGCTGAACCCGTTTTTTGAACAATAATTCCGTCAACGCCAGTACATTCAGCCGTTCTAATGATGGCGCCAAAATTACGGGCGTCACTTAATTGGTCTAGAATCAAGAATAATGGAATTTTACTACTCGCTACCACGCTGTCAACCAAATTTTCAAGGCTTACAAAAGAAATAGGAGCAATGGTTGCCACTGCACCTTGGTGATTATTGGGAGTTAATCGGTTTAGTTTTTCAACTGGAACATAGGAGAAATTGATGCTGTTTTTTTTCATTGCTTTCATCAGTTCCTGCATCAATTCGCTTTGTGTATCGCTTTGAATAAATACTTTGTCAATTTCTTTTCCTGCGTTTATAGCTTCTATAATCGCTCTAATACCAAAGATTTGGTTTTCTTTTTCCATAGCGCAAAGATATAAAAAAACCACCAGTGATAACTGGTGGTTTTGTAATATTGGAATATCAATTTGTTAGTTCTTAACTAAATCAAAATAATATGGACCATAAGGACCAAAAGCCAAAGTCAAACTAATGTCTCCTGTACACGATCCAACTGATCCAGTACCTGTAACAGTGAAAGTTTGCAATCCAGTAGGTCCAGTATATTTAAAATCTTCGTTCGATTGAACGGTAACAGATGAATCAGCCGGGTCAATGGTTACTAACATATAAGAAGTATTGGGATTATCGATTCCTGTATTGTTCGTATTCATAATTTTGAATTTTAACAAACCATCAGCGCTATTGTAAACAACAGGCACTATTTTACCTGGGGTATAATCCTGCCAAGTATCTTGAACTACAGTGTAATTTCCATTGAAGTTAGACGCATCATCTAAAGGACAAGATATGATATACGTTTGAGAAACAGAAAATTGCTGAGAATTAGCAATATCTGCTCCAAACCTTGCAGTTCCATCCTCTGTAAATAATTGATAAACACTTCCGTTTTTTAACGTTACATCAGCAGATATAATTAATTTGTCAGATACCGTAATGTCACTAGCAGTTGTAATTGCATCAAAAGCATTGAATAAATCAGTTTTTGTAATACTAATAGTGCTAGGAAAGGTTGTTACGCCAGTGCGCAATACTGCTTTTTGAACAGAACTCCCATGCTTATAAATACCAATAATATCCATAGAGGCAACATCACCTCTAGCAATATCAACTGTAAAGCCTAGATTAATATCACCACCATTATTAAGTGTCGCTAGATTAATAGATTGATCAGCAGTTGCAATTTTTTGAATGTCAGGAGCACCTCCATTAGCAGTTGCAACAACTGAATCACCACCATCTTTACTGCATGATGTTACAAACATCACCAGGAACAAAGAAGCTAAGATTAATTTCATTTTTTTCATTTTCATTTATTTATTAATTATCCCAAAATATTTTATAAGTAGCTGGATTTTTTTGAGCCGGTGCATTAGCATTAGAATTTAATTCTGATTGCGGCCAATAAAAAGATACCTGGAATGGATTGTTTTGTACTGTTTGAGAATCTTGTAGTGGGAATCCATCTGCATTATTTAATTGATATTCAGGTGAAGTTCCTATTGGATTTGCTAAAACAGGATATCCAGTTCTTCTATAGTCTGTGTATTGATCCATTGGGTCTCCAAAGGTGCCAATCCATTTTTGAGTCATGATCATTTCCAATTTCTTACTTGAAGAAGCCGCATTGAACTCAGTATTTACTTTAGTGATGTAAGAGTTAACGGCTGCAGTATTTGATAATACAGGCACAGTTTGAGTAGTGCCACTATTAACTACAACTTGATCTACTTTAGCAAAACTTGCCGTAATTGCTTCTTGTAGTTTCGTTGCCTCATTTCCACTTAATTTTCCAACATGAATTAACTCAGCTTGAATGTATAAATATTCATCATAAGTTAAAATACGACGTGGAGCTTTTCCTTTTCCACTAAAACCAGTGTTTAAAGTAGAAACTGATCCTCCTAATCCATCATCGTATCTTCCTCCTGAAGGAAAAATACCAGGGTATGTATACGAGTTTTCCGCACTTTTATCTCGGTCTGGACCAGTACTTCCAAATCTAATACTAAAGAATCCTGTAGACTTATCCCAATAATCAGCTCCTGGGTTACCAGTGGCAGCGTTTCCTTGGTCAGGCGGGAATTCTCCAGCTGTTAACTGATTGTAGAAGTAATATCGCATTCTTGGGTCTGGATTTCCAGTAAGTATATTTGGATTAACACCTTTCAAGATTTCATAGAACCACGGACTTTGATAGGATCCAAATTGAGTACTTTGATAGGCCTCAACAAATAATTGATTTCTTTCGTTTGAGGGAGAAATTACATCATAATGATTAAATTGAAAATCGTCAGCATTTGATGTAAAAAAATTATTTTCAGCAATTAAAGCATCAAAACCAGCTTGATCAAAATCAGTTATTAAACGTGTTTGATTGTATAATTTCAGTTTGAAAGTATTAGCAAATTTTATCCATTTATCAGTGTCTCCACCATAATATAAATCATCATCGCCAGGTATTTCAGTCCCAGAATTACTTGCTAAATTAACTTTTGCAGTTTCTATTAATGCAAATACTTGAGAATAAATTTCCTTTTGATTGTCAAACATAGGATTAATGATGCCCGAAGTAGCTAATTGAGTTGCTTCGCTGTAGGGTACATCACCCCATAAATCTACTGCATAGGACATAATGTAGGCTTTTTGCATTTGTGCAATACCAACATAAACCATGTTGTCAGTATCAGTACCTTTTTTAATTAAAGTTTCAATATCAGTTAAGGCTAAATATATAGCATCCCAATCATTATTCATGTTAATATTACCAACTTTAATACCATATTGATCTTCTTCTTCTCTTGAAGTCATTTGATGTGTATATGTAGAGAGTAGACGACCAGTATTGTTGTTAAAATCTCCTAATAATGCAGTATTTATTTCTACATTGGTAAGTAATAGGTTTAACGGTGCTGTCGTAGGGTAATCAGTATCTTTATCAACATCTAAATAATCACTGCAACTTAGAATAAAGGTTGAACATAAAGATAAAATTACAATGGCCTTATTGTTTCTTATTTTATTAATGAGTTTCATTTTTATAATTATTAAAATGTTAAATTAACTTTAAAACCAAATCTTCTTGCAGTTGGAGCCGCTGAAGTTTCAATTCCTTGTAGTGTAGTAGAACCATAGCTGGTAGTTTCAGGGTCGAAGTTAGTATATTTTGGAACGTTTGGAGCAAAATACCACAAGTTACTGCCTATTATACTAAAACTCAATTTCCCAAAAGCAGTTTTCTTTAAAACCGAGGATGGAACATCATAAGTTAAACTTATTTCTCTAAGTCTGAAGACAGTCCCATCATAAATTGAAGCCTCGTCTACACTATTAATACCAAATGTATTACCACCAGCTGGGGAAAAGTACAACTCATTCATACTCAATTGAGTAGTATTAGGAATTTGATTTCCATTTCCATCTAAGATAGGAGTACCATTATTGTTTGCATAATATCCAGGAATTATAAAGGTTCTCTCTCTATTTTCAGTATCTTTAGTAACTCCTCTACCTAATAATGAATTAATTGTAGACGAACTAATGTCTCCTCCTTGTTTCCAGTCAAACTGAGATTTTAGAGACCAAGCTTTATAAACAAAAGTATTGGTAAAACTTACTTTAAAATCAGCATTTGGATCTCCAATAATTCCTAAGTTAGTATCTTGAATGATTCCACCGCCTGAAGGATTAATCAAATAATTTCCATTTGCATCTCTCGCAAATTTAGTACCGTAGAATACTCCAAAAGCTTGTCCTGGGATAGCATAAGCAATTTGATTTGCATCTAATCGAATTCTTTCTAATCCTTGACTTAATTCAGTTACTTCATTTTTGTTTTTTGAAAACATGGTATATAAAGTCCATTTAAAGTTGGTCGTTTTAACTGGTACTAAAGTCAATCCTAATTCGATACCTTTATTTTCAATAGATCCAGCATTAGTGTTGTATTGTTGATACCCACTTGTTGTTGGTACAGTAATTGGAGTTATCAAGTTAGTCGTTTTTTTGTTGTAAGTTGTAAAGTCAACAACAATTCGTTTGTTAAAAAACTCTAAATCTGTACCTATCTCAAACTCAGAAGAGAATTCAGGCTGAATTGATTGATCACCTAAAGCTGTTGGATTTGAAATTACAGGCATGCCATGATAAGCATTTCCTTGTAGATAAGCAATTCTTGTAAATTCTGCATCAGCGTCTCTGCCGACTCTCGCAAAACTTGTTCTTAACTTAGCGAAAGTCAATACATCACTTTTTAATTTAAATGCATCCGTAACAATAAATGATGCACTCACTGATGGATAGAAGTAGGAATTATTTTTTTTGGGTAATGATGAACTCCAGTCGTTTCTACCAGTAGCATTTAAAAATAAATAATCCTTGTAGTTTAAGGTTACATCACCAAATACACCTACATTTCTTTTCTGTGCGCGCTCATCAACTAAATTTTTAATGTTTACAACGTTTCCAAAAGTAAATATATCAGGTAATACAAATTGAGATCCTTGGTTTGCAATTCTTGAAATATTATTTTGTAATACATTATTTCCAATAATTCCCGAAAGGCTCAAATTATCTGTTAATTTATAATCTATATTGATTAAGAATGTAGATTCGATATCTTCATTGATGAAATTATCTTTTTTCAAATCTCCCAAACCATTATTAGCTCTTGAAGCGATATCTCTGATTTCATCTCTATTAAGAATGTAGCGGTTTATACCAACTCTGTATGATGCAGAATAATGATCATTAAATTTATAATTTAAATTTAAACTAGCCACCATACGATCTGTTTTTGTTATAATTTGATCATGTTCCCATGACCACAAAGGGTGATCAAACTGAGTCCCATTTGGTGTAACTGAACCACCTGTTATTGGGTTAGTATAAGGTAAGTTTAAATCCCAATTTCTAGCTAAGAATAATGTTCTAGCAAATGAAGAAGAAGCTCCATCGAATTGGTTTTCTCCAAAGAATCCTCCAATCTGTTTTGTTTTAGAAAAACTCATGTTGGCTCCAGCAGTTAATTTATCATTCAATTTGAAATTACCACCTGCAGACATTGAAGTTCTATCATAAGAGTTGTAGGGAATATATCCGTCTTGCCTCATATCAGAAACTGTAACACTAAAGTTACCGTCCTGACCAGAATAATTTAGTCCAAGTGTTTTGTCTGTAACTGTACCTGTTCTGAATAAATCTTTTACATTATTTGGTTTAGCTACGTAAGGTACTGTTGAACCAAATTGGTCTGGAAATGCAGCTAATAAAGTTGGCCAAGTAGGTATTGTAGCTAAAGAGTCAAAACGCGGGCCCCATGATCCATTGGAATTTGCATAATTGAAATTAGATCCTGCTCCATAAGTATTTTGGTAATCAGGTAAGTTAGCGATGTTTTCATAAAAAGTCCCCATTCCAACATTAACACTCATCTTCTGAGTTTTTCCTGTTTTAGACGAACCTGATTTAGTGGTAACTACAATTACTCCATTCATTGCTCTAGAACCATACAATGCAGCAGCAGCAGTACTTTTAAGCACGTTAATACTAGCTATGTCGTTAGGGTCTAATGTTGATAAAGCACTTTCGTAACCTCCACCACCTGAAATTTGGCTAGAACTAGTTACTTGGTCACTACTATAAGCAATTCCATCTACAATAATTAATGGCTGTGTGTTTCCAACTAATGAATTCACACCTCTAATTGTAATTTGATTCGCTGCTCCAGCGACTCCTGTAGAAAAATTAACGTTAACTCCGGCAACTTTTCCTGATAGAGCTCTTGTTAAATCTGGTTCAGCAACATCGGTTACATCACTTGATTTTACTGAAGTTACAGAATAACCAAGTTTTCTTGGATTTCTTTTAATACCAAAGGCTGTAACAACCACATTTTCAAGTTCTACAGCATTATCTTTCATCTTTACATTTATTGTTGTTGATGAAGCCACAATTTCCTGTGATTTCATACCAATAAAATTAAAGACAAGTGTTTGAGAGCCAGCTGCCTTGATGGAATATTTTCCATCCATGTCTGTTTGAGTTCCCAAGTTTGTACCTTTTACAATAACGTTTACACCTGGGATTGGCAAACCGTTATTATCTGATACAACACCAGAGATAACCCTGTCTTGGGCAAAAGAGATTTGCACCAATAACGCTATAAAAAGCGTCAAGAATCCATTTAACTTTGTTTTCATTATTAATTTGGTTTTTAATTAGAATGTGAAATTAATTAAAAAGTATTAATTAACCTAATAAAAATAATAATTATAATGTTAAAGTTTGAAATTCTTTAAAACTATCCTTAAAACTAATCTGAGCTATGGGATTAGATTATTTAGTAACTAGGATTCTGAATATTTTGTTTTTTCAATGGAGCAGAGATATAAAAAAAACCACCTCGTTTTTGGAGCGAGATGGTTTTAGAAATATATGGGTTTATTTAATTAAAATTTATCCCAGAATAATTTAGTTTCTACAGCATCCTCACCAATAGCAGCACTTGCGTTTTGATAGCTAGCGGCATTAAGCGTTTGTTCAATTATGGGATAAGTAAAACGAACTGGTATTTCAGAAACAGCATCTGGTGGTGCTACTAACTTAGGAAAATCTAATCTTCTCCATGATGTCCAACCTTCAAAACCTATGTTGTATAATGCTACCCAACTTTGAACTCCAATTTTTTGTTTCCATGTTCCGGAAGCTGTTGTGTAGGCAACCGCAGTTTGTGAAAGATAAGTCGTTGCTTCAGCCACACTTCCTCCCCAATCAAGTATAGATGCTGTCACTGCAGCATTGTAATGTGCTTCAGCATTTTCAGGAGTCTCATAAAGTGATCTTTCTGCAGCTTCTGCTAATAAAAATTCCGCTTCAGAATAATCTAAAATAGTGCCAGGATAATCTGGTACTTGAATTGTATTTGTGATATGAGTTAAATTTGGAAATGAATTTTCCACACCATTTTCTCCACCAATATAATCTATTTCTGGAGTAGAAGGATCATCCATGTTGTCATCAAAATAACGAGAACGTCTAGGGTCGTTTTGAGAATTCATAAAATCTACAAGAGTGTTTGCCGGTACAAAATCCGAACGACCACTTGCTACTAAATCTACATAAAGAGGATTTGTATTTGGTGTGGCGGTCAAGTATTTCAATTTAGCATTGTCAGCGTTAGAAGCAAAAACTAATGGAGCGGCACTTGATACTGTTGCAGTTGCTAATGCTGTTTCGCTTGGGATATCAGCAATAACAAGACCCATTTTTAGCTTCAATGTGTTAGCAAATTTTCGCCATTTGCTGACATCTCCAAAGTAAATTCTATCACTGTCGCCTAGACTTCCTGCGGAGTTGTCTAAATTTGAAATAGCTACATTTAATCGGCTAATTAAATCTTTATAGATAGTTAAACCATCATCATATTTTGGTTTTTTGATGTTTATATCTAAAGCTTCTGAATAAGGAACATCACCAAAAGTTTCTACTAAAACAGAATAAGTATAAACATTTAAAATTTCAATAATAGCAAGTTTGTTTTGTTTTACAGTTGGATTATCTGTAGGAAGTGAAGGTGCATTTTCTATATTTATGGAAGCTTGATCCAAATCCTTTAATACATCTTTGTAAAGATATTGCCAATGTTGTTCAGGAATAGTTCTGGTGGTTAAGTCATAATTACTTTCATCTGTATAAGTTACTTCGGTCCAATCTTGATTGATTAACCTAAAGATGTTGTTGTTCACGTTAGTATTAACCATTTGGTCCACTAACGCTTTTTGAGCACTTGTGAAAAGTGCTTCCCCAGGCACGTCAGATGGATCTTTGACATTCACATTTAATCTCTCGAGGTTATCACAAGAAGTAATAAACGATGACGCAATTAAAATTAAAAATATTTTTTTCATAATTTATTTTTTAAAATTGTAATTTAACATTGAAAGTTATATCTCTAGTAGAAGGTAGTGAACCTGTAGAATATCCCTGTAAGTTACCTGCACCTAGACCTGATTCTGGATCTGCATCTGGTAAATTTTTGTGTATAATCCAAAGATTTGTTCCAATAATACTGAATGTAACCCCATTAATAAAAGTATTTTTTAATACTTTTTCGCTAAGAGAATAAGAGATCGATGCTTGTCTTAATTTTACATAACTTGCATCATATACAAATGCTCTGTCGGGTAAACCTCTTCTGTATCCAAAAGCACCATATCTATCAGCACGAATTCTTGTATCGTTTATACTTCCATCAGGATTAACTCCAGGATTAATAAATCCTCCGGATGTTTGGGTATAGCCTCCAGAAGGAATTCCAACTCCATCCGAATCATATTGATTGAAAACTAGTGGATTTCTAACAGGATTTCCTAAATCATTTGTAAAAACTGTATCATCATAGATACCAGTAGCTAATCCATAATATCTGTCTAAAGAAAATATATCTCCCCCTTTTTGAACATCAATCAAAAAGTCTAAACTAAAATTTTTATAAGAAAATTTATTATAAAGACCACCAATCCAATCAGGATTTGCATCTCCAATAATATGATCAGAAGTATCAGTTTTTATGTATTGACCATTACTGTCATCAACAACTCTTTGTCCATTTAGATAAGTATAATCGGTTCCATATATTACTCCGTAAGGTTGTCCCACCTGAGCATTTATAGTTACACCACCTTGAAATGAACCCAATTGTAAATTATCAATACCTTCTAATAGAGATACAACTTTACTTTTGTTTTTAGACCAATTTATAGTTACGTTCCAAGAAAAATTTTGAGTTTTAATAGGATTTCCATTTAGGGAAAGTTCAATACCCTTATTTGAAATTTCACCTGCGTTAATAAGTTGATATAAATAACCAGTTGATGAAGTAACTCTTAAGGGTATAATTTGGTCTAAAGATTTTGAATTGTAGTATGAAATATCAAACCCTAGTCTTTTTTTAAACATTGAAACCTCTAAACCAGCTTCAATACTTTGTGTTTTTTCAGGTTTTAAGTTTGGATTGTTTTTAGTGTCTTTAATAGAGGCTGATGCTGCGCCAAAGGCAGTATTCACTGCGTAAGTATCTAAAACTCTATCAAAACCTGGGCTGTTTCCAACTTCAGCATAATTTAATCTAACTTTTCCAAAAGATAACCAACTAGGTTTTACAAATTCTGAAAACACAAAGCTAGTTGAAACTGAAGGATAATAATAGGTGCTATTATTAGAAGGTAAAGTTGATGAATGATCTCTTCGAAGAGTTCCTTCTAAAAATAAATAGTTATCATACCCAAATGAAGAACTAATATAGGCACCATCAACACCAATTTTTTCATCTCTTTCAATTGGTGCTAAAAGTGGACTAGAAGTATTTTGTAACGAGTATAATCCTGGGATTGAAATACCTCCGTTTGTAGCTGCCCAAATTGATTGGTATGAACTTCTACGAATGTTTAGTCCAACTACCCCTTTAAGATTTAATTTAGTGGTTAAATCTTTATTATAATTTAACATTAAATCATAATTGAATTCGCCGAAAGAAATATTTTTTCTTGAATAACCTGAGCCAGCCGGGCTTCTATTTGAACTGTAGTCGCTGCCAACTCCAATTCCGAAGCTAGTAGCTACACTTCCAACAGCGCGTCTTTCTTCTTGTAATTCACTATAAGTATCAGCCGATATTCTGCCATAAATATCTAACCAACTATTTAATTTGTAATTTAATGATACATTACCTATGAATCTATTTCTTTGATCATTCTGATAATTTTCATAACGTTGAAAATACGGATTGTCCCAAAAAATTGGAGTTGGATTTTGATAAGAATTTGGATTCCATGAAACGTCTCTACCAGTATTAAAATAGGCGCTTGCTAAAGAATTAATATCTACATTGGTTTGCCACCATTGACGGAAGTTACCAGTAATATTATCATTATATCCTGTGCTATTTCTACCAATAGTATTTGTTTTTGTGAAATTTGCATATCCAGCTACAGTTAATTTTTCATTTATCAAGACAGAAGAGTTTAAAGTGAATGTATTTCTTTTTAAACTGCTGTTTGGCAATAATCCACTTTGGTCAAGATTAGTAGCTCCAAATCTTAAATATCCTCCATCAAAACTTTTGTCAACAGAGAATGAATTGGTTAAAGTTCTTGGTTTTTCAAAAAAGGTAATTGGTCCGTTTTTAGCATTTACCCATGGTGTAGCTTGAAGATAATTTGGTGATTCAGGATAAAAAGCATCCCATTGGTAAACTAATAAATTTGGATCAAACGCTTGACCATAAGAAGCATCTTCTGTTAAAGGAGTCACATAATCTAAATTTCCATCACCATTAATGTCTATTTGATCTAGATATGTTCCATTTGGCCCATAATATGGCCCATAACCGCCACCATATTTATTTTGATATTTTACAAAAGTACTTTTATCAATTGAACCAGTAGTCAAGCCTGAATTAACTGTGATAGAATATCCTTTTGCTTTTTTACTTCCTTTTTTTGTGGTGATCATTATGACACCATTAGCGGCTCTTGAACCGTATAAAGCACTTGCAGCCGAACCTTTCAAAATATTTACAGATTCTATGTCTTCAGGATTTATGTCCGAAGCAGCGTTTCCATAATCGAAACCATTACCGGTTTGTTCTTGATCTCTACTATTCGAGTTATTGTTGCTCACAGGTACCCCGTCAATTACAAAAAGTGCTTGATTGTTTCCTGTTAAAGAAGCATTACCTCTAATAACAACATTTGTAGAACCACCAAAGTTAGTTGTTCTTTTTACTTGTAACCCAGAAACTTTTCCAGAAAGAGAATTTACAAAATTGTCGCTTTTTACAGCAGCAATACTTTCACCTTCTAATTTTTGAGTTGCATATCCTAAAGATTTTTTATCCCTAGAAATGCCTAAAGCTGTAACAACCACACCTTCGAGTTCTACCGCGTCGTCTTTCATCTTTACATTAATTGTTGTTGATGAAGTCTCAATTTCTTGAGATTTCATACCAACAAAATTGAAGATAAGGGTTTGTTTTGGGGCGGCACTTATAGAATACTTTCCATCCATATCTGTTTGAGTGCCCGACTTAGTTCCTTTTACAAGAACATTTACTCCGGGAATTGGTAAACCACTGTTGTCTGAAACAACACCAGTTACAATCCTGTCCTGAGCAAAAGAGATTTGCACCAATAACGCTATAAAAAGCGTTAAGAATCCATTTAACTTTGTTTTCATTATTAATTTGGTTTTAATTAGAAACTCAAACTTCGTAATAAAATCTCAATAAACCTAAAGAAAAGTCAATTAATATGTAGAAAAAACATGAAAAGTGTGAATTTTATAAAATATAGAAAGAATTATGCAAATTCTTTTAAAATTCGTGAAAAAATCAACGAAATATGTGTTTTATTAACAAATCATTCCGTAGCCTGAATTAAAAGTTAGCTTTGAAACTTACGTGCACAATAGAATTTGAAAGTTTTATGACTTGATTATTAGTGCTTCCATTGGCATAAATAATATTAAAAAAGCCATTCTTTGATAATAATCCAATGCCAAAACCAATTCCAAAAAGGTTGTCGTCTGTGTCTGAGGTTTTGTCTTGTGCACGTCCATAATCAATTATGGTATGAACATATAATGTGGGTGCAAGAATATATCGGTATTCTGTCAATATAGAATTAAATGCATTTGCTTGAAGACTATTTTCATTAAATCCACGTATTGAATTAATCCCCCCGAATCTTTGCAGTTCGTTCACTACATAGTTTTGACTTTGTAAATAAAAGTTTTGAGATTTGATATTCACAATATTTTTTTCGTTTAAATAAAAATTGTGATTCAATAGAATACTGGAAAAAAATTGATTACTCGAAATAATTTTTGAATATCGTTTCCCTGCCCCTATTTTTAAATTAATAATTGTTTTTTCTGGAAAAAGGAAATCATCATTTTTTAAGTTTATATATTCCAAAGTTGAGGTTGTAAAGGAATTATTGAAATCACTTAAGTTAGAAGTGTTGATATTTTGGATATCACTTGACTCAGATGATTGGTATCCTATATATAACCGAGTATTATAATTAAAGTAGTAGCCAAAATCGATTGCTGTTTTGGTGTTTTGAAAAGTACTGTCTTGTTTGAAAATATTTAAATCTAATTTCATTCCAATAGGACTTTTAAAAATATAAGGTAATTCTAAATTAAAATTAAAAGTTTTTTGATTTTGCCCATCACTTTTCCAATACAGGGCTATTTTCTCTCCTGAATCAATAATATTTTGTAAAACCAAATCTAAGTAGCCATTAAAAATTAGTTTTTTGTTTTCGTCATTAGTAAAACCAATATAGCCGTCAAAAGTATTGGCTTTTGCTTTTTCTAAATAAACATAAACTTTCGTTGAATCTTTAGTAAATAAAATTTCTGGGTATTTACTTTGTTTAACAAATCTAAATTTGCCAATATCATTATAAAGTTTTTCTAAGTTTTTTTGATTGAAAACCTTATTTCTGTATAATCTTAAAAGATTTTTTTTGTGATTAGCAGGAAATTTTTCATCACCATTGATTACGATGTCGTTTAAATCTCTTTTTGTTTGTTTTTCAATATTTAAATCGGCAATAATTAGTTCATTTTTTTTTTGAAGATTAGACAGTTTTACTTTTGCCATAGAAAACCCAATGCTTTCTAATTTCTTCAAAACAGAATTTAAAAATTCTTCACTATCTTCAATAGGCAACGATATAGTATCCTTTTTTATGTCATAAAGGCTTGATATGTTTTCATGGGACTCTTTACTTACATATATGTGTATTGATTTTATTTTTTGCTTTAAATCATATTTGAAGCAAAAAGTGGTATCGTTTAATTTGTAGTTTTCTAAAAGTTGACTTTCAGAGTATGCAATTTTATTCAGTTTTTCATAAAAAGAATTATTCTCATCAATAATAGATTTGGTGTTTTTGTGTTTTATTATGTAACCAATACTATCAATAATTTTAGTTTCTTGTTCATTATTGCCAATAATTTTCATATAAAATTCCTGAGCGAAAGCATTTCCGCTGTTAATAAATAAAAAAAATAGGAATAAAATCTTTCTCAAAGACTAAAAAGTTTGGATAAAAATAACGCAAAAAATCCATTTTTATTGTTGTTCATCGAATCTAAAAACAATTTGTTTGAAAATTAATTAATTACGATTTGTTTCATTGAAAATAATTACTACATTTGCAACCCCTAAAAAAGCGGGATTTAATAAAATTAAGAAAAATTAGTATTTAATTATGCCAACAATTCAACAATTAGTAAGAACAGGAAGAACTCAAATCACTAAGAAGAGTAAATCGGTTGCTTTAGATTCTTGTCCTCAAAGAAGAGGTGTTTGTACGCGTGTTTACACTACTACTCCAAAAAAACCAAACTCAGCGATGCGTAAAGTAGCGCGTGTACGTTTGACTAATGGAAATGAAGTGAATGCTTACATCCCTGGAGAAGGACACAATCTACAAGAGCACTCGATAGTATTAGTGAGAGGCGGAAGGGTAAAAGATTTACCAGGAGTTAGATACCACATTGTGCGTGGTGCACTTGATACATCAGGTGTAGCAGGAAGAACACAAAGAAGATCTAAGTACGGTGCTAAACGCCCAAAAGAAGCTAAAAAGTAAATTTTTAACTAGTCAAAAGTGAAAAAGTCATAACGTCTTAAATTAGAATCTATAGGACTTTCGGCTTTCGATTTTCGACAAAAAACAAAGACATGAGAAAAAGAGCGGCAAAAAAAAGACCACTTTTACCAGATCCTAAATTTAACGATCAATTAGTAACACGTTTTGTGAACAACCTAATGTGGGATGGTAAGAAATCAACAGCTTTTAAAGTATTCTATGATGCAATGGATATTGTAGAAGCAAAAAAAAATAATGATGAAAAAGCATCATTAGAAGTTTGGAAAGATGCGTTAACAAACGTTATGCCTCACGTAGAAGTACGTAGTCGTAGAGTTGGTGGAGCTACATTCCAAATTCCGATGCAAATTCGTCCAGACAGAAAAATATCTATGGCCATGAAGTGGATGATACTTTATGCTCGTAGAAGAAACGAGAAATCAATGTCAGGCAAACTAGCTTCTGAAATTTTAGCTGCGGCTAAAGAAGAAGGCGCTGCTGTTAAAAAAAGAATGGATACACACAAAATGGCAGAAGCAAATAAAGCATTCTCTCATTTTAGATTTTAATAGTTTAAGAAATGGCTAGAGATTTAAAATTAACAAGAAACATTGGTATTGCAGCCCACATTGATGCGGGTAAAACCACTACTACTGAGCGTATATTATTTTACACTGGAAAATCACACAAAATTGGTGAAGTACATGATGGTGCTGCAACAATGGACTGGATGGCACAAGAGCAAGAAAGAGGTATTACCATTACATCTGCTGCTACCACTTGTGAATGGAGTTTCCCTACGGAGCAAGGCAAACCATTGCCTACTTCTCAAGACTACCACTTTAATATTATTGATACCCCAGGACACGTTGACTTTACTGTAGAGGTAAATCGTTCGTTACGTGTATTGGATGGATTGGTTTTCTTATTTTCTGCTGTTGATGGTGTTGAGCCACAATCAGAAACTAACTGGAGATTAGCTGATCAATATAGAGTGCCTCGTATGGGATTCGTAAACAAAATGGACCGTCAGGGTTCAAACTTCTTAATGGTTTGTCAACAAGTTAGAGACATGTTAAAATCTAACGCTGTTGCTATTACTTTACCAATCGGTGAGGAAAATGACTTTAAGGGAGTTGTAGATTTAGTAAAAAATCAAGCTATTGTTTGGCATGATGAAACACTAGGAGCTACTTTTGATATTGTGCCTATTCCTGCTGATATGTTAGCTGAAGTTAAAGAATACAGAGATATTCTTATTGAAGCAGTTGCAGATTACGATGAGAACTTGCTTGATAAATACATGGAAGATCCGGACTCAATAACTGAAGACGAAATCAACATAGCATTAAGAGCGGCTACTATGGATATGGCTATTATCCCAATGATTGCTGGTTCTTCATTTAAAAACAAAGGTGTTCAATTTATGTTGGATGCTGTATGTAAATATTTACCATCACCTTTAGATAAAGAAGGTATTGAAGGGATTCACCCAGATGATGCTGATTTATTGGAAGAAGATCAAACCAAAATTTTACGTCGTCCTGATGTAAAAGAGCCGTTCGCAGCTTTGGCATTTAAAATTGCTACTGATCCTTATGTTGGTCGTTTAGCTTTCTTCCGTGCTTATTCAGGTCGTTTAGATGCAGGTTCATATATCTTGAACACTCGTTCAGGAAACAAAGAAAGAATTTCTCGTATCTACCAAATGCATGCTAACAAGCAAAATCCAATCGATTATATCGAGGCCGGTGATATTGGAGCAGCAGTTGGATTTAAAGATATTAAGACTGGAGATACAATGTGTGATGAAAAACACCCAATCATTCTTGAATCAATGAAATTTCCAGCACCGGTAATTGGTATCGCTATTGAGCCTAAAACCAAAGCTGATGTCGATAAAATGGGTATGGCTTTAGCAAAATTAGCTGAAGAAGACCCAACTTTTACAGTCAGAACAGACGAAGCTTCAGGGCAAACGATTATTTCTGGTATGGGTGAGTTACACTTAGATATCCTTGTAGATCGTATGAAACGTGAATTCAAAGTTGAGGTTAACCAAGGTGAGCCACAAGTAGAATATAAAGAAGCTTTCACAAAATCTGCTCAACACAGAGAAACTTATAAGAAACAATCTGGGGGTCGTGGTAAATTCGGTGATATCGTATTTATTTTAGAACCAGCAGATGCTGTTGATGGTAAAGTGCCAGTAGGTCTACAGTTTGTAAATGCAGTAAAAGGGGGTAACGTTCCTAAAGAATATATTCCTTCTGTTGAAAAAGGTTTCAGAGAAGCTATGAAAACGGGTCCATTAGCTGGATACCAAGTGGATAGCTTAAAAGTAACTTTATTGGACGGATCTTTTCACCCTGTGGATTCTGATGCTCTTTCTTTTGAATTAGCAGCAAGAATGGGGTATAGAGAAGTTGCGAAAGCTGCTGGAGCTGTTATTTTGGAACCTATCATGAAAATGGAAGTTATTACACCAGAAGAAAACATGGGAGATATCGTTGGAGATATTAACCGTCGTAGAGGTCAGGTAAATGACATGGGTGACAGAAATGGTGCGAAAACTATTAAGGCTGATGTGCCTTTGTCTGAAATGTTTGGTTATGTAACTACATTAAGAACATTGTCTTCAGGTAGAGCAACATCTACAATGGAATTTTCACACTACGAACAAACTCCTTCAAATATTTCAGAAGAAGTAATTAAAAAAGCAAAAGGTAACGCTTAATTCTTATCAAGATGAGTCAAAAAATTAGAATAAAATTGAAATCTTACGATCATATGTTGGTTGATAAATCAGCAGAGAAAATCGTAAAAACTGTGAAAAGCACAGGTGCTGTTGTAACAGGTCCTATTCCGTTACCTACGCACAAAAAAATATTTACTGTATTGCGTTCTCCTCACGTTAACAAAAAAGCAAGAGAGCAATTTCAGGTAAGTTCTTATAAAAGGTTACTAGACATCTATAGTTCTTCTTCGAAAACTATCGATGCTTTAATGAAGCTTGAATTGCCAAGTGGTGTTGAAGTAGAAATCAAAGTATAACTAAACAAATTTCTGAAATGAGTATCAGGTGTAAATTTATTTCTGATACTTATTTCTTTATAAAAAAAGTAAACAAGTAATAATTTAAATAGTTTAATATGTCTGGGTTAATTGGAAGAAAAATCGGCATGACTAGCATTTTCGACGTGAACGGGAAAAACATTCCTTGTACGGTAATCGAAGCTGGCCCTTGTGTCGTTACCCAAGTCAGAACCAATGAGGTTGACGGGTATGCAGCTCTTCAACTTGGTTTCGATGACAAATCAGAAAAACACGCCACTAAAGCTGACTTAGGTCACTTTAAAAAAGCTGGGACTTCTGCAAAAAGAAAAGTCGTTGAATTCCAAGGGTTTGAAGAAAATTATAAATTAGGTGACAATATCACCGTGGAAGTATTCAGCGAAGGAGAATTTGTTGATGTGCAAGGAGTATCAAAAGGTAAAGGTTTTCAAGGTGTTGTAAAACGTCACGGTTTTGGTGGTGTTGGACAAGCAACACATGGTCAACATAACCGTCTGAGAGCGCCAGGTTCTGTAGGAGCATCTTCTTATCCATCACGTGTATTCAAAGGAATGCGTATGGCAGGAAGAATGGGAGGTGACAATGTTAAAGTACAAAATCTTAGAGTTTTAAAAGTAGTTGCTGAAAAGAACTTACTTGTTGTTAAAGGAGCTATTCCTGGATGCAAAAACTCTTATGTAATCATTCAGAAGTAATGGAAGCAAAAGTTTTAGATATCAACGGAAAAGATACTGGAAGAAAAGTTCAACTTTCTGATTCAGTATTCGGCATAGAGCCAAATAATCACGCAGTATATCTTGATGTTAAGCAATACTTAGCAAATCAAAGGCAAGGTACACACAAAGCTAAAGAAAGAGCTGAAGTGGCTGGAAGTACTCGTAAGATTAAAAAACAAAAAGGAACAGGTACAGCTCGTGCAGGTTCTAAAAAGAGTCCTTTGTTCAAAGGTGGAGGAACGGTTTTTGGTCCAAGACCAAGAAGTTATTCTTTTAAATTGAACAAAACAGTAAAAAGATTAGCAAGGAAATCTGCTTTCTCTTTAAAATTAAAAGAATCAAGTATATTAGTTGTTGAAGATTTTAATTTTGAAACACCAAACACTAAAAATTTCATCAATGTTTTGAAAGCTTTAGGTATAGAAAACAAAAAATCTTTGTTTGTGTTGGGTGAATCAAATAAAAATGTATATTTGTCGTCACGCAATTTAAAAGCATCTAGCGTAGTAACTAATTCAGAATTAAGTACTTACGACATTTTAAATGCTAATAATCTAGTTCTTTTAGAGGGTTCTTTGGAAGGAATTGAAGAAAATTTAAGTAAATAACAGGCCATGAGTATCATAATTAAACCTATCATCACTGAAAAAATCACCAAAGAAGGTGAGATTTTTAATCGTTTTGGTTTTGTTGTTGACAAAAAAGCAAACAAAGTTCAGATTAAGAAAGCTGTAGAAGCTGCTTATGGGATTTCTGTTGTTACTGTCAACACGATGAACTATAGAGCCGATAGAACTACTAAATATACAAAAAGTGGTTTGATTAGCGGAAAAACAAATGCATATAAAAAAGCAATTGTACAAGTAAAAGAGGGAGAAACAATAGATTTTTACAATAATATCTAATAGAAAATGTCAGTTAGAAAATTAAAACCTATTACCCCGGGTCAGCGTTTTAGAGTTGTGAATGGTTTTGACGCCATCACGACTGATAAGCCGGAGCGCTCTTTGTTAGCACCGATAAAAAACTCAGGAGGTAGAAATAGTCAAGGAAAAATGACCATGCGTTACACAGGCGGTGGTCACAAACAAAGGTATCGTATCATTGATTTCAAAAGAACTAAAGTTGGAATTCCGGCTACAGTGAAATCAATCGAATATGATCCAAACAGAACAGCTTTTATCGCATTATTGTGGTATGTAGATGGTGAGAAAACATATATTGTTGCTCAAAACGGATTGCAAGTAGGTCAGACAGTATTGTCTGGAGAACAAGCAGCTCCTGAAATTGGAAATACTTTGCCACTGAGCAAAATTCCATTAGGTACTGTAATTTCTTGTATCGAATTGCGTCCTGGACAAGGAGCTGTTATTGCTCGTTCTGCTGGAACATTTGCTCAATTAATGGCAAGAGATGGAAAATATGCTACAATTAAAATGCCGTCAGGTGAAACAAGATTAATTTTGTTAACATGTTCAGCAACTATTGGAGCGGTTTCTAATTCTGACCACCAATTGATAGTTTCTGGTAAAGCTGGTAGAACAAGATGGTTAGGAAGAAGACCTAGAACAAGACCTGTTGCAATGAACCCTGTTGATCACCCAATGGGTG
>Ga0114958_10000838_pt1 | contig 25519 bp, 15 predicted proteins | sample C_130208_EF_Meta_FD_89577 | JGI IMG/M metagenome (GOLD analysis project Ga0114958, IMG submission 89577) | Freshwater microbial communities from Lake Croche, Canada to study carbon cycling - C_130208_EF_MetaG | ecosystem: Environmental > Aquatic > Freshwater > Lake | place: Lake Croche, Canada... | reverse complement strand
TTGACTGTCTATCCTGAGGAGCGCCCCAATGCCACTGTTGCACTGGGTAACTGGACAAAGGTGGTAAGCGACATTTACAACTGGTACGTCCATGTATTCAAGGTCCGCGACACGCCAAAGGACCAGATTCCGGCACACTACAAGGGAATGCTATTTGACCTCCACGGTCAGTATGTCAGCCGCCTGGCAAAGCAGAAGAAGTCACTGGACTGGAAGGAGCATCAGGCGATTATGGCAGCACAGGACCTGAAGCGCATTGTCTTCCTGGCAACATTCAAGGTTGGTTCTGCACCGCCACCTAGCTTCCAGAAGCGGCAGAAGTTTGTGAAGGATAAGGCGTCTGCAGCAACAGCACCTGCTGAGGTCATGGCAGCTGAGTAGTTAAAGCAAATACTAAAGCAAAACAAAACCAGAAAACTAATCCAAAACACTAAATAAATAATAAATACAAAAATAGGCACAAACAGGTGTCTATTTTTGTATCGTCAAGTATCATAAAGATTCATAAAGAGTCATCAAGTATCATCAAGTATTTTACTGTAGTTACTCTTTTACGCAAATTTTTGTGCCTTTTTGTAGCTTATATCCTGGTGGAGAATCGGCGCGTTTTTCACAAGCGAATTTCTTAAAATAGTAATCACCAACCTTCGTCCAATTATCTATGTCAGCCGCTGCTGGTGCTTCACTTTCAGGTAATATCACATAGCCTTTTTTATAGAAAATTCTACCAACAGCAATATAACCTGGGTCAGGATTTGGATTTGCTCTGAACTCTTTGGGTGTTGGTATTATAATACCTTTCTGACTTTCATCATATTTCTCTATAGTCTGACCAGCAGCTGGAGCTAATACAGCAGCAGCAGCTTCTTCTGCCGCAATCCTTGCATCTTCAGCTTCCATAGCTGCCTGCATTTCAGCCTCTTCATCCTCTAACTCAGCAGCTACAGTAGCAAGTGATGAACTTGTTACTAGTGGAGCAGGAGGAGCAACAGCAGCTGCAGCCTGTTTTGCCACTTGTTCATTAGCTGCTTTTTTGGCTGCGGCTGCTTCCTTAGCTGCACTTTTCTTAGCATTAGCTTCCGCTTGCCTAGCTTTAGCTGCTGCTTCTTTATCAGCAGCCGCTGCCTCTAAAGCAGCAGCTCTTAATGTAGCTATTTCATCACTTTCGTAATAATTTTTTATAGTTTTATTTAATTCTTCCAATATTTTGTTTTTTTCACTCCATTCTTCTACTAACAAGTCAACCATGATTAATGGGTCTCTTTGTTGTGCTTCGTTTAAATAAGTCGATTTTGTTTTAATTAAAGTTTTATCTGGTGGGTCATTGCCTTTTAAATCAATAATTTCTTTACGTAAAATCTCTAAAGAATTATGACCTGCTTCTATCTCTCTAAATTCAGAAGCCTCTTTATCTACAGCTGCATCCAAAGCCTTCTTTTCATCAATAAGAAAAGGTCCATCTTTTTTTATTGTTTCAATTTCGGCATATTTTTTAAGAAATGTCTCCTTTAGTTTTTCAAATATTTTAGTATATTTTTTCATTTCTTTATAGCCTTTCTCAATAATTTCTCTGTTATTTTCTATATCTGCATCTAATGCGTTAGCAGCAGCAGCCTCTTCTTCAGCAGCCTTCTGCTTTAACCGTTCAGCCTCTAAAGCAGCTTCACGCGCCGCGCGCGCTTTTTCCCTTTCCGTCTCTAACTTTTTACCGAGTTCCTTTAATCGTTCTAATTCTGCCTCAGCTTCCTTAAGTAATAAATTAGCTGCCGCCTGTTTTGCCTCATTTTCCTCTTTCATTTTGGCAATACCGGCTTTTGACTCAGCTTTTAATTTTGCCATTTCTAAACGTTGTACATCACTGGCATCAAGTTCCCTTGCTCTAGCATTAGCATATTCCTGCTCCTTAATAGCAATTTGTTGTCGCCCCTGAAACATTAAAATATCAATTTCTTGTTTATACTTAACCATAGTCTCATTTTGTAATTTATCACTGCGTTTCTTAATCTCAGCCATTCTTTCGCTAAATGTGTCTGCGCGTAATTCTGGTTTTGGAATTGGCTTAGTTTCATCAGGTAACTTTCCATAATCGAAAGATAATATTAAAAATTTATCATGTGTGGCAAATGTATTACATAGATTTTTTATAGAAACTGGGTCAGAGTTCAATACGTCAAACTGTGTTTTGATACTTAATATAGTTCCATCTGTCAAAATGTTTTGTAGAGTAAAATATACCCAATAAATACGCACTTTTCTATCAACTACATCTTTAATCATTTTATCGATAACTTCAGTAATATTATTTTTTCCTTTAGTAATAGATTTTTTATAGGTAACCTTAATTATAGGCTCTTTCAATAAAGTTTCACTAGAATTAATATTAATTCTTAAATTATGATAAGCTATTATATTACAAAAATCTTCACTAGACCCATAGCAATAGTTATAAGAGCGTTCTGTGCCATCGTCCTTCAAAATTATTTTGCTGTTTGGTGAATATTCAACATGCATTTTGTATATATCATTATTGTAGGTGACTATTTCCTTTGAAACATAAGCGATATTTTTGTTAAGGTACTTATTGTAATCCGTTTTTGTAAGAACTTCAATATCTATGATTTCTGGTGTATCCTCCACATGCGGTTCCTCCTCTTTCTTGCCAAATTCTTTAAGAATAAGTTCTAATTTTTCATCAGAGGTTTCACAAATTGTTTTGTAGCGTTCCATTCTATCATCCATATCTTGAGTAAATCCGTTTTTCAAACCCAAATCTTTAACAATAGTATCATAAAACTCATCTAAACCTTTGATATTATTTGCCAAAAGAAGATAGAAACCCAATTTCTTATTTTTCATATTAACTATGCGGTCAACATCTATCCAGAATGTACGATTAAGGTTCACTCCTCTAATCAATAAACTATTAAGATAATCAAAATCCTCACGAAAATATACAGAACGCATAGGTTTTGTTGGCAATTTATCATCGCCAGTCATAGTTCCTCTGTCATAGGTATTACTAGCATCATATAAATCTAAGAATTCTACAGGGGACGCAATAGTGACCTTTGCAGGAGTGCGTGTATTTCTTAGTCGATTAAAAAAATCAAAGTAATTTCTCAGACGTTCTTTCACACTAACTACTCCCTCACGTATATATGTATTTGCTGATATAAAGAAATTATCTGGTGTAAAATCCCCTTTACTATTAAGAATCCTAAACGGATAATTATTTAACCAGGTATTAATAACACTATCAACAACTCCAGATAGTGCATCATCGGTATAGGCACTAGATATCATTTTAATGATTAAACTCAGATAGCAGAACTCTAGCTCACTTTGATAGATAAAAGAAGAATTAGAAGATTTATTTGTTTCATCAATTTCAGCAGCCTTATCCAATTTTTCAATAACATCCTTAGTAATAATCTGTCTGAAAGCACAAATAAAATTAACAGTTGAATATGTAACAGTAGGTTTTTTAAAAAATTGTCCCAAGTTCAGCATTTCTAATTTTTCTGTCTTGAAATGTGCTTCAAATTTAGGAAACTGATTTTTAAAATCAAATTTGGGTGTAAAATCTAAATCCGTTCTATAAATCTGATTGATAAGGTCAAACAGTACCAATTCGTATTTCTGACTTGTATTATCAATAGCATTAAAATATGATTTTAGATTGTCTAAAACAGCCTTAATTTGACCATAATCATTTTTTATACTACTACTATCACCCAATAGTTCCTTGTTAATAAATTCAAATCGTCGTTTAGTTTGTTCATCTAAACCTAAGAATCTACCGGGATTTTCAGATTGATTAGAGGCTTTCTGATACCATGTTAAGATTTGGTTTCTATCAATAGCAGGCACAGTCCTTAAACTTTCCGTCCATTGATTCAAAGCCATAGCAACTCCTAATATATATATTTATTAGAAGTTGTTATGCAAACTACGCGTTTCTATGTTTATAATTTTTCATCCTCATCTTCTATCTGTTTTAGTTTCGCCCTAATTTCTTGCTCAATCAAAGGTGGTAACTTAAATTGAATTTTAGAAAAAAGCAGCCTTACTTTGCTTCTAAGCATTTCATTCTCTTTATCTCTAGCAGGCTCCAAAGCAACTTTATAAGCATCTAAATAATAATCAAGCGCCCTTTTGCTAAAAGTTACAAGTTCATTTAGTTTATCAGGTCTAATAGCAAAAAGTTCATTAAGTTTATTTATTAAATCTTCAGCATAGCGTAAAGGCTCTTTACTAAATAATGGTACTAGAAGCGCTAATCTACGAGATTCTCCATCGCCTTTTTCACCAAGTGGTATTTCTTCAAAATCGGTACCAACATCCTTTGGAGTAAAAGTTGGTAATGTAACAGGTGCAGCGGCAACTATTGGTGCTACTGGCACAATTTTAAAATCTTTATATTTTTCTATTAATACTTCCTTAGCCATTTTTCCAGCATAATCAGCTTTCATTTGAACAAGCTGAGCTTTAACAGAGTCTGTAGTCTTTTGGATTAGTAAATCTAATGTTTTATTAATAGTATTTACTGCAGTATATTTTTTATTAATGTGGAACTCTAAATAATTTGCTAAATGGTTCAAACGACGTATTTTTAAAGCATCGCTTACCTTTGTATCGTTTATTTTTACAAAAAAATCTATTATTTCTTCTACATTTCTATTAAAATCCTCTATTAATGATGCATCATCATCAGGTGTCAACTTATTAGCATCTAGTTTTTCAACAATATCTGTATTTTTCTGAAGTAATGTATAATATTCAAAGCTTATTTCTGCAATTTGAAGTTCAACACCATCTTTACTATATTTATTAAGGTCCCCCCATAAAGGTTTGCTATGACATTTGGCTTTTATATCGTTATTATATTTTATCAGTTCCCCAGCTATTATCTTATAATAATCATTTCTTTTTGTATCAAATGTTTTAAATAGGTTCATAAGTATTATAGAATACTGGTTACGAATTTTCATTATTTCTAAAAAAGAATTAGTATCACAAGTAGGTGTTTTTAGTTCAATGTCACTAATAGAAAAGTAAGCAGTTCTTTCTTCATTTGTAAAATCGGCTTTTTCAGCTGGTTTTAAATCACTAAAAAAATTAAAGACGTTATCTATTGAATTTTTTGTTCTTTCCTGCACAATCATAAATTTTAAGAGAAAAAATCTCTGTTTATGTTTTAGTGTTATTGGTATAAAACTTGTAAATGCCTCTCTAATTGTTTTACGAAATGTGTCATTCAATCTCAATTCATTGAATTTAGTAATAAAATTTTGAATAATACCCTTATCTAATTCCTGGTTATTCTCTAATTGAATGCTCAGAGAATCTAAATTTTGAAATGCTTCCCAGTTAGCAGCTGGTGCAGGTGTAATTTTCTTAGATAGAAAGTCTCTTAAATAAATAAAAAAATTTTTAGGTACATCTAAAGGAGGGTTTTCAAATAATAGTTCATCTGTAAATGGTCGTCGCAATGGCTTCTTCTCATAATTAATAACCAAATTTTCTATTAATAACTCTGTTTCATCAATAAAACTAGGTTTTAAATATAAAACTGAAAGCCTTTTAATTTCTGCTACAAGGGCAAATATTCTAGGTATTAATTCAACTCTATAGGTGTAAATAAGACCATCATAAACTCTAGGTATATTGAACTTTAATAGTTCGTATAATATATTAATATGATAATCCTTCCATTTATCTGCCAAAGTTAGCATCCGCCTATCTGTTTTTATATTAGTCATTGCATTAATTGCCTTTGCAAAATTGTCAAGCGTCGTGGCACTAATATCATCGACCATAGAATTCTGTGTTTTACTAATGGCTGTAAGTTGTTTTAAATCCTTATTTTCTACAGGCATACGGGTTTCAATTATTAAATTCATGTACAAATGATTTTTTAGGAAAAACCATTCTTCATCAATAGTTTTTTTGATGGCTGCTGCCTGGGCTTTTTGAGCTGGATATTCTGTATCATTAAATTCTTTTAAATAATCAAATATTAAGTATATAGCATTATAACTATTCATATAATCACCAGAAAAAAATGCTGTTTGTAATAATTCTGCTTTTTTTAATAGGATGTTTTGATAAAATTGTAACCATGGAGAGTTCCCACCACCAGTCCCCCCTAGTGAGCTTGAGTGCACTAATATTTTATAAATTTTGATAATATCATTAATAGACTTTCTAAAATCAGTGATAGTTTCTTCACTAACATTACTATCTAGAGCCATTATTTTTTTAACAATTTCTGTTTTAACTTCCAAATTTTTAAAATACTCATTAACATTTGGTCGTTGATTCACCCTCATTACAGAAATAGAATTGGGCATCCTATGACTATTTAATAATTTGCTTCCTTTAGCTACATATTCATTTTGAGATTTATCATGTAAAGTAGTATACGTTTGTAGTAATCCATACGTGGTCAGACTACTTTTTGATTCTTCTATAATATCCTTAAATTCTTCAACCGATTCTTTCGATAGGTACTTATTCATTTTGCTTAGAGCTACTCCAAATACTGATTCTAGATACACCTTTTCATCAAATTCTGGATGCACAAAATAAGCCTCTCTATATAAACGTCTATTTTCAAGCGTAGAATTTCTTTTTAATTCATCAAATGCGGCGTCTGCTATGATTTTTAATTTGTTAGTTTTTATTTCATGTGGTGCTTCTACAGCATCCAAAGCTTCTTTAAAATTATCTCTAGAAGTCACTGTAAAATTATGATTCATTTCAGCAAGTGCCAATAGCATTTTAATTTCGGCAGTTTGGTCCTTAGCAAGTTCTTCATATTTTGAATTTAATGCTGCCAAATTAGCAGCAGTTGGTAATTCTTCATAGGCTTTTGTGAAATTAAAATACGTTTCATTAAGTAACAGATGACTATAATTAGTGACAATTATTGGGTTAAGTTGAATTTCCTGCTCCACATTCATACCGCCATTAGTAGTTATAATTGAAAAATTAATACATTCCAAAAGATATAGTATAAACATAAATACATTTTCTATCTGAACATATGCTGGTTTATGCTGTATTAGCAGATGAATCTGATAAACTTTATCAATAGGAAAGTTTTTTGCCATTAAATCACTACGCGTAATAACATCAGACATTACATCACCAGCGCAGTCATAAAACTTGGCAATTTCAAATACGACATTTTCTAATGCATTATATCCACCAATCTGTCTTTCAGTTAATTCTGATAATGCTGGAAAAGTTCCAAAGTTTTTCATAGTATATTCTCCACATTTTTTTAACCCTTTCTCAATGTAAGAACTTGATGCTCCGCTAGTAAAAAGCAATTCGGCTATTAGAGTAATATCATGAAAAAAAATACCATAGGCACTTGCCTCATTTAAATCACTAGATGTAATATCATTAGGTGCCCTAAGAATTGATTTAGGCAAGTCAACCGGATTTAATTCTGTACAATAGGTATCTTGTAATACACCCACAGCATTTGCCATTTTATGTAAAGTTTCAGCATCATCATCAATAAAATCAGGACCAAGTTCCCATAATAGTGTATAAAAAAATGGCTCCAACTTTGTGGCATCATTTAATATACCAAGAAATACACTAAATGGTTTCTTGCCAATACAAACAGTTTTATCAATATGTAACCAAAAGGTTTTTGGAATTACAAATCCATCAATCGTAATTGACGGAGGCGCTATAATAAAATCTGTCCTAAAATGTATTGTGCGCAGAAGTATAGTAGTTTCATCAACAGTTTCAACAATCTTGCCTTCTGTATCGATATTTTTTTTGTCTAAATCAATTGAATCAAAAAGGTCATAAAAACATTCGCTAGTTTTAATTTCCAAAATTTCGGATTGTTTTAGTATAATTGATAATTTTGAAAAAAACCACTTCAACACAGTACATTGTAATCTAATATTAGCACTAGAATTATCAGCACTAGAAAATTTACTATTATAAAAACTCAAAAAATCATGAAAAAAATTCTTAGGAACTTCTAGACCCTTTCTATTAATATTTTTGTAGATACCGTTAATTACCATAAGCCAAGCAAAATCCTTAATAGCCTTTATTTTTGCCAAAAGATAGGGTCTAACTATATCCAATTTATTGGATAAAAAAGGTAATTTTTCATAGCGACTGAGTGTTATTGTAATAAAATATAAACAAGCCGTTACAATTTCTACCCAATGATAAGCGACTTTTATAGTATAATTATAATTGGCTTCTAAATCAAAGGGCTTGCTTTCAGATATATCTTGTAAATCATTGAGTTTCTCTATAGTATCATCTTTAATAGATAGTTTTAATAATTTAATAAATCTGTATGTTTCTAGTGGTAATTCTTCGACTTTTTTTACACCAAAATAGTCATTTATTCCCAATTTATCAATAAACTGGGGTTTGAAGTGTTCTGAAAAGTCTTCTGCATAATTGAAGGGTAGGACAACTTTTGTATTACTTATAACTTTGCCACAGGCAACCAAAGCTTTTTTGGCATCATCTTCATCTGTAACAGTATTAATAGGTATAGGTATAAACGATTTATCAAATTGTAATATATTTTCATCTTCAGGATATATCTTTTGCGCATTAATTAGCTCATTTGCCTTCAATATAAGTTCAAAAATGATAAATTCGCTTTCTTGTTCTGTCTTTTTAAGCCCCTTAAAATATGTAATTAAATCAGTAATAGTTTTTATAAGGTCAATGTCGGTATTTATTTTTTGAGCATTAATCATTCCACCAATGATGTATTTGAATACCATCTTTACATTATCATTTACCTCAATTACTAAATAGGGATTTTCAGCCTTTGGGCTAGCCTGTTGATACCAGTCTAATATTTGGGGTGCATCTTTGGCTTGTTTATTGTGCTTTAGAAAGACGTTAATCCATAATTCTTTATCATCCTCTTCATCATCCTCTTCTTCTTCCTCATCATCATCCTCTTCTTCCTCATCCTCTTCATCTTCTTCTTCCGCTGCCGCCGCCGCTGCCTCTGCCGCTGCTACTTCATCAGGCTGTTGATATCCAAATTCAGGATTCTGATTATGACCATCCAGCCCTATTAGTGATTGAGCAACACCACCACCAATTACTTTTTTTCTTTGGCGACTAGCAAGCATCCTTCTCTTCTATTTCATATTATATATAAAAAAAAGACATAAAAATATCGAAGACTATAATAGTAAATGTCTAACCCGGAAGTTAATTTAAATGACATCAAATTATCCCTTTTTGAAATTTATAAAAACAACTTAAGAATAATCAATCCTATCCCCGAACACCAAGATGATATTGTATATAATAAAGCTGTAGAACGCTTACAAGAACGAATGAATGAATCAATTAAAGTGAAAGAAATAATTCAACCTGAAAGTCAAATACCAGAAAAAAGTGGGGGTAAGCGTGTAACCCGTAAATATAAAAAATCAACTAGATATAGAAAGCATTAAAGATGCAACAGCAAAAATCATTATTCGATTTAAAAAAAAAGAATGCCCAACTCAGAAAAAAAGACAGACGTAAGAAAAGGGCGTTTAGACAAAAAACTCAACCAATTTTGGATACTGCCACGTCATTTGCTAATCACCAAGTTGTCCAAACACAGGTCAAACAGACTAGTAAAACTGCTGGTGAAGTATTTTCTGCAGTTCATGACCAAACAGCAAAACGCCAGGCAACAGATTCAGCAGAGGATAAGAAAAATGCAGAGCTAAAAATGGCAGAAAAACAAATGGAAACAGCGCTATTACATAACGAACAAATGGGATTATTACAAGACAGAGCAACACAACATAGAGCTTTTACAACAGAGGCTGTCATAAATGGTGCTGCTGAAGCATTTAAAAAGTTGGAGAAAGGATTTGAAGGATTGGCTGATGCTAAGAAAAAAGCACTAAAAACATTCACAGATGAATACATAAAAGCCCAGCGTATGATAAAAGACTTACAAGATAGGTTAGCTGCAGCTGAAAATACTGGTGATAGAGAAGCAGCAGAGGCAATACGGGGTGCGCTTCAAAATGTAGAAAGGGATTTGGATAGTGAATTGAAAAAAGCAGAAAAAGATATAGGAGAAGGTGTGGCAGAAGCATTTAAAAATCTTGAAGACCAAAAATTAGCGCTCAAAAACTTAGCTGATGAAATCGCTAATCTGGATAATTCAATGAAGGAGGGTTTTGGTAAAATTATGGACGCATTAAACAACGCATTAGCTGCTGCATATAAAGCGCAGCCGTGTTTAGACGCAGAACCAAAAACAGATATTTATTGGTGTATTAATCAGATAAATTACTGTCGTGGCAGAACTGTAACGACAAATCCGGACCTACAAGGAGATCCAAAAACATGGGGCAATCCTGGTAATTGTTTTATGCTAGATGATAGAATTAGTTCAGAAACAGGAAAAGAATTTAGATGGCATGCTCCATATTTTTGTCACGAAGGAAGAAGTATGCTCGATTTTGGTGAGCAACTTGATAAAAAATCGGATTTTTCGTCTTTTTTCCCTGCCCCTAAATCAGTTTTGATGAGATTATTAAGTCCAGATAGTGTAGGTGGAAAGCTAGGTGTACATTTTGGAGGGTTTACAGCCCGCGATTTGGCATTTAGATTTCCTGAGGGTGGCGCCAAAGAAAGAGAGTACTACTTAAAAAAAATTACCGGTAAGCTTAAAGTATATTTTCCTGAGAATACCCCAGAATGTGAAGCAGCTAGGGCAAAAAAAGGAGGAAATGCGGGCGCAACAGCCTACAATGCATTATTATATGAAGCATATCAAGATGCAATTACATATGTCATTAAAAACGGATGTGTTAAATAATACCTAGTTCATGACTTTATTACACCTTTTAAAAAAAGAGGTAATAAACTTCGATACTTGACGTTACAACCCTTTTTAAGGGTATAATAAAGTTTAGCGCCCTCCCCTTCTTCCCCTTCTTCCCCTTCTTCCACTTCCTTGTGGTCCTTGAAAAACAGGAGCAGCAGGAGTTCCGTTAAATGTACCAGGTAGCTGCGGGTTTGGTAATACGCCTAAACCTGTTACTGCTGTAGTTCCTTGATTTGTACCAAAATTTGAGGGTAAGTAATTAGAAGCATTTGAAAAAAAATTACCCTGACCTACTCCTTGTACAGCTATTTGATATCCAACTTGCTGTTGAGGTAAATAGTTACCTATAAAACCTTGGAATTGTTGCTGTTGTTGTAAAAATAGTTGTTGTTGTTGCTGTAAAACTGCCTGTTGCTGTTGCTGTTGTTGTTGCTGTTGCTGTTGCTGTAAAACTGGAGGAATAGCACCCCCTCCTGCCGCTGCTGAACCTGCTACTGCTGCTGCTGCTGCTGCGGCTGCAGCGGCTGCTGCTGAGCCTGCTGTTACAGCAGTGCCTTTAATTCGCGCTGCTGCCATTCCTTCATGAGAAAAACGACCCCTTAAATATTCGACCTCACCTGGATTTAATAAGGAATCTTTTAGCTCGCTCTGCATAGCTGTAACTTTTTGTAAAATACTTTGCATGCCTTTTTCAAAATTAACACCATTCATTTTAACGCCAGCCATTGTTTCAAATATAATACCAGTATTTGATACAATCTCGCGATTAAGGGCAGATAGCTGAACAGTTGTACGTGTAGAAAAATCGTGTATATTTATCTTAATTTTATTTTGTAGTTCAGTTAACTGAGTGAATGTACTAAGATGTAGCTCTATTCTACGCAAATCACTACTTATGCGATTTTTCTCCATAGTATGAGTTAGTTCAGAATTCATTTCTCTGAATGTAGTTAAGAGCGATTGAACAGTAATTATTTCATCTTGAGCCAGAAGTCTAAAATTTTCAGTCAAAAATTCAACCATCCTATCATACAATTGCTGCGTTAGTTTAACAATATTATCAATACCTCTCATATTCTCATCCATAAGCATTGTGTACATTGAGTAATTCCTCAAAGTCATATCAAAAAGCTCACTCTCATATTGATAGGTAACTAATCCAGCCTGATTCCTAGCAATTGTCTCAACATTTGTATCTGCATCAACAAATCGTTGTTTTTCATAAAGACTCTGCTCAAAATCGTATTTTTTTGATAACTGTCCGTACCTATTAATACCTAGTTGATAATAATCAACCGTATCAATAGTTTGATTATCTATAGTAATGAATCGTGGTACATTTTTATCCTTAACACCAGTTTTAGTATATATTTCGTATGAGCTTATTATATAGTCTTTTTCTTCTTCAAGCACTTTTGGATTTAGCGTAAAAAATCCGTACCCACCATTATCTAATTTAGCAATAAAAATCGTTTCTGGTTCATTAATCATTAATGCTATTGATGGTATTTGAGTTTCAGAGGAATCTGTATTTAGTGTAACTTTTGCGACCTCTAATAAGATATATTTAGAAACACTAATATCGCTTTCAAAACTCGGTACATCACCTGAAATTATTCCACCCAGTTTTTTGTAAAATAATTTTTCTGCTGCTTCAGGTTTACCGCCTGCTGAAAAAAACTCTTTGAAAAATCTTGATTGATAAACATCAAAAGCCGGACCAAATTCATCCTGTACTTTTTCTGGAGCAGCTTCTAACCAATCCTTAAATTTTGCTCCTCTGATAATCTTATTTCTGAACGATTCAGCAAATACTTCGTATGGGTGTGGCTTTTTATCATTTTCTTTCATAGTAAAAAAAATAGACTCCTCAGCACCACCTTGTATTTTTTTGCTCAAATCCTCTCTAAAGGCTTCTACCCAATCACTTTTTTCTGCATCTATAGTGCCAAGTTTGGCAAGCAGATTTTCAGAAATAATCTTATCACCATTCTTTTTCATATAGTATTTTAATGCTCCATACAAGGAGTTATAGAAACTGTTAAAATCATCGCCTCCGCTAACAAGATATACAGTTAGCTTATCTTTATCAGTTAATTCTGGGTTAGGCGCAGGAGCAGCCATCTCTATCTATTTTCTTTAAAAAAAATACAGTATTTTCACCGGTTTAAAAAATTAAAGCTATTATTAGAGAAATGGAACCTAATCAAAGAAATAGGACCCGTAAATTTAAGAAGCATAATTATTCAAATAAAGCCAGACAAAGTATCATAAGTCCCGGGATAAGAGGAGGCGCAAGCTTACAACAGTTACCTAGACCAATAGAATGTGTAAAAATTGCCGAACAAGAAGAATCACGCTGTAAAACTCAGGAGGTATCTTCAAAATTTGACCACCCTGATACACTGCAAAAACATCTAGGGAAACAAAGTGAAAGAGCCAAATTCATTTATGGAATTGGTGTAATTCTACAATACAAACATACAACTATGAAATCCAGCATAGAAAGCATTGAACGTGAAATTTCAAAACTCAACGAAGAATATGTGAAAAATGAGAAAAATTACCAGGATTTAATGGAAGATTCAAATGGAGGGTCTGCCTCTGAAATGAAAGATAAGTTACAGGAATCAGTAAGAGAAAAGATTAACTCTGCCTATGAAACAAAGTTTTCTGAGCTTCTTATCAAAAAACAGGCATATGATGTTGTACTGAAAGGAATTGAAAATCGTAGGTGGTATATTGTCCAACAGTTACAAGAAAACGGAGGCGCCGTAATCTTCGATAAAATTAATGAAGCTGCTGCAGACATATATAAATTCTATAGAGGACCCAAATACACAGGCATTCGTAGCCAGTTATATGAATTAGTCAATACAATTTCAACTAATCCTGCTCTTTTCCGCGAAAGTTTTGCGCTTAATGCATCTATTGTTGGTCCCGCTGGTTCAGGTAAGACTACCATGGCACGTAAAATAGCTAAGTGGTACGCTGTATTAGGTATACTAACCTATGATGCTTTTTATGAAGACCCCAAGTTTAAGTTATCAGTATCTGAGGTCAGTCGTGCAAATCTGATTGGTGAATACACAGGTCAAACAGCCCCTAAAACACTAGGTGTCTTGGCTAAAAGTTTAGAAAAGACCCTATTTATTGATGAGGCGTATAGTGTATCAGGGTGTAGTTTTGACGCCGATGGAACAGTTCAGGCAGATGCATATGGCGATGAGTTTATTGCCACATTGTTGTTATTTATGAACGACCACAAGGGATATTCCTCAATTATTGTGGCTGGTTATGAAAATCAGATGGAAAAATGTTTTTTTGCCCGTAATGAAGGTTTGCCAAGACGCTTCCCTAATAGAATCACACTGCCCTTTTACGCCACAGATGAGCTTTTTGGTATGTTTCTGACTGGTCCAAATGGCGTTAATAAGAAAATGCTCACAGCAATTGAAAGTGATATTGACTACAAAAAAGCTAATCTGAAAAAGAAGGAAGCTGAAGTTCCTCAAAATGATGAAGATATCCCCGCATTAAAAGGTATTTTACTACAAGCAGAATACAATCGTGATGTTAGTTCATTTTATAAATTCAGATACTTAACTGTCATGAAACCATCATTCCTAATGGTTCACAATGATACAACATATGATGCAGTTGAAATTTTACGCAAGTACCTAGTTTCTATACAATTAAGAATTTGGCTCACAAATTACAATAATACAGCCAGTACAACAATGGATAATTTAGAAAATGGACAAAATTCATATATTAGGGAGAATGTAGGTGGTGCTGGTAATGCTCCTGCTAGTTTCGAAAAATCATTAATAACCCTAAACAATATCTATTCATACACAATATTGGCACAAGTCTTAATAAATCTATTTGATTCTGACACAAAATCAGCACGTAAGCATTTATTCAGACGCTTATTTTACCGTGATGTATATAATTTCGAAAGCCAAAATCTTTCTAATTTCCCTGCTCAATCAGGTGAAATGGAAAATCTTGTAGACAGCTGTATTATGAATATTGGTTCAAAAATTACTGATGATGTTACTAAGCAAACAGTAATAGGTATATGCGATGAGGAATTAGTAATGAATTCTTATTTAGTTAACAAAAAACTTCAAGTAGAATTATACAAAAAGGGTGATTTCTATGTGCCTGATGTCGATACAGATGAAGTAACAGCTAGCTCAGGAGTTGCAAGCGTAAGCACAGCAGCCTCAAGCTTAGGAACAAGCTCAGTAGCATCAGACCCACAATCAGGTTCAGTACCAGCGCCAGCAGCCCATTTAAGATCAGCAGATACACCCGTCTCCTCACCAAGACAAAGCATAAACCACAGTTATAGTGCTCAAACATTACCAAGAGCGCCATCAACAGGACAAAGTACTCAACCAGAAAAAGACAAATACTTTATGGAACTAAATACCTACAATGCGCCCACAAAAAACGTCCAAAAGCGCATTTTTGAGTTTTTTGAATTAGATAAACTTTTTAACAACCGTATTCCATCATTACATGATTTGTATCTTATTTTTAATGTACCAGAACAGCTAAAACTACTCACAGAGCACGTAATGAATTTATACTTGAAAAAAGTATCAAGTGAATATTTACAAGATTTAGCCAGCTTACCTGACAATGAATTTCCTATTCACATATTAAGAAAACATTTGGAACAGGAGATTCTTGACTTAAAATATGTTAATGAATACAAGCCTATTCAAACATTATTTGCTAAACCAGTAAAGGACCTGAGTTTAGAATCATTGAAATCTATTGAAAAGACAGTTAAAGAGTTTGGTGAAAATCCAGACTTTAAAAAACTAGTTGCCAATGCATCTAAACAGCGTGCTAAACTAATAGACGATATTTATTGTTATAATAAAGAATCTCTTAATAATCCGGATTTACGCCATCCTAAATTAGCTACTTTCGTAAATGATGATGCTAATTTAATTAAGAAAGGCGATGTGCTTTATGAAGACTTGGGATTTAGTTTAGATGTGGACAGTAGTAAAATAGATACAGCAGCTGCACACTGGACTCCAAATTTTGAAATCCATGGAGCTGATTTCGGATTAGAGTTTTTACATTTAATTGAACCTAGATTATTTGCTAGAACAATTATATCTCCTCAACCCCTTACAGCAGGACTTGTGGAACAGAAAAAAGAAGAAGAAAAAGCTCATACAGCAGCAATAGCTGATACTCTAGAAGAAAGTGCATTGGATTTATATGATATAGATATTGATGTGGCAAAAAATATAGATTGTAAATGTTTGGGAACCCAAGCACAGACTGAAAAGAATTTAACAGCATATATGGATGAATTAGCTGAAAAATTAAGAGAGGCACGAAGAAGCCCACTAAACGCTGATGATGTTCTCCGCTTGAAGGCAATTGCGGAAGTTAAGAAATCAGCAGAAATAAAAACAAAACTAGAAGCTGATAAATTAGCAAAAAAAACCTCTTTAAGAAGAAGAGTAGATAGAATAAGGGCAGCAGCAGCAAAAAGAGCAGAAGTAGGACAAGCAGCACAACAATCAGCAGCAGAAGCAGCAGAACAACAACCAGCAGCAGAAGCTAGAGCAGAAGAACAAGCAGCAGCAGCTAGAGCAGAAGAACAAGCGGCAGCAGCTAGAGCAGAAGAACAAGCAGCAGCAGCAGCTAGAGCAGAAGAACAAGCAGCAGCAGCAGCAGCTAGAGAAGAATTACATAGAATTGCTGGAGAAGGAGGAATTAGTAATAGTGATTTTTAACCTAATTTTTGATGAGTTAACCCAAAACATCTATAACATCCCCATAAAGTGGTCTAAACACACAACTACTAATATAATCAGTAAATGTGTGGAATCTGGGCGGTCTTCGGAACAAAGGTCCCTTCTCAAGAAGACTGTAAACGCTGTGTTGAAAAGCTGCACAACAGGGGTCCAGAGTTTATGAAGGTCCAAACATTCGGTTCTGTAGTCCTTGGCTTCACCCGCCTAGCTATTAACGGTCTTTCAGAGGCAGGTCACCAACCCCTAGTTAAGGATGATATTGCCGTAGTTTGTAATGGAGAAATCTACAACTACAAGGAATTAGCTCAGCGCTGGCTAATTCCTCTTCCTGAAGGCTCCAGCGATTGCGAAATTCTACCAACACTTTTACGCAAGCTTGAACCAACAGAGGTCTGTCGCACCCTTGACGGTGTCTTTGCCTTTGTTGCTGTAGACCTTAAAAATCAGACGATTACAATTGCCCGTGACCCCTATGGTGTCCGCCCCCTGTACATCGGCAAGGGCGATGGCTTCCAAGTATTTAGCTCCGAAATTAAAGCCCTAACGCCAATTTGTGACCGTATTGAAATTTTCCCTCCTGGCTCCTGGTACCGTTTTGGTCTGCCCCAGCCAGGCAAAAGTGAGGTTGGTGTAAGCGCCTTTGGGTATCATCAAATACCATGGCTAAAAAACCCTGCTGCAGATAAGACCCTGCTACAAAAATCCTTTGAAGCCGCTGTTCAAAAACGTCTAATGTCTGACCGTCCTATTGGTGCTCTACTTAGTGGAGGCTTAGATTCCTCACTAGTATGCGCTGTTGCCGCCAAGTATCTTAAGACACAAGGCAAGAAGCTTACGACGTTTAGTATTGGTATGCCTGGTTCCACAGACCTGACTTACGCTAAACAGGTTGCTACACACATAGATTCCATCCATCACGAAATTACCCTGACAGAAGAAGATTTTTTCAGTGCTATTCCAGAAGTTATTCGAGCCGCTGAAACCTATGATATTACATCTGTGCGTGCATCAGTTGGCAACTGGCTAATAGGAAAATACATCAAAGCAAATACGGATATCAAGGTGATTTTCAATGGCGATGGCTCCGATGAGATTGGTGGTGGCTATCTATACTTTTACAGAGCCCCCAGCGACGAAGAGTTTGAAGCAGAATCAGCAAGGCTTCTCAAAGATATTCATTGTTTTGATGTACTGCGTAGTGACAGGTCCATGGCGGACCATGGTTTGGAAGCACGCACACCCTTTTTAGATAAGCAGTTTGTATCCGTTTGGCGCTCACTACCATCAGACCTCAGAAGACCAAATAGGGAAACTGGTCAACCAGAAAAGTACATTCTTCGTTCAGCTTTTGCCGGCTCTGAGTCAAATCTACTTCCCGACTCGGTGTTATGGCGCAAAAAGGAGGCGTTCAGCGATGGCGTAAGTGCAACAGAAACACCATGGCACGCCAAAATAGATACATGGGTCAGAGAAAATGTCAAAACTATTGCTCAGGAGCTTGATGATGCCCCAAAAAACTACCCTCATAACTGCCCTAAGACAGCTGAAGCCCTTTTCTACAGAAAATTATTTGAGTCTAATTACGGCACAAAATCAGTGAACATAATACCGTATATGTGGATGCCCCGCTGGTCACCTGAAACAAATGACCCAAGTGCACGAACTTTGTCATTGTATTAAAAGCTTAATCATAAGTAGAGAATGCAAAGTGGTAAATGTGTTAAATTAGCATATGATACTGAAGGTCTTGGAGATAGATGTTTAGGTTTAAAAAGACAGAGTAAAATTGGTAAAATATTATCAATAAAAAATGGATTAGTAAAAGTTGTTTGTGACCAAAAATCAGGTGATTATTTTCAGGAAGAATTAGTAGTTGTTGCTTGCTCTGGGCAAGCACCCCCCCCACCACCAGCAGCTGATGACTCACATCAAGTATTAGTTGCGAAGCTAACTTCTAGGAAAACAGAGTTAGAAAGGCTTTTAACATATGTTGAAAGTAATGTTAAAGATATTTTAGGCAGAGAAAAAGGCAACTTAGCTGCAAAGCAGCAGAACGCAAGCCCTGCAGATGCAAAAAAATTAAAAGGCTCTATTTCTGAAATAGACACGTTATTACTACCATTAATAGGCATGATAGGTGGCAGAGATAATAATTCCACGAAAGAAACAATAAAGGGACATTTACAACAAGCCTTACGTTTAAAAACAGCACACAATTCTAAGCAATCAGCAACCCCTTTAATCAAGGGACTTTACGAAAGTATGATTAGTACACTAGAATCAGATAAATCAAATCTTAAAAGACTTGTTAACGAAAGAATAGCTGCTAGCAGATACTTAAAAAGCCTCTTGCCTAACGTAAGTTTCGCAGGATTTGCAGGAGGTAAAAGAAAAAGTGTTCGCAGAAAGCGCACAAGAAATAGCCGTTTAACTAGAGTGAACGCAAGGCGCTAGCAGCCTTTTCCGAAAATACCAACTGTATAGTAACATCAAAAAAAGTTAATTCCCCATTTTCATCTTCAAGCTCATAGTTAGAAAGATGAATTTGAAAAGTGTTTTCAGGTAGAGCCTCAAATAGGTTCCGCGCCATTTTTAAATCATACCAACGACCACCATCTAGTAATCCATCTTTAATATATTCATACCTATGATATACATCTAAATATATACCATTTACTTCAACAGAAAGCATATTGCTTTCCAGTTGAAAAGTACGCCCGCCATAACTAATTGTTCCAGAAAGTATTTCAGGATTTTTTGAGCGCTTCCAGGTCTTATCCTTTTTAAATTTACCAGGTCCCTTCATAATACTTTCCTAATGTACATACTGCTTAAATAAATAACACCGAAATAGAACAGGGATGAGTTCACCGGCAACACTATTATCAGTAGTGTGTTATGGACTCCAAGACTCACGTCTGTTAACACCAAAGGGGCAGCCAAATATAAATCACTATGTAAAAGTCTTCAAAAAAACAACACGCTGGGCAGCCCAATGGATTCGCGTAGAATTTGATGGTGCTCCAGATTTAGGAAAACGAAATACGTGCACGATTCCACGAAAGGGGGAACTATTAAGTCAAGTGACCCTTGTTGTTACAATGCCAGATATTGCCACTGTTCAACAAAATGCAAAAAAAGCCTGCGCGCCCGGTACATTTATAGGACCAACATTTGGTTGGACAAATTCATTAGGACACGCACTTATTAATTTGATTGAATTTGATGTTGGTGGTGTAAATTTAGACCGTATGGACGGACGATTTCTAGAAATCTACGATGAACTTTATGAATCCAATCAAAGTGTACGCGCAAAAAATCGCATGATACAACGCATAGCTAACGGATTTAATGCATCAAGTATTGGTGCTGACCCAGCAAATCCAACCACTGTTTACGTGCCTTTACCACTATGGTTTAGCCAAAATGAATATGAAAATGCCCTTCCTATTGATGCCATGTCAGCCGATGCAATACAGGTTCACGTGACTCTAAATCCCATAAACAACCTTTACTATTCCGATGCCCGCCAGGACCCACGTAACCCCCCACCAAACGCCTCTGCAACTAGTATAGGATGTGCAGATACCCCAACTTTAGCAAACGCGCAATTCTATAGAGCCAATCCAAACGGAAATTTAACCCTTTATTCAATCAGTCCAAGCCAGGGTGCACAGGGAATTTCAGGCGAAGTGATACCTGGAGTTCAAATGGCTCCTACCTTTAATGTTAAAGACGCTTATTTATTATGTGAATATATCAGTCTTGAAGAATATGAAGCATCATTATTTCGCTCAAATATGTTAGAGTATCGTATTGAGCAGCACTATATTGTACCACCCAAGGAAACACAGGGTGCGCCAAATGTAAGAATTCCATTACCGTATTCAAATCCTGTAAAAGAAATTCATTGGGTCTGTCAAAATCCAGGTGCTAAAAACTACAATGCCAACTTCCTTTTTACACGTGACCTGTATGCAGATACAACATTTCCAGAACAGTGGTGGAAAATCCCCTGGTGGCCAGATGCTGTATTAACCTCAACAGATTCTTCACTTCCAGCCTTCCGCAACGCCTTTAGTGAACCTATTACAGGCGCTGAACTGGTTTTCAGTAATATCAAGCGTTTTTCCCACTTACAAAGTCCCTCCTTATTCAGGTCCCTACTACCAATAATCCATTATCGCAAGGCACCCTTATTTAATCGCTATATTTACACTTTCCCGTTTGGCTTATCGCCAGGAGCAAAGGATGATAAATCCCTTGGTGCATTTTACAATCCAAGGGGATTCAGTAACTTTGACAAGCTACCCAAAAAAGAGCTACATCTAGAAATGAAAAAAACAAATCTGGGTATATATCCTAATCTAACAGTTTATAGCTATGTTACAACCTGGAATGTATTTCGTGTATTTGGTGGTCGTGGTGTTGTATTATTCGCATATTAGTCCAGACTGTATTTCTTTTGCTCCAATATAGGCTATCAGGTCAAGACGTATCTTATCTACAAACTCCTTTGCCTTGTACTTTGCATCAAACTCAATAGAATTCCACCAGTTATTAAAATAATGTATGACTCTTGATTCCAAGCGCCTTTCACGTTTGAAACGAAAATCAGGTGAATAATCAAAGCACTCTAGCTTTTCCCTAATTTCCCCATTTGCCTTTCGACCAATATACAGAAACATTCCCGCAGTATCAAGGGAGTCAAAACATCCAAAATCCGACCGCATAACAGTCAGTCGAATAACATGCTTGTAAACAGGGTGATTGTTATCTAAAATGCGAAATTCGCCAATTAGACCAACACGTTCATGTATAATCTTTTCCATCACTGGAAACATTGAATATATTAAAGATATATCTTCGTGGTTCATTTTATTAAATAAAACCACAATTATATTTGTTCAATTTTTTACCGAAGCTCAATTCGCAAAGTTCCAAATTCCCCATTATCATTTCGATAAGTCACACTAGCTTCTGGAATTTGTTCCCTTAAAACATGTACTAAGCTGGGCGCTCCAGGAATCATTATAAAATTCCGTTCCTCATATATGTAGAACATCCCAGATAAAAAACTTATATTATCTCCCTTATAGCCTGGATAAAGATGTTTATGTATAATATATTCAACAAAATTCACCCCATTTTTACAAGCCCACATTAGTTCATCGCGTATATCTTTTAACTTAATACGTCGCCCAGTAAATGCAATAAATAGCGATGATTTGTTCTCAATATATTCATCAAAGCAAATTTTAGATTCCCTTAAAAGTGTATCAGTGCGCGCCTTGTATAAATCTTGATTATTAGCATGAAAACTATTATACAAATCTTTAAGATTGCTTTTCTGACTCATCCTTAGTATAAGACTTTGTAATCTTTTTAAGCGTTACTTCAACGGGCTTACCCGCCCGTTTAGGAAAATTACATTCAGCAATTCGCCCAAACATAGAAAAATCTACTGTACCAGTCCATGGCTCACCGGACCGAATATAAATATTCATTTTTTCTCTGAGCTCAGTAACAGCATCTGAATCAGAAGCCAACCCTAAGTTTTCTGTGATTTTTTTCATAATATTTACACACTCTTTTGTTCTTTCACCCATAGTTTTATCCATTTATACTTGCTTAGTCACACGGTTTTAGGTCATCTGGTCACGGGGGTCCTCACCGCCACCTGCAGATTGACTATAGCCAGTAACCATGGCAGCCTGAGCCCGCATTAGCAAAGGCGTGCTAAACATACCATCGTCGTCGTCACCACCGCCCTGGCTACTTACACCACGCTGCTGCGTATAGCGTGTTGCCGTACCAGTTGTGCGCTGTAGCAGATTAGCAAACCCACGATGCCCCCTATGCGTAGTTGAAATCTCCTCAATCATCTCATCCAGCTGCGCCTTAAAGCGAATTGCCATAGGCTTAGTGGCAGCCTCTGAAGTGGTAATCAGCTTAATGGCATCCTGAACAGTCTGCTTTGCCGAATCCATTTGATAAGCCTTGATAAAGCCTGCTGCCTTGTCAAGAGCTGATGCAGTTACACAGCGTAGATGCTGCTCCATAACATCAAGACGGTCTAGCGCACCATCGATTACAACTGGCAGCAGGCTGTCATCAGTAGAACCTACGTTCTTGTAGGAAAGCACTACATTACCAGTAACGGAACTAGCAGGCACCTTTAGCAGGGTCCAAGTGGGCTTATCAGCTACAAGACTGCCAAGTCCGTGACTAGTACCAGTTGAACCGAGCTCCAAGCAGGTCCAAGACTCAGGAAAGGTCAGAAATCCTCCCTTGGCAACCTCATTCTGTAGTGAGCCCAGTAGCTCACCAATAGAGGCTGGAAGCGCAATCTCACTATCAATAAAGGTGTATGTACCGCTAGTGCGCCTGCTCAGTTCCCTCATAAAATCAGAATTGTGGTCATCACCATAGCCAAGAGCATATACGGGCAGATTTGGCACATAGGACTTGAGAAGACTGTGCACGCCAGCAACAGTGGTAATCCCCTCATTCACATAGCCATCGGTCAGAAGAACAACAGTGTCAGGCAATGGCAACTCAGTACCAGTTGAAAATAGCTGACCAAGAAGGGTAATCCCTGACTCCATATTTGTTCCACCGTCAGCTACAAGCTTATCAACAGAAGCCTTGATTTGACTGCGCACACTGTCATCACTAATTGTAACACATGAGGCAATCATATCGGCGCTACTGGAAAAGCCAATTACAGTAATCTTGTCCCCCACTTGCAGCTTGTCAACAAGCACATTGAGTGTGTTCTTGACAGAAGCAATACGTGCCCCATCCATTGAACCACTCTTATCAAGCACAAGAGCAATATGAATAGGACGACCAACAGGACTGTCAGCAACAACCTTGATACCTAGGATTCCATCCTCGGTAGCAGTAGGCGTAAGAGCATAACTTGCATAAACATTGACTGGCATTTTATGTTCTGTGTTTTTTGTTTAAACTATAACATTGCCATCAGGTTCCGTCAATTTTTTTGAAAAACTAGTTTCATAAGGTTTTTCCATATCAGGGTCATTAACTTCGCGGTAGTCACGGAACATATAATCAACACTTTCTATGGTATTATTTGTTACGGACAACTGGTAAAGTGTTAATGGTACACTCATCATTCCGCTTTTTTCAGGATACACAAATGCAGCGCGGCGCCATAAAGAAAAGTCCTTATCCCAAATCAATTGACTGCTGCTTACATAACGACCATTGGGTAATGTTGTAATCCAACTACATTGCTCTTTAATTAGCCCTGTTACAATCCCTCCACCCATTAATTCATCTCCAATCCGTACATTTTTAATAAGGCGTGTTTCTCCATTTTTATAAACTACAGGCATACTTTCTTCAATACCAAGAGCATAGTCACTAGTTTTTTCATTCATTTTATCAAAAGAGCCACTATTTAACTGCATTTCAGCTAAGGCTTGAGTAGTTTCAATTACGCGCGGGTCGCTAGATTCATCGTAGTCGGCAAACACAATTCCACATAGATTCATTACATGAGTATCAGTATTTAGACAGACTAATTCAGGTATAGATTCAGCCGCAACTGCTTCAGGATGTTCAGACGCCTTAATCCAATCATCGTTATAAAACGTAAAATGTTCACTGCTTACTAAAACAGTTCCAATGCGTACCATAGGTGTTTTAGAACCATTAAATCTGAACATAGATGTTACTACTGGATTTTTACCGTCAACCGCTTTTAGCTTAGAACCTATTACAACCTTTTCAAGCTCAATAATAGTTCCGTCAGCTAATTCAATAGGAGTTTTTGGGTCAAAGCAGAATTCAAGTAAGAATTTTACTAAGTCATTATTAGCAACATTATCTGCTGCCTTTAGTCCAGATAGACCCATATATATTACCGCGTAAAACGTGCCATATAGGCGACCCATTAATGTCATCATTTTCATATAGCTCATGCGCAATGTAAATATGATAAACTGGAAGCGGTCGCGATAAGATGCCATAAGTCGTTCCATGCCATTTAATAGATTAGCAATCAAATAGCGAAAAGAATTGGCGGAATTAGCAATAGTACCTGCTATGTCAGTAAATTTAGACATAAGTGTATAAACTGGACCCAGCACAGTGGCAGCATTACTGCTAAATATATTTTTCATACAAAAATTAAAATTTTCACTAGCATCATAACCAAACAGCGCTGCAAAAGGCATAATCATTGGATTACATCTGTGTTTCGGCCAATTTCGAATAATATCTGTAAAACTTCCACCAATTAAAACATTAAATAAAACAACCAATTGTACACCTGTTAAAATTAAAAGATAGATTAGGTTCCAGTAAAAATTTTTATTATATATTTCCATAAGGTCTTCCATTTTTGGTGGTTGTATCGGTACAGCTCCTGCTGCCTGTTGTAAAATTTCCAATGGGGCAGCCACGTTATTTGCCGTCGATTGTAACATTTCTAGTGGTGCAGTAGCCGTGTCAGTAGTTGACATCCCTATATGGATTAGTTAAAATAAGGATTTAATATTATCGCAAGAACCGGAAATATGATTTTAAAAATTATAACGTCAGTTTGTTATTATAATTTTTTTTAAAAAGCTAATCACATAAGTAGGTTTAATGGTCTTTTGCCACCTTTATCCGCCTCCAAATGTTTAGCACCGACATTTTTTCTAGTTTTATTTAATGTGCTATTGTTTGCTCTTACACTGCTATTATTAGACTTACCAGAGCTATTGTTAGAATTTACAGACCTATTATTAGATTTTGCAGAGCTATTGTTAGATTTAGCAGAGCTATTATTAGAATTAACAGACTTATTATTATTAGAATTTACAGACTTATTATTATTAGAATTTACAGACTT
>Ga0114958_10000837_pt1 | contig 25522 bp, 21 predicted proteins | sample C_130208_EF_Meta_FD_89577 | JGI IMG/M metagenome (GOLD analysis project Ga0114958, IMG submission 89577) | Freshwater microbial communities from Lake Croche, Canada to study carbon cycling - C_130208_EF_MetaG | ecosystem: Environmental > Aquatic > Freshwater > Lake | place: Lake Croche, Canada... | reverse complement strand
TGCGGGCGATGCGAGCGCACAAGGGGATGGGCGCGGATGCGGACCTGTGGGCGCACGACGTTTCCCGGGAATACCGGAGGATTTTATTAGCAGGGGCGGTGGAGAAAAAGGAATCGCGCGTGGTCCGCAGCGGTGGGACGGAAGTGAAGCGGACGCGCAAGGGGATAAGCGCCGAGCAGGCGCAACGGGAGAATGAGCGGTTAGAGAAGAAGCTGGAGGAAATCCCGTATGGCCGTATGTTGCGGTGTCGGGTCAGGCATTTCACGGACGGGGCGGTCATCGGCAGCAAGGCGTTTGTGAACGGGGCGTTTGCGAGCGCGCGGGAGCGATTCAGCCAGGCGCGCCAGAATGGCGCCAGGTCACTGCAGGGCAGCGGCGTTGCCTCCAAGGGGCTGTTGTGGAGAGCGAGGGATTTGCGTGTGGGAGTGGATGGGTAAAAGATCACGCAGTGGGGCAGTAAAAGCGCCGGTGTAAAAGGGGACCTGCCCATTGTGTGTGAAGCTAGTGCCATTCCACCCTGGTAGCCCGATTTCCTGGTCCCGATTTTCCGGCTTGCGTCAGGCGGCCAGCGGGCCTTGCTTGGCGGCGCGATGGTGCAGGCGATCCCACGAATCTCAACGCAGCTCGCCGGCATGACGCCGGTGGCGGTGACCGCCGGCTTGCGGCACCTGCCGGGCATGGTTTTTTTCGACTCGGCGGGCAACCTGCCGTCGTCTGGGAGCGCGGCGGTGTCGGTGGTGGCGGCGCGCCCGGCGCGGGTCCTGCGCGGCTCGATCCATGAGGCGGCGGACCAAGCGATGTTGCGGGCTGCTCTGTCGGCGGTGCCCGAGTTGGCAGGTAACCCGGCCTTCCCACTCGGCGGGCTGTGCGGTTGGGTGGACTACGAGGGGGATTTTGTGTTTGGCGAGTATTCTGAAATGCTGGTTTTCGACCATGCCGACCAGACGTGGTGGGAAACCGGACAACTCTCCGGGTGCCTGCGCGCGACGGTGGAGGAACCGGCGCACATTGGGCCGTTCGTGGCCGCCACCACCCGCGACGGATTTCTGGGCGGGGTGGAGCGCATCCAGGAATGGATCGCGGCGGGCGACATCTATCAGGTAAACCTGTCGCAGGCGTTCGTGGCGGAGGTGACCGGCGGCTCGCTGTTCAGCCTCTACGAGGCGTTGCGGGTCGCCTCGCCCGCCCCGATGGCCGCCTGGTTGGCCCTTGATGACAAGGAAATTCTCAGTTCGTCGCCGGAGACATTTTTAAAAATCTCCGGGCGTGTCATCGAGACCCGGCCGATCAAGGGAACGCGCCCGCGCTTTGCCGATCCAGCGGCGGACCGGCGCTCGGCCGACGAGCTCCAGCATTCCGCCAAGGAGATCGCCGAGTTGGTGATGATCACGGATTTATTGCGCAACGACCTCGGGCAAGTCTGCGAGTTCGGCAGCGTGCGAGTGGCCGATATGTTACAGCTCGAATCGCTCGAGCAAGTCCACCACCTGGTGTCCACGGTCACCGGTCGATTGCGTGCGGACACCGACGCCATCGACGCGCTGGCCGCGTGTTTTCCCGGAGGCAGCATCACCGGCGCGCCGAAAAAACGCGCCATGGAAATCATCCGCGAACTCGAGGGCGCCCCGCGCGGCCTCTACTGCGGCGCGATCGGCTGGCTCGGCAGTAACGGCCAAAGCCAGTTCTCCATCGCCATCCGCACGCTGGTGCGCGAGGAGAATCGCCTCGTCTATCAGGTGGGTGCCGGCATCGTTGCCGATTCCGAGGCGCAACAGGAATACGAGGAAACCCTGCACAAAGCCGCCGGGATCCGCCTGGCGGTGGCGGCAATCGATCCCGGCACGGCGCGGAGACCCGCCGCGCCGTGACTTTCCTAGCGGTTAGGCCTCCGATTTGTGGTTCTTGCCACGCGCCTAGGCACCGCCCGAGCGGTCAAACCAATCGGCGGGCCGGGTCGGCCCGCCCTATCCTTGTGCCTCGGCGAGGCCGTCACCTATAATTTGCCGCCTCCGGCCTTGGCCGCTTCCACTGCGACGCGCAGTCGCTGATAGGCCTGGTCTTTGAGGGCTGCGCGCTGGAACTTCATTGTTTCGATTTCCGTGTCGGAGATCGGCAACTGCCGTTCCTCGAGGTGGCGGATTTCATTGTCGAGGTGGTCGTGCTTGGCCACCGGCGCGTCGAAGTGCTGATCGCTAGCTCGGAGGGCATCAAGCATGCGCCGCCATTCGGGGAATTCGTGACGGATATCGTGGTGTTCGGAGAGCATGGGGATGGACTTTCACGGTGGGTTACATGATCGGCGAATGCTGAACACCTGCAGTGCGAAATGACCAGTTCCCAACGTCGGAATCCTGCAATGTTGGGCCGCCACCCTCGCGGTCCCATAATTGAAGCTGCCAAGTGGCACCGGATCTGCCATTGTTTCGCCGCCCGATGATCCCGCGTCCGTTCCAACCCCTCACCGCCGCCAAATGGCTGGCGGTGCTGCTGCCCATGGCGGTGGCCATCGGCTCGGCCTCGGCGTTTTTCCTCTGGAGCCTCGACGCGCTGACCCGCGTCCGCTTTGCCAACCCGTGGCTGCTCGGGCTGCTGCCAGTGGGCGGCTTGGCGGTCGGCTGGATCTACCACCACTACGGCAAAACCGCAGGCGGCGGCAACAACCTCCTCATCGATGAAATCCACGAGCCGGGCGCGGGCGTGCCGCGGCGCATGGCCCCGCTGATATTGTTAGGCACGTTGATCACTCATCTGTTCGGCGGCTCGGCCGGCCGCGAGGGCACCGCGCTGCAAATGGGCGGTGGCATCGCCGCCACCTTCGCGCGGGGGCTCAAGTTGGACGACGCGAGCGTGCGGCTGTTGCTCATGGCCGGCGTGGCGGCGGGCTTCGGCTCGATTTTCGGCACTCCGATTGCCGGGGCGGTGTTCGCGCTGGAGGTGTTAGTCATCGGGCGCATGCAATATGACGCGCTCATCCCGTGCTTCATCGCCTCGCTGGTGGCCGACTGGACCTGCGGCGCCTGGGGCATCGGCCACACCCATTATCGGGTCGCGGTCGCCGCGCCCGGCCCCCACCCCGACTTGTGGCTGTTTGGCAAGGTGGCGCTCGCCGCCGTCGCCTTCGGCTTGGTCGGCGCCTTGTTTTCATGGTGCTCGCACCGCCTTGCGGCCGGCTTCAAGCGCTTCATCCCGCGCCCCGAACTGCGCCCGGTGGCAGGCGGCTTGTTAGTCATTGCCTTGTTTTTCCTGGCGGGCACGCCCGACTACCTCGGCCTCGGGGTGCTGGGAAACCGCCCGGATGCCGTCACCCTACCGGCGATGTTCTTTTCCACCCAGGTTCCGGCCGGCGCGTGGTTGTGGAAGTTGGCATTCACGGTGGTCACGCTGAGTGCTGGCTTCAAAGGTGGCGAGGTCACGCCGTTGTTTTTCATCGGTGCCGCCCTCGGCAACACCTTGGCCATGGCGCTTGGCGCGCCCATCGATCTGTTCGCAGCGCTCGGCTTCGTCGCCATCTTCGCCAGCGCCACCAACACCCCACTCGCCTCCACCCTGCTTGGCATGGAACTCTTCGGTGCCGGCAACGGCCTCTACCTCGCCACCGCCTGCTTCATCGCCTACCGCTTCAGCGGCCACTCCGGCATCTACCCCTCCCAACGCCTCGCCGTGCCCAAATTCCGCGCCCTGGAGCGCGACAACTGACTTGCTAGCGCGCCAGCCCGGCGTTATTCAATCCCCCCACATCCCCACGCCCCCGTAGTTCAATGGATAGAACGATGGTTTCCTAAACTGTAAATTCGTGTTCGATTCACGACGGGGGCATCTTCATTTTGCAGTTGTCATGCCCACACCACGCCTGATCGATGTCATCCTGCCGGGAGGCGAGACGCGGACCTGCGATTCGGCCGCGACGGTGGCCGACCTGCTGCCCGGACCGGTGGCCGGCAACGGACTGCCGTACCTTGGGGCGCTGGTCAACCATGACGTTTGCTCGACATCCTTCCCGTTGCAGGTCAACTGCAGCCTGGAATTTCTGACCTTCGCCGATTCCTATGGGGTTCCGATTTACCGCCGGTCGCTGGCGTTTCTGCTAGCCAAGGCGGTGCGGGATCTGATGCCGGACTGCTCGTTCGCCGTGGAGCATTCGATTGGCAACGGCTACTACTGCAGTTTCTCCGCCTGCGGGCAGTCCATGCTCGACAGGGTGGGCATCAGCGAGGGGCAACTCGCCGCCGTCGAGGCCCACATGCGCGAGCTGGTCGCGCGCAACATCCCGTTCGAACGGAAGCAAATCGGCTTTGTCGAGGCCTACCGGATGCTCGAGGCCAACCGCCAGTTCGACAAACTCAACCTGCTGCGCTACCGCAACCCGCCGCGGATTGTGCTGTTTTCCTGCGAGGACTTCATCGACCTCGGCCACGACGTGCTGGCACCCACCACCGGCGTGCTGGAGCATTTCCGGTTACTGGCCTATCCGCCCGGCTTGGTGCTGCAGTTCCCGGAGTGGCATGACGGCCAGATCCATTTCAGCCCGTTCTACCAACAGACGCACCTCCAGAAGATTTTTGAGGAGCACAAGCAATGGGGCCGGGCCATCGAAATCCGGAGCATCGCCGACCTCAACCAAGTGGTGGCCGAGCAGCGCATCGCGCCGATCATTCAAATGTGCGAGGTCCAGCAGGACAAGAAACTCTCGCAGATCGCCGACCAAATCGCCAACACCAAGCCCACGCCGCGGTTCGTGCTGGTTGCCGGGCCGTCGTCCTCTGGCAAAACCACCTTTTCCAAGCGCCTGGAGTTGCACCTACGGGTCAACGGCTTGAGTGCGGTGCGCATCGAGGTGGACAACTATTTTCGCGACCGCTCGCAAACGCCGCTCACCCCGGACAGCCGATTTGATTACGAGCATCTCGAGGCGGTGAATCTGGTCATGCTCAACGCCCACCTCCGCGCCTTGGAGGAGGGCCAGGAAGTTGAGCTGCCAACGTTCAACTTCAAACAGGGCGTCCAGGAGTTCCACGGCCAGCGCTTGCGGCTGGAAACCAATCAGGTGGTTATTCTCGAGGGCATCCACTGCCTCAATCCGCGCCTCACCGAGCACGTGCCCGACGCGCACAAGTTCAAGGTTTACGTCAGCGCGCTGACCCAGTTGATGCTCGATAACAACAATCTGATATCTACCACGGACCTGCGGTTGCTGCGCCGCATGGTGCGCGACTACCGGACGCGCGGCAAATCCGCGCTCACCACCCTGCAAATGTGGCGCGGCGTGCGGGCCGGCGAACAACGGTGGATATTCCCCTTTCAGATCGAGGCGGACGCGGTCTTCAACTCGGCCATGCCATTCGAACCTGCGGTGCTCAAGACCTATGTCCGGCCGCTGCTCTCGGAAGTGAAGCCCTTCGACCGCGAATACGCCGATGCGCGCCGGTTGTTGGCCTTTCTGGAACTGGTCAACTCGACCTCGGCCGAACACGTGCCGCCGACCTCGCTGATCCGCGAATTCATCGGCGGCAGCGTCTTCGAGTGAGGCTGGAGGCTGCCCCTAGATTGGAAAATAGAACCACCGATAAACAGGATAGACGCAGATTTTAAGAGATTTACGACACAGTATCGCCTCACCTGTTGGGGGAGCAAGGCGTAATACGCAATAGGTTTATGATCAATTCTTAATCTGCGTAAATCCTGTTCATCTGTGGTTTCTAGGCCTACCGGCTTACCTCAATAGCCCTGCAAGTCGAGCTGATCGCCGTGGAGGATCATGACGCGTTGGCCCATCTTCTTCTGGATGAGTTGAAAATGCGGCATTTCTTCCGGGCTAATCAGGGAGATGGCCTCGCCAGGGGATTCCGCACGCCCGGTCCGGCCGATCCGGTGGAGATAGTCTTTGGGCGAGCGGGGCAGCTCGTAGTTGATGACACAGGGCAGAAAATCGATGTCAATCCCCCGGGCTAACAAGTCAGTGGCGACCAGCACGCGCAAGTCGCCGGCCTTGAATTGGCGCAATGCATCCCGGCGGGCTTGCGGGCTGAGTTTGGAATGGACTGCGGCGGCGTGGATGCGGTTTTTGAGGAGTTTGTGGACGATGCCATCGGCCTTGAGGGTGGACGAGGCGAAGACCAGGACCTGGCGCAAATCCCCATGCTTGATCAGGTAGCGCAGCAAGGGGCCCTTCTTGGCCTCGGAGACCAGATAGCCCAGCTGCCGGATCAAGGCGATTTCACTGGCGTCCGCGGCGATTTTGATCACCCGCGGGTCGCGCAGGATGAGCTGCTGGATCAGACTGAGATCCTCGCTGAGCGTGGCGGAAAATAACAGATTCTGACGTTCGGGTGGCAGCAGCGCGAGGATCCGATCGACCTCCTCCTTGAACCCAAGGTTGAGCATTTTATCCGCCTCATCGAGCACCAGCGTGGCGATGGACGAAAGCCGCACGGCGCGTTTCGCCACCAATTCCAACAGCCGGCCCGGGGTGGCCACCAGGATGTTGACCTTGCCGATGGCTTGCATCTGCGGGTTGATCGCCGCACCGCCGGACACCGCCAGGCAGGTCAGGCGCCCGGGCACGGCCGGCATGAACGTTTGAAAAACCTGCTGGACCTGGTCGGCGAGCTCGCGGGTCGGCACCAGCACGAGCACGGTAGGTTCCCGATACGTGGCCCCCGCGGCCGCCTGCAGATGGTGCAGGATCGGCAGCACATAACCGGCGGTTTTACCCGAGCCGGTGCGCGCAATCCCTAACACATCCCGCCTGCCCAGCACCGCCGGGATCACCTCCCGCTGAATGGGCGTGGGCGTGGTATAGCCCTCCGCCGTCAGCGCCTGCAGGTAAACGGGAGAGAGGCCGAGCGCGGTAAATGTCATATGAGATGAGGGCGGCAGTCACAGCTGACGATTCGGAAGTTGTAGCAGGCGTGATCCGGAGGCACCACACTCATGTGGCTCGTGAGAAAGAACGGACCCTGTGTGGGCGCAGCGAGCCGCCGCGCCCTACCGCGCACGACAGGGGTGTCGTTGCTCCTTTCCTCAAGCGCTCCGTGGCCAAGTGGCTTGGAAGGATCACTTGCCGCTTTTCTTCTCCTGCTTGGCAAGCTTCTTTTCCTTGGCCGTTTTGGTCGGCAGCTTCTTGGATTCCTTCTTGGTGTCTCTGGTTTTCATGGGGGCGGATTTTAGATTGGGTCCAGCCGGCGCGGATGACCCTGCGGCGGCGATGAGTCGGGTAGAGGTTGCCGTTGCGTTTGGCAGGGTGGAGCGTGGTGCTCCCGGGCGTCACGAGGACCCCCCAAGGATCTTACGGGAGCAGCATGCAAAAGATTTTCACGGTTGGCAAAGAATGATTTTTCAGACAAAACCTTGGGTCAGGGGCATTTACCTCCTAGATTCAAACCATGGATTCCCCCGCAAACACTTGGAAGCAATGGCTGGCCGAAAATGGCCCGCGCTTGGTGTTGTTTGCACGCGGCTGGAGCCATTCCCGCCAGGATGCCGAGGATCTGGTGCAGGAGGCGATCCTGCGCATGTGGCACCATCAGGCCGACAAGGGCGGCGGCCCACCGGATCTGCCGCTGGTGTTTTCCACCATCCGCTTCTGCGGCCTCAACCACCACCGCAGTGAGTCCCGCCGCCGAAAACGCGAGGAATCCGTCATCTATCTCAACGATTTTCAAGACGTCTGGCTTGATCCGGTGCTGGAAGAGGACGACGAGGCGCTGATCCTCCGGGAAGCCGTCCAAAAGCTCAGCCCGAAACTGCGCGAGGTGGTGGTCATGAAGTTCTGGGGTGGGCTGACGTTCCTGCAGATCTCGGAAACCCTGGCGATTTCCCCCAACACCGCCGCATCCCGCTACCGCTATGCCTTGGAACAATTGGCCCACGAATTGCGCCGCATGAAGGAGGTCCGCCATGCACAAGCCTGATCCCATGGAAACCATTCTCGCCCGCCTGATGCCCCCCGCCATGAGCGAGGCGGGCCGCTTCGACCTCGAAGCCATGCTCGACGAATTGGCCGGCACCGCGACACCCGCCGCGCCAGTTAAGCCGACCGGCGTGACTTGGATGCGCCGCCTGCTCACCGCTGGGATCGCCGCCACCGGCGTGGCCGCCGCCTGGATTTTCCCCTTGGCCAGCACGCCCGTGCCATCCTCCTGGGCCCATCCATCCTCGCCGGCCCGCGCCGGATTGGTGCTGGTGGGCGAATCCGACCGCGTCGAATCCATGAGCGACGCGGGCTGGCAGGAAGACGCCGATGGCGCGCCGATGCAAGCCACGCGCCTCAGCGTGGTGGAGGAAAACAGCCTGCTGGACGAGCAAACCGGCATCGTCATGCAAGTATCCGAACCCCGGGAGGAGATTTTCCTCATGCCGGTGAGCACGTTCTAACATGAAAACCTGGTGGGTCATCGCGTTCCTGGCTGGGCAGTCATGGTCGTTTGCGGAGCAACCCGCTGAGAACAAGGCTCCGGTACCGGTACCTCTAGCCCATACCCCGCAACCGCCGCACGCGTGGCTGGGCTTGCAGGTGGCCAAACCGGACGATGCGCTCACCGCGCAGGTGTCGGCCTTGCCGCCGGGCATTGGCTTTGTCATCCGCGCGGTCAATGCGGGTGGCCCGGCCCAAGCCGCCGGCCTGCTAGAGTCCGACCTGTTGTGGAAACTTGGCGATCAGATGCTGGTCAACGAAGGCCAATTGGCCGCCTTGCTCCGCTTGGCCAAACCCGGCGAGGAAATCACTTTGGCGGGTTTCCGAAACGGCAAGCCGCTGGAGGTGAAGTTGAAACTCGGCGATGCCCCGGTCATGAAACGACCGTTCCTCGGTGACTTGGCGGATTCCGCCATTCTGCCCGGCGACTGTGGCGGCCCGATGCGGGTGATCCATGTGGCGGATCGCCTCGCCAGCTACTCGACCGACGAAGGCCGCGCAGTGGTCCGCCTGGAGGGCACCCTCTACAAAGTGAAAATCAACGGCCCGCATGACGAAGTGGTTTACGAGGGCGATTTGCCCACGGATGGCAACCTCGATTCGATCCCTGAATCCTGGCGGCGGCGCATCCATGCCTTGCGCCGCGGATTGGATCACGCGCTGGATGAGCGCATGATGCCGAGCCGCCCACCGCGGCCCCGGGTCGTCCCGCCACCGACCCAAAATCCCTGATCGCATACGATTTGCGCGATTTGTCATGGGAATACCTTGCGTTTTGCGGCTCGACTTTGCATCCTCCGCGGCATGCATCCTGACGTGGCGAAGCTGGTTGAAGCCGGCCGCATTCCAAAACCGCTCGGTGAGCGCCTTTCTCAATTGGCTCCCGGAAATTTCTGTGTTCACAAGTCTTTTGGCACCGGCAAGGTGACCGAGTGGGATCTGCCCGGCAAGCGGGTCACGATCGACTTCGAGAAATCCGCCGGCCAGACTATGGAACTGCAGTTCGCCTTCCAAAAAACCGAGTGGATTGCTCCTGAGGATTTCCGCGCCCAAAAAATCGAACAACTCGAAGAACTCCGGGCGCTCTCGAAAAGCGATCCCATTGCCCTCATCGTCCACCTGCTCAAAAGCCACGGCGGCAGCATGACGGGCGACGCACTGGAACAAGTCGTCTCCGGCGCCGTCATCCCCGCCTCCTCGTTCAAAAAATGGTGGGATACCACCAAGAAAGCCCTGCGCGAGAGCCGTCTGGCCGTGGTCCCGCAGAAACGCACCGAAGCCATTGTCCTGCGCACCGGCGACCGTAGTCCGGCCGAGTCACTCGTCGCGGATTTTGAAGCGGCCCGCGACATCAAGGGCATGATCCGCGCGCTCGAAGCCATCGCCGCGGACATCGGCGCGTTCGAAAACGACACCCAGGCACTCAAGCGCCTGTTAGGCGATATCGACGAGGGTGCGAAAAAAGCCGCCCGGGTCCAACTCGGCCAGGCACTGCAGTTGGTGGCCGCGCGCGATGAAGTCATCGGCTCGTCCAAGATTTTGGAACTCGATCCCGGCGCGGTCCGGCTTTCCGACCTGCTGCTTTCCACCGAACCGTTGAAACTCGCCGAGGAATCCAGCAAACTGCCCTCCGGCCGCCAGCGCGCCGTTTACGAAGCATTTCCCGATGCCTTCGCCGACGAGTGGGTCAGCAAAATCGTCCGCGTCTTCGACCATGTTGGTGCCCGCGGTGTGACCGAAATCGCCCGCATTCTGCTCGAACGCGGCGAGTTGCCCAAGCTCGTCAGCCACCTCCGGTCGTCCATCGCCCGGCGGGCGCTCGGGTCAGACGCCCTGATCTGGGTCTGCCGCGAGCGCAAGACCGCCGCCGTGGACGTGTTCAGCGCCGACGTCGGGGCCTCCATTCTCAATCTGCTGGAAAACGACCACCTTTCTGACGGGCCGCGCAAAACATCGCGCCTGCAAAGCCTGTTAGGTGATGACAAGCACCTGCTCATCGACCTGGTGAGCATCATGGACGTCAACGAGGCGCGCAATTTCGCCCGCCGGCTGCTGGATTGCCCGGTGTTCGGGGATTTGGAGAAAAAATCACTGATGGCGCGCATCATCAAGGTCCGGCCTGAAACCGGCGAACTCGTCAGCGGCGTCAACGCCAAACGCCGCGAGGAAGCCCTGCTCGTGTCGTGGGAAAGCCTGGAGCGCAAGAAGACCGAGCTCGACGATTTGATCCGCGTGCGCATCCCGCAAAATACCAAGGACATTTCCATCGCCCGCTCGTATGGCGACTTGCGCGAGAACTTCGAATACAAATCGTCCAAGGACCTCCAGAAATACCTCATGCACCGCAAGAGCGAACTGGAACGCGACATCACCCGCGCCCGCGGCACCGACTTCAAAGGCTCGGATGCCACCAAGGTCAATATCGGCACCATCGTCACCCTCATCGATCTCTCCGGTGCACAGGTCGAAATGACCGTGCTCGGTGCCTGGGACTCCGACCCGGATAAAAAACTCGTGTCGTATCTATCTGAAGTGGGCAAGGCGCTCGTCGGCCGCGAACCCGGTGAAACCGTCCACGTCCGCGATGAAGCCACCGAGGTGCTGCAGCCGCTCGCCGTCCAAGCCATCCGGCCATACAACCCGTAACAGAGCCAAGACTTAAGACCCAAGAGGCAGATTCTGCTCATTCCTTGTTGGTTTCGGCTTTTCGCTTGGGTCTTCAAGTCTTGAGTCTATTTCACTCCTCACCCCTCACCCCAGCAAATACACCATGGACTATACCACAATTGTTGAAATCCGCGGCCGCGAAGTGATCGATTCACGCGGCAATCCGACCGTCGAAGTTGACGTGCATCTCGAAGGCGGTGCCATCGGCCGCGCCTCGGTGCCCTCCGGCGCATCCACCGGCGAAAACGAGGCCGTCGAACTGCGCGACGGCGACAAGAAGCGCTTCCTCGGTCGCGGCGTGCTTAAAGCCGTTGCAAACGTCAACTCCAAGATTGCGCCGGCCATCCTCGGTTACGACGCCACCGAACAATCCTCGATCGACGCGGCCATGATCGCGCTCGATGGCACCTTGACCAAGAAAGCCCTCGGTGCCAACGCCATCCTCGGGGTGTCGCTGGCTGTGGCCAAGGCCGCCGCCTCGCAACTCGGCATCCCGCTCTACAAATACCTCGGCGGCCCGAACGCCAAGGTGCTGCCCGTGCCGATGATGAACATCATCAACGGCGGTGCCCACTCGGACGCCCCGATCGATTTCCAGGAATTCATGATCGTGCCCATCGGCGCGCCATCGTTCCGCGAAGCCATCCGCTACGGTGCCGAAGTCTTCCACTCGCTTAAGAAGGTCCTCCATGACCGCGGCCTCTCCACCGCCGTCGGCGACGAAGGCGGCTTCGCCCCCACCCTCAAGAGCGCCGACGACGCCCTCGGCGTGATCTGCCTGGCCATCGAAAAGGCCGGCTACAAGGTCGGCACGGACATCGCCATCGCCCTTGACTGCGCCAGCTCCGAGTTCTTCGACAAAAAGAAAAAGGCCTACGTCTTCAAGAAGTCCGACCAGTCGGTCAAGTCCGCCGCCGAACTCGTCGCCTACTACGCCAAGCTGCAGAAGAAATACCCGATCATCTCGATCGAGGACGGCTGCGACGAAAACGATTGGGCCGGCTGGAAAGTCCTCACCGACAAGCTCGGCAAGACCACCCAGCTCGTTGGCGACGACTTGTTTGTCACCAACACCGAGTTCCTCTCCAAGGGCATCAAGCTCGGCGTCGCCAACTCGATCCTCGTCAAGGTCAACCAGATCGGCACCCTCACCGAAACCTTCGACGCCGTGGAAATGGCCAAGGAAAACGGCTACACCGCCGTGCTCAGCCATCGCTCCGGTGAAACCGAAGACAGCACCATCGCCGATATCGCCGTCGCCACCAACTGCGGCCAAATCAAGACCGGCTCGATGAGCCGCTCGGACAGAATCGCCAAATACAACCAACTCCTGCGCATCGAGGAGGAATTGGGCGACACCGCCATCTACGGCGTCCACAAGCTCAAGGTCCTCGGTTGATCCCAAGGAACGTGGGCGTCCCGCCCACGTGGTAGCTTCTAACGGCGGGCCCGCAAAGGCCCGCCGTTTTTTGTGTTGTCGCGGCGGCTTGCGACCGCCGCGGTTGTCCCGTGGCACGCAAACCTAACGCCTCTAACCCATGACCCTACATAGGAAAATGAAAAACGGCAGGACGGTTCATTTCACCACGGATTAGACGGATTTGCCTGAATGATTCATGATTTCGTGTCAGGCTATCGCCGCTTCGCTCCGGTTCACGGAGAATATGACGGCGTTCTAACGGACTGACCACTCACCCAGCGGGTTAGCGTGCCCCTATTCATAACTCTTTCATCACCCGTTAAATCCGTGTAATTTGCCTGGGATGAATTGGATTGCAGTCAGTCAGGCCATCTCGCTGCGCTCGGTTGTGGTTCCAATTTTCCTGTCGGGGGTACCCCATGACACCCACGCCTGGTCTGGGTCACCGGCAAGCGGTGGCCTCCTGCGCCCAACTCCATGCCTTCGCCAACTATGCCGGGGAATCCCCCGCTTCCTCTCAATGGCAGACCGGGCAGGAGTTGAGCTGGGTGAAGAAGTCGTTGCCCTTGTTATCGACGAGGATGAAGGCGGGGAAATTCACCACGGTGATTTTGCACACCGCTTCCATGCCCAGTTCGGGGAAGGCGATGACTTCCTGGGACTTGATGTGGTCCTGGGCTAACAGGGCTGCAGGACCACCGGCCGAGCCGAGATAGAAGCCGCCGTGTTTGTGGCAGGCCTCGGTGACATCCTGGGAGCGGTTGCCCTTGGCGAGCATCACCATTGAGCCACCGTGGGCTTGGAACAGCTCGACATAACTGTCCATCCGCCCGGCGGTGGTCGGCCCGAACGAGCCGGACGGCATGCCCGCCGGCGTCTTGGCCGGGCCGGCATAATACACCGGATAGTTCTTGAAGTAATCGGGCAGCTCGCCGGTCTGTTCGAGGATCTCCTTGATCTTGGCGTGGGCGATGTCGCGTGCGACGATGATCGTGCCGGTCAGGGCGACCGCGGTGGTCACCGGGTATTTGGCCAAGGTCTTGAGGGTGGCCTCCATGCCGAGGTCCAGATCCACGGGCACGCCCTTGAACTTCCAATCGCGGAATTTCTCCGGGATGAAGCGCCCGGGGTTGGTTTCGAGTTTTTCGAGGAAAATGCCGTCCTTGGTGATTTTGGCCTTGGCCTGGCGGTCCGCCGAGCACGACACCCCGATGCCCACCGGGCACGATGCGCCGTGGCGCGGCAGCCGGACCACGCGCACGTCGAGCGCGAAGTATTTGCCGCCGAACTGGGCGCCGATGCCGGTTTCACGTGCCATGGCTAACAACTCCGTCTCGAGCTCCAGGTCGCGGAACGCCTGGCCGTGGGCGTTGCCGGTGGTGGGCAGCGCGTCGTAGTATTTGGTCGAGGCGAGCTTGACGGTCTTGAGGCAGGTTTCGGCGGAGGTGCCGCCGATGACAAACGCGAGGTGGTAGGGCGGGCACGCCGCGGTGCCCAGCGACTTCATCTTTTCAAGGCAGAACTCCTTGAGGCGCTTGGGATTGAGCAGGGCCTTGGTTTCCTGATAGAGATAGGTCTTGTTGGCCGAACCGCCGCCCTTGGTCACGAACAAAAACTTGTAGGCGTCGCCCTCGGTGGCGTAGAGGTCGATCTGGGCGGGCAGGTTGGTCTTGGTGTTGACCTCGTCGTACATCGTGAGCGGGGCGGTCTGCGAGTAGCGGAGGTTTTCGCGGGTGTATGTCTGATAGATGCCTTGCGACAAATACTCCGCGTCGTCGCAGCCGGTCCAGACCTGCTGGCCTTTTTTGCCGACGATGGTGGCGGTGCCGGTGTCCTGACAAAAAGGCAGGATGCCGTGGGCGGCGATCTCGGCGTTTTTGAGCATCATCAGCGCGACCATCCGGTCGTTGTCCGAGGCCTCCGGGTCGTCGAGGATGGCCGCGACCTGCGCCAGGTGGGCCGGGCGCAGCGTGAAGTTGATCGCCTTGAGCGCTTCCGCGGCCAGCAGCGTGAGCCCTTCCGGGGCGATTTTGAGCACCGGCTGGCCCTCGAACTCGGCCACCGTGACGTGATCCGGGGTGAGGCATTCGTATTCGGTGGTGTCGGGGCCGAGCGGGAAGGGCTCTTGGTAGAAAAACGGTTGATCGGACATGGCTTGCGGCCTGTCCATAGAACCAAGCCGGGCCGGGTGCAATCCGATTCCGCGCCGGCGGCAAGCCGAGCGCGGGGAATCGCAAAATCCGCGCCTCGCGGCGGCCGCGCGCGGGATGCGGGGGTGCGGAGAAAGGGCTTTCTCCTCCGGTCATCCGGGATTGACGTCATTGGCACAGCGGATTTTGAGTTTTCCCACTGGGCATGGCTGCAAACCCAGCGCATCCAGGGTGGCACCTATCGGATCATCGCCGACATCAACCAGCCCCCCCTCCGAGGACTACGACGTGCTCGCCGGCCAGTATGAAGTGGACGAGGACGACCCGGCACCGTCAGTGGCGAACGGGTGGCCTACCGCGGACGGTTCCTGATCGATCTCAAGGGCATCGTCCGCCATCAACTGGTCAATGACATGCCGCTGGGCCGATCGATCCACGAGTGCCTGCGCGTGATCGATGCGCTCCGGCACCTCGAGCCATACGGCGAGGTCTGCCCGATGGATTGGGAAAAGGGCGATGACGCCATGAAGCCCGACCACCCGGGCGTGAGCGACTACCTCTCGAAGTGAGGCGGGGCATCTCTGGCAGACGCGATCAGGATGCACCACACTCGTATGGTGCGTGAGCCAGCGCGTGCCTGAGACCGGTGCTTATTCATGGATTTCCCTGCCCCACAACGACAAGAGAGTCGTCGCTCCGAGCCGCCAGCAATGTGTGTTTGCATGTGCAGCGGATTTCGTTCACACTCGGAAAGATCGAGTCCTCCCTTGCCATGAAATCCCTGCTGACTGCCGTTGTGTCACTGATCTGCCTCAATTCGTGTGTGTTTGAGGCACCCTTCGAAGCCGAGGCCAAGATCGCGGCGGAGCCAAAGCTGCTGGGCCGGTGGGAGCAAGTGTCTAACAAAACGGCTGGGGAGCCCGACCGCATGCTCGTTTTGCAACACTCCGCCAACGAATACATCGTGGAGTATCCGGTTGGGGACCAGGCGATGTTCTTCCGGGCTTATGCGGTGGAATTGGAAGGTAGTCGGTATATCCAGATCCAATTGACCGGCACTGCGGAAGGTCCGGCGAAGCCAGTTGACCGCAAATACCATTTGCTCAAGGGCAGTGTGGACGGCGACTCGCTGGAAATGCGCACCATCGATCCGGAGGTGCTGGGCAAAGACCTGCGGGACTCGACCCAAATGAAAGCCTCCTTCGCCAAACTCAAGGACGATCCCAAACTCTTTGACGAAGCGGTGAAATTCCGGCGGCTCAAGTAAGCGCCCCATCGCGGGTGGCACGCTAGGTTTCACACTCCGGGCCGGCAATCGGTGAGCGGACCGCAGGTGGTAGTTGCGCCGCAGCGCGGCGGATGTTATGCCACCGTTGCTGTTGACGGAAAATAGGCGTGCCATGAAAAAACTTCTCATCGTGCTGGTTGTGTTAGCCCTGGTCGCGGCCGCAGCGTGGCAGGTCCGCAGCAAATTGCATGGCTGTGGCGAGTCGCTGAAGTTTTACGGCAACGTCGATATCCGCGGCGTGGATCTGGGGTTCCGGGTGGCGGGCAGATTGTTAGAAGTGCTGCATGACGAGGGCGACGCGGTGCAACCCGGCGAACTCTTGGCGCGCATCGAACGCCAGCCGTATGTCCACGAGTTGGCGCGCGCCGATGCCGAATTGGCGGCGGCGGCGGCCGATCAGCAGCTCAAGCAGGCCGGTTATCGCCCGGAAGAGCTGGCGCAGGCGCGCGCCGCGCTGGAGGAAAGCCGGGTGGTCGCCAGGGATGCCGAGCGCGCCCAACAACGGCAGGCCAGCCTGGTGGGAGGCGGCGGCACGTCCCAACAGAATCTGGAAAGCGCGCAAGCGGCGCTCGATGAGGCGAGCCAGCGGGTGAAAGTCAACGAGGCGAAATTGAAGCTGCTGGAATCCGGGTTCCGGGCCGAGGAAATCGCCGCGGCCGACGCGCGGGTGGCCCAAGCGCAGGCAGCGCGAGCCAGTGCCGCGCTGCGGCTGGAGGATACCGAACTGAAAGCGCCGGCGGCGGGCATCGTGCTGACCCGGGCGCTTGAGCCGGGGGCGATCGTGCCGGCTGGGGCGACGGCGCTGACCATGTCGCTGGAAAATCCGGTGTGGGTGCGCGCCTACGTGCATGAGGGTGAGCTCGGACGGGTGCCGCCCGGCACCCAGGTATTGCTAACCACCGATGGCCGACCGAACAAAGCGTTCCATGGCAAGGTCGGGTTCGTGTCGCCGCGCGCCGAGTTCACGCCCAAATCGGTGGAAACGCCCGAGTTGCGCACCGCGCTGGTCTATCGGCTGCGGGTGGTGGTGGAGGATTCGGACGGTTCGTTGCGGCAGGGCATGCCGGTCACGGTGGCACTGGACCCAACCCCGCGCTGATGTGTCGGACGTCGTGGTTAGCTTCCGTGACCTGACCAAATCCTTTCCGGGGATGGCCACGCCGGCCGTCGACGCGCTCACCGGCGAGATCCGCGCCGGGGGGATCACCGGTCTGGTAGGTCCGGACGGCGCGGGCAAGACCACCTTGTTGCGGCTCATTGCGGGGTTGCTGGTCCCCAGTTCGGGCAGCCTCACCACCCTCGGGCGCGACCCCGAGCATGAGGCCACGGCCATCCACCGCGAGCTCGGCTACATGCCGCAGAAGTTCGGGTTGTATGAGGACTTGTCGGTGCTGGAGAATCTCACATTGCACGCCGACCTCCGCGACGTCACCGGCGCGCAGCGGGTGGAGACCTTCGACCGGTTGCTGGCCTTCACCGACTTGAAGCGCTTCACCGGCCGCCTCGCCGGCAAACTCTCCGGCGGGATGAAGCAAAAGCTCGGGCTGGCCTGCGCGTTGTTAGGAAAACCGCGGCTGCTGTTGCTCGACGAGCCGGGGGTGGGCGTGGACCCGATCTCGCGCAAGGAACTGCGCGCCATGGTCGGGCGGTTGGTGGACGACGGCATCGCCGTGGTCTGGAGCACCGCCTATCTGGAAGAGGCGGAGTTATGCTCCACCACGCTGGTGCTCAACGCCGGCCAATGGATCTTCACAGGCCCGCCTGCGGCGATGACCGCGCCGCTGGCCGGCAGGTGCTGGCAGCTCAAGAACCCTGCGGGCAACAAGCGCAAGCTGTTAGCCCAGGCGTTATCCCACCCGTCCATCAGCGATGGCACGATCCAAGGCCGCCACCTGCGGCTCACCTTCCGCGCCAACGCGCCGGTCATGCCGACCCTCTTGCCACCCGCAGAGCTGGGCGCGCCGCCGGCCACCGCCTGGGCGGCGCTGGCCCCGCGCTTCGAGGACGCGTTCATCGACCGGATGGGCGGCGGACCGGGCGGAGAATCAGTGCTGGCCAACCACGTCCGCGCGATTCCCGCCGACGGGCAGGTGGTCATCGAGGCGGAGAATCTCACCAAGAAATTTGGCGATTTCACCGCCACCGACGCGGTGAGCTTTCAGGTCCGGCGCGGCGAGATCTATGGACTGTTAGGCCCGAACGGCGCCGGCAAGTCCACCACCTTCAAGATGATGTGCGGGCTGCTCAAGCCGACCTCGGGCCGGGCGACCGTCGTCGGCCTCGACCTGCGCCAGAGCGCCGGCAAGGCGCGCCAGAAACTCGGCTACATGGCGCAGAAGTTCTCGCTCTACGGCAATCTAACCGTCCAGCAGAACCTGGATTTTTTCTCCGGCATCTACGGCCTCACCGGCGACGTGCAGCGCCAGCAATCCGCCACCATGGCGGAAATTTTCCACCTCGGGCCGCACCTCGCGGCCAAGACCGATTCACTGTCGCTGGGATTCAAGCAACGGCTCGCGCTGGCCTGTGCGGTCATGCACGAACCGGACATCCTGTTTCTCGACGAACCGACCTCGGGCGTGGACCCGGTGACGCGGCGCGAGTTCTGGACCCACATCAACGGCTTGGTCGAGCGCGGCGTGACGGTGATGGTGACCACCCATTTCATGGACGAGGCGGAATACTGCGACCGCATCGGCCTGGTGTTTCGCGGGCAACTCATCGCCAGCGGCACCCCGGACGAATTGAAGGCGCTAACCGCCACGGCCGCCAACCCGGACCCGTCGATGGAGGACGCCTTCATCGCACTGATCACCGGCAGGGAGGAGTGAGAGTCAACACAACAGGCCCCGGGTCGCCCCGGAGCCTGTTAGTGAATCTTCCAGCAGAAGCGGATCAACCTTCCTCAGGGATGCGCATGGAGTAGAACGAGCGATAGACAAAGATCAGCGCAACCAGGAAGAGGGTGCCGCCGATCATGTTCTTGACGGACTGGTCTTTCATGGTGACGGCGATTTCCACGGCCAGCAGGCCGAAGAGCGTGGTGAACTTGATGACCGGATTCATGGCCACCGAGGAGGTGTCCTTGAAGGGGTCGCCCACCGTGTCGCCCACCACCGTGGCGGCGTGCAGTTCGGTGCCTTTTTCGCGCATGTCCACTTCGACGATCTTCTTGGCATTGTCCCATGCGCCGCCGGCGTTGGCCATGAAGATGGCTTGGAACAGGCCGAAGAAGGCGATGCCGATCAGGTAGCCGATGAAGAAGAACGGGCTGAAGAACGGCAGGCCGAGGGCGAAGCAGAACACCACGATGAAGATGTTCCACATGCCCTTCTGCGCGTATTTGGTGCAGATGGCGACGACTTCCTTGCTGTCCTTGTCGGAAGCGGTGGTGACGTCGAGCTTCATGTTGTCCTTGATGTAAACCACCGCGCGGTAAGCGCCGGTGACCACCGCCTGGCAGGATGCGCCGGTGAACCAATAGATGACCGAGCCACCCATGACCAGGCCGAGGATGATCTCGGGCTGCACGATGGAGAGCTTGGCGACGACGTTGCCGAACATGTTTTCAAGCAGCATGATGATGCCGAAGACCATGGTGGTGGCGCCGACCACGGCGGTGCCGATGAGCACCGGCTTGGCGGTGGCTTTGAAGGTGTTGCCCGCGCCGTCGCCCTTTTCGAGCTGATACTTCGCGTTCTCAAAGTCCGGATCGAAGCCGAAGTCTTTCTTGAGTTCGGCGGTGATGCCCGAGATCCCTTCGATCTGGCTCAATTCGTAGACGGATTGGGCGTTGTCGGTGACCGGGCCGTAGGAGTCCACGGCGATGGTCACGGGGCCCATGCCGAGGAAGCCGAAGGCGACCAGGCCGAAGGCGAAGATTGGCGCGGCGAAGGCGAACTTGGCAGGCATGATGGCCATCAGGTCGGGATGGGTCGAGAACTGCCAGGCGGCGAACATCAGGATCATGATGATGAGGCCCATCCAGAAGGCGGAGAAGTTACCCGCGACAAAGCCCGAGAGGATGTTGAGCGAGGCGCCGCCGTGCTTGGAGCAGTTGGTGACTTCCTTGACGTGGCGGGAGTTGGTGGAGACGAAGATCTTGGTGAACTCGGGGATCAGCGCGCCGGCAATCGTGCCGCAGCTGATGATCATCGAGAGCGCCCACCACATGTTGGGCAGGGCCACGCCGTTGAAGACGAAATTGCCCAGCAGCACCTTGCTGGCCAGGAAGGTCACGGCGATGGACACCGCCGAGGTCAGCCACACCAGGTGGGTGAGGGGAGCTTCGAAGTCGAAGTCTTTTTTACGGGCGAACATCGCCTTGCTGATGAATTCATTGACGAGGTAGGATCCCAGCGAAGTGATGATCATGAGAATGCGCATCACGAAGATCCAGACGATGAGCGTGGCGCAGACTTCCTGCTGCGCGGCAAGCGCGAGCGACAGGAACGCGATCAAAGCGACCCCGGTCACACCGTAGGTTTCAAAGCCGTCGGCCGTTGGGCCAACCGAGTCGCCGGCGTTGTCGCCCGTGCAGTCGGCGATGACACCCGGGTTTTTCGGGTCATCCTCGGGGAGTTGGAAAACGATTTTCATTAAGTCCGAACCGATGTCGGCAATTTTGGTGAAGATACCGCCGCAGATACGGAGCACGGAAGCGCCGAGGGATTCACCGATGGCGAATCCGATGAAGCAGGGGCCAACGAGTTCGGTGGGCAGGAAGATCAGGATGCTGATCATGAAGAACAGCTCCACGCAGACGAGCAGCAGGCCGACGCTCATGCCCGAGCGCAGCGGAATGCCGAGCGTGGCGAGCGGGTTGCCCTTGAGGGCGGAAAACGCGGTGCGGGAATTGGCCACCGTGTTGATGCGGATGCCGAACCAGGCGACCCCATAGGAGCCGAGGATGCCCAGCACCGAAGCGGCCAGGATGACCGCCACGTGCACTGCAGTGTTGTTTTGCAGCACGCCAAAGTAATAGACCATGCAGCCTGCGATGAGCAGCCACAGGATGGCGAGGAACTTACCCTGGGTGAAGAGGTAGGTTTTGCAGGTTTCCCAAATGGTGTTGGAAACCGCAGCCATGCTCTTGTGAACCGGCAGGTTCTTGGTTTGGCGGTATTGCTGAAGCCCGAACAAGCCCCCAAGGATACACACCACGAGGCCTGCGAGCATCAGCGTGTGCCCCGTCATATTGCCGAGCGAGGTGAACTTGACGGTATCGAGCTTGGGAATCTTCAGGTCTGCCTCACTCGCGTAAGCGCCGCCCGCACCCGCGAGGGTTAAGGCTATCGTTAAGACTAGCGAATTCATTTTTTTCATAAGCCCGTATGCTGGGGACCTGACTGGGTACAGGCTACTCATTTTTTATGAAAATCCAGTCGCATTCGACTGTGTGTGTGGTGGGGGCGGGAAATCAGGCCAAGGACCCCAGAATAATGAGAATAGCAGATAGAAGCAGATAGGTACATAGAGTCAAGAACGGTGATAGAAGATGACCGCAGGCAGGCGTGTTCTTGGGCGATGCCATGGCACCTCGCAGAGCGGGCGAGCCTGGAGACTCGCGGTCCGGGCGGATCACCACGGACAGGTCACGCCGTGGAAACGTTGGAAAAACCGTGATCTGCGCTCGGCCTCGGTGCCGTGGGAACCAAGGCTGCTCCATACCAACTCGCGGGCGGTGGCCATCATGTCGAAGCCCATTAAGAGCCGTTCCTGGGGAGTCTTGCGCATCATCTCAGCGAAGATCATGGCGTTGATCTCCGGGGCGGTGTCTTTCACGGCAAAACCCGTGTCAGCATATCTGTCAGGTTCAATACGGCTGACCATGTTTTTAAGTATTCCTCATCACACCCGCTGGCAATGAGATTCTCCACGTCGGCGAGCTGACGTTCGGACAGGGACTCCCTGGCCCAGTGCAGCTTGGAGAGGATCAGATCCTCTTTGCTCACCACCCAGACCTCGAAGTCCGCCACTTGCAGCCGGATGCGCCGCGTGAACTCATGCAAGCGGTAGTCGTCGCGTTTGCGCACCATGAAATCTATCTTGATCAGCGTGGCCTGATGAATGGCGTTGAAGCTGGTCTGATTTGACACAGCCTCACGCGCGGCTTGCGCCGACACATAATAGTCCAGTCCCAGAACTTCCTGAATCTGCTCCACATCCTTCAAATGGAAGGCCACCACAAGATCAATATCGCGCGTCATGCGCGGCTGGGCGTAGCAGTTTAGCGCCACGGAACCGGTGAGCATGTAGTCGATGCCCGCCGCGTCCAGACGGGTCACGATGTCGCGCAAAAGTTGCAGCTCTTCGGTCATGGAGTGAACGACTCGAAGATGTCGGTGACAGGAGCGGTGGCGGGCATATCCACACCCTGTATGGCGGGATAACCCGGATTCGGACAGCGAAAAACGAGGTGACCCCCCCGCATGTGGCCATGGCGGCGAGACGCCGCCATCACGGCCTGCCGCGGGACGCGGCAGCTACGTGCTTGCCAAGGCCGCGGCTCAGCGTCCGCTGCGGTCTTCGACGGCGACGCCTTTTTGCGAACGCTTGCGGGCGTTGACGTCGAGGATGCGCTTGCGCAGGCGGATGTTCTTGGGGGTGGCTTCGACGAGTTCGTCGGTATCGATGTATTCGATGGCGCGTTCGAGCGAGAATCGGATCGGCGGGGTGAGCTTGGAGGTTTTGTCTTTGCCGGCCGAGCGCATGTTGTCGAGGTGCTTTTCCTTGACCGGATTGACGGGCATGTCGCCGACGCGCGGATTTTCTCCCACCAGCATGCCGGCATAAACCGCATCGCCGGGCGCGGTGAACAGCACGCCGCGGGTTTCGAGCAGTTGCAGCGAGTAGGGAGTGGCGGTGCCCGAATCCATCGACACCAGCGTGCCGGTGGTGCGGTTCTGGATGTCGCCGCAGTGCGGCGCGTATTCCTTGAACAAGTGGCTCATGATGCCGTGGCCGGAGGTGAGAGTCACTAGTTCGGTTTCGAGGCCGATGAGGCCGCGGGTCGGGATGATAGCCTGGATGAACGTCCGACCGCTGGGCTCGGTGTCCATGTGGTCCATCAATCCCTTGCGGTTGATGAGGCACTTGAGGATGGCCTGAGTGTAATCGCCGGGGGCCTCGATGTAGAGGGTTTCGAACGGTTCCAGCAACCTGCCGTCGTCATCGCGGCGGAAGATGACCATTGGCCGGGACACGCAGACCTCGAAGCCTTCGCGGCGCATTTGCTCGACGAGCACGGCGATCTGCATCGCGCCGCGCGCGGAAACGTTGAACACACCGGACAGATCGGTGTCCTCCACCGTGATCGAGATGTTGGTTTTCAACTCGCGCATCAGGCGGTCGCGGATGGCGCGGGACGTGACGTGCTTGCCTTCTCGGCCGGCCAGCGGGCCGTCGTTGATGGAAAACTGCATTTGCACCGTTGGCGGATCGATCGCCACGAAGGGCAACGGCTTCATATCGGACGAGGCGGCCAGGGTTTCGCCGATGTCGATGCTTTCGATGCCGGCGGCGATGCCGACGATGCCGCCCGCGCCGCAGCCTTCGGAGTCGGTGGTGGCAAGGCCGGAGTAGGTGAAGGTTTTCATCACCTTGGACTGTTGTTTGGTGCCGTCCTTGCGCAGCAGCCAAATGGTGTCGCCCTTTTTGACGTCGCCGCCTAGCACCTTGCCGATAGCAACTCGGCCGACGTATTCGTCCCACTCAATGTTGGAAACCAGCATCGAGAACGGCGAATTGGGATCCGCCTTGGGAGCAGGGATGAAATCAATAATTTTTTGCAACAGCGGGACGCAGTCCTTTTTCTCGTCCTCGGGATGATCCAGGAAGTAGCCGTCACGCGCCGAGCCGTAGACAAACGGCGCGTTGAACTGGTCTTCGGTGGCGTCAATGTCGAGAAACAGCTCGAGCACCTGGTCGTGCACTTTCAGGGGGTCGGCAAACGGGCGGTCGATCTTGTTGATGACCACGATGGGCTTGAGGCCTTCTGCGAGCGCCTTGCGCAGCACGAAGCGGGTTTGCGCCTGCGGGCCGCCGGAGGCGTCCACCACAAGCAGCACGCCATCGACCATTTTCATGACGCGCTCGACCTCGGCGCCGAAGTCGGCGTGGCCTGGGGTATCGACGATGTTGATGGTGTAGCCCTGCCAGTGGATGGAGGTGTTCTTGGCCTTGATGGTGATGCCCTTTTCGCGCTCAAGGTCCATCGAATCCATGGCGCGCTCGGTGGTGGCCTGGTTGTCACGGTAGGTGCCGCCAGCTTCAAGGAGTTGGTCAACCAGGGTGGTTTTGCCATGGTCAACGTGGGCGATGATGGCGAGATTACGAATTTTCAAAGACATGGGAACAATTGGAATAGGATGAAACCTCCGCGCGAAGGGGGCGGGGCTATGCGCGCTTTTACCCGGACTAGCAAGGCGGGATTCCGCAATATCGGCAATTTTCACCGCAAATCATCTAAAAGCGTTGAAAATCGGTGGATTTTTTCACGCAGCGGGCAGCAAGTGGCTTGACCGCGGCGGGTCGCGATTCTAGGAAATAGCCATGACACCGCTCTACGAAGGCAAGTCCAAGCGACTGTGGGCCACCGAAAACCCGCAAACGCTCCGCATGGAGTTCAAGAACGATGCCACCGCCTTCAATGGCGAGAAGAAGGAGAGCTTTGAGAACAAAGGCCGCTTCAATAATGCCATCAGCACCCTCGTCTACGGCCTGCTCGAAAAAGAAGGCGTGCCCACTCATTTCGTCCGCCAGATCGACGAAACCAATGTGGAAGTCAAAAAGGTCGAGATCCTGATGGTCGAGGTGATTGTCCGCAATGTCGCTGCCGGCTCCTATTGCAAGCGCACCGGCACCGCGGAAGGCCATCCGTTTTCCCAGCCCATCGTCGAGTTTTCCTACAAGGACGACGCGCTGGGCGATCCGCTCATCAACGATGACTACATCCGCGAAATGGGCCTCGCCTCCCCGCAGGATCTGGTCTTTTTGCGCCAGTCCGCCCTCAAGGTGAATGCCATTCTCACCGAATTCTTCGCCAAATGCGGACTCAAGCTCGTGGACTTCAAACTCGAGTTCGGGCGCCTCTCCGCGGACCCGTCGGTCATCGTGCTTGCCGACGAAATCAGCCCCGACGGCTGCCGCCTGTGGGATTTGACAACCGGCGAAAAAATGGACAAGGACCGGTTCCGCCGCGGCCTGGGAAACTTCATGGAAGCCTACGAGGAAGTCCTCGGCCGCGTGCAGGCCAATCTGGCATCCTAACAGGGTGCGCGCTCGATGAGAGCGCCCGGGATCGAGCCAAGCCTGGCCCTTCGGTGGTGCCCCGGGCTGCCGTATGGCGATCCTTGGGCTGCGGCCTCATCGTGGCCGCGCCACCTTGCGATCAGACCAAAGCCACCTTGCGATCAGACCAAAGCCACCTTGCGATCAGACCGCGTTCCACCCACCCCCCCCCCCCCCCCCCCCCCCCCCCCCCGCATAGTCTTTTTTACCCCCGGCGAAATTGTCTTAATAGCGATCACTACAGCAGGGTTCCCCCTACAACCTACAACCTACAATTTTATTTTTCTTTCTTT
>Ga0114958_10000834_pt1 | contig 25585 bp, 24 predicted proteins | sample C_130208_EF_Meta_FD_89577 | JGI IMG/M metagenome (GOLD analysis project Ga0114958, IMG submission 89577) | Freshwater microbial communities from Lake Croche, Canada to study carbon cycling - C_130208_EF_MetaG | ecosystem: Environmental > Aquatic > Freshwater > Lake | place: Lake Croche, Canada... | reverse complement strand
ACCTGTTTTTGATATTGTTGGACTAATACTGATTGTGAAGGGTTGCGTTGTTGCTATAGGTGTTTTAGACCGTGTAAGTGTTACTGATATAGTTGGTGTTATTGAACTTGTTATAGATTTAGTAAAGGGTTGTGTAGTTGCTATTGGTGATTTTGACATTGTAATTGATACAGATACTGTACGTGTTAGGGAAGTTGTAACTGATTTTGTAAATGGCTGTGTAGTTGCTATACCGCTTTTTGATAGTGTCTGTGTAACTGATTGAGTATATGAGGCTGTGGGCGATATTGACACTGTGAAAGGGTATGTTGTTGGAATACCAGTTTTTGAGAAGGTCTGTGTAACAGATTGTGTATATGAGGCTGTTGGTGATATTGACACTGTGAAAGGAAAAGTAGTTGGAATAGCGGTTTTTGATTGTGTCTGTATAACAGATTGCGTATATGATATTATTGCTGTTGGAGAAAATGTCATGGGAGGTGTAGTCGGAATTGGACTAGATGACATTGTTATTGTAACAACTGCTGAAATACTTGCTGTACTAAATAATGATGCTGAACCCTGTGCACTTAATGATAGTGACTGTGATGTAGTTTGAGACACTGTACTTGAAGAAGATTGTGATACAACTCCTGTTTGTGTAATTGTGTCTGATAGTACAGGGCTTGCCGAACTTGAGTGATTTGAAGATGGTGTAGGTGCAAATAATCCCAATCCATGACGACGCGTTAAACTTGGGGAACCAGTTATACTTAGCGTAGGGAAGGATGAAATACTTACTGAACTAGATACACTGGGTGAGCTACTTGAAGATAATTGTGTTGATGGGCTTTTTACTGGACTGGACGTGTACATATTTGATATTGTAGATACAAATGATACTGAAACTAAAGGTGAATTTGAAGTGGAAATTGTTGCTGTTGTAGTTGGACTATTACTTGGTAATGATGATTCTGTTGGTGTTCCTTGTGTGCTTTGTGATAATACTGGTGTATTTGAGCCTGAAATGCTTTGAGAACTAGTAATACTGTACATATCGGATGATGTTTGTTGTGGGCTGCTACTCAGTGAAGTTTGGATTGATGGTGTTGGATTAACGGATGTGGATGGATTGCTACTACTTGATGGTAGTTGGCTTGGGCTTTCTGAACTGGATTGACATGCGCTTGCTGTAGCAGTCGCTGTTGCTGATGCTGTTGCTGTTGCTGATGCTGTTGCCGTTGCTGTTGCTGTTGCTGTTGCCGTTGCTGTTGCTGAGGCAGTCGCTGTTGCAGTCGCTGATGCTGATGCCGTTGCTGTTGCTGAGGCAGTCGCTGTTGCTGATGCTGTTGCCGTTGATGTTGCTGTGGCAGTAGCTGTTGCTGTTGCTGATGCTGTTGCAGTTGCCGACGATGATGCTGTTTCTGTTTCTGTTGCTATTACTGTACCAGTTACAGATATGGTAGGTGATAAAGTAGCACCTGTAGTTTGAGTTATAGTACCTTCTGGTGTTGCTGTAATTGTTTGGTCCTGGCTTCTTGACTGTGTATTAGCAGAAGATAATGATGGTGTTGAAATTGATGACTGACTTTGACTGTTTGAAATACTACTACTACTAGAGATTTGACCGCTAGGACTTACAGATGTCGATTGACAGCCAGATGTTGTAATACTATTAGAACCTGTTGAGGTTGTTGATTGTGAAATAGTTACAGAATCGCTAATTAATGCTGTTGTTGTAATTGTTTGGTCTTGGCTTCTTGACTGTGTAGCTAGTGGTGTTTTGCTTTGGCTATTTGAGGTAGATGGACTAGTACTGCTTGATGGATAAGGACTGGGTGACAGTGACACTGATTGGCTGGTTGATGATGTAGTAGATTGTGATTTTGTAGGAGTGTGTGATGACGTAATTGTACCAGACATACTGTTGGAAGCTGATGATGCAGGTGTGCCTGTTTTACTTACTGAACTACTGCCTGTATTTGTAAGTGTAACTCTTGAGGTTTTGCTATTAGATAAAACGGCTGTCCCAGTAACTGAACCAGATGATGTTTTAGAACTTGTTGTTGTGGTAGAGTGGGTTCGCGTATTTGTTTGACAGGATGATGGTGTGGTTGTTCCACTTTGACTTGCAGAAACCGTAGATGTAGTGGATGATGTATGACTACTGGATGGACAACTAGAAGCGCTATTTACCTCAGAAATTGTTACAGATGGACTGGGACTTGTTGATAGTGTAGCTTGATTTGATTTTGATGCCAGTGGTGATGCTGATACTGATGATGATGGTTTTGGAGAGGATGACAATGAACCACTGTTAGTATCTGAATAAGATAGAGTTGCTTTTGCCGTCTGACTAGAGCTTTCCGTCTTTGAGGATTTGGCACTAAATGACTGTGTGACAGTAACTGTTTTTGTAACACCTGTAGGAAATGTAGATTGACTAACTGTAGGCGTTTGGGCAAAACTAGGTGATACCGTTAGTGTTACACTCTGTGATTTTAGTGATGTCTGTGAAGGTGATGCACTGACCGACGTGGTCTTTGTATTTGTAGTTGATGACGTGATTGTATTTGTTGTGTGTGTTGATTGTGAGGTTTGTAGCGATGATGAAATAGTGGTTGTTGCTGTTTGTGTTTTAGACCGCGCTGAACTTAGCGTTTGTGATACAGAAACTGTACTTGTCTTTGAATTACTTGCTGAGCCTGTTTGCGTAGGTGTACCTGTACTGCTTTTAGATTGGGCGGGACTTGCTGAGTATGTCGATGAAAAGCTATTAACTGTCGACAAAGTTGGTGAAAATGTACTATTTGAGGTTGATGAACGACTATATGTACCAGTATTTGATACTGTGTTTGTCACTGTAATTTTGGTGCTTATAGTAGAATTTTTAGAAGGGGCACCAGCTGCAGAAACTGTATTAGAAGCTGAAGGTGAAGATGTAACGGTTTGTGTACCGGTAAATTTATCTGATTTTGTGTGGGTATATGATGCTAAAGGAGTTTGGGTGAATTTTATTGACCCTGATTTTGTGACCGATGCCGTTGACGTTTTGCTACTTGTTATAGTTCTTGTATTTGTCGCTGTAGATGATTGAGTAGCTGTAAATGATGGTGACCCTGTTTGAGTTTTAGAGACTTTAGCAGAAGCAGAATAAGTAGATGTGACTGTTGATGTTTTAGACCCTGCCATAGACCTTGTTGGAGTAGAGCTGGTCGTTGTTGTTTTAGATGATGTTGTAGTGGCAGTTCCTGTTGCTGTTCTTATAATCGTTTTCGTTATTTGTGATGATAAAGAAAATGATGGACTTGCTGAATTTGTTTTAGACGCTGCCGGCGAACGTGTATTTGTTGGTGAACCAGAGCTTGTTTTTGAAACTGCTCCAGTCTTGGATTGTGTAGGTGTACCACTTGATGTTTTTGACATTGTTGTTGTTGATGTTTGAGTTTTTGTTAAAGGGGCTGAACGTGTAAGTGCAGAGGTACCTGTATTTGTTTTTGATAGGGCACCTGAAGTTGTTGCCCCTGGTGAACTTGATGGTGTTCTAGATGATGAACCTGTTCGTGTTGATGTCATTGTAGATGTCACAGTTTTTGTCGTAGTACTAGATGGGGTATCTAAGTATGTGGGTGGTGCTGATTTTGTTGATGTTGTTGTTTTTGTGGATGTCTTACTAGTGGTTGAAGTAGTTGTTGGTATAATACCTCCATTTACATCCAGTTCTCTGTTAATTTTATATACACTTGTTAAATCATATTCAACAAATGGTTTTTCTGAATTTGTGATAGTGCCAAATATCAGAAGTAGTGCTGTGAGGCGTAGCATCCTAAATCTTGCTTATTTAATGTTTCTCTGCTTATACCTTTTAATTTGGCATTAATTCGTTTTTTTCTTTAAATCAGACCAAAATTTTATTGTGATTTGATTTGTAGTGAACGCCGGACGATTAATAATATATGTTTATGAATCACTAATTATTACCTTGGACCGTATATGTTTATCTAACACTGAACCATCCCAATTAGAAATATCCATTTCAATCCATAAACCACTTAGTGGTTGAAAAATTGCTGCTGTTTTTAGTAAAAATCCCTTTTGTCGTATAAGATGTACAGTTTCAAAAACCTCCACTAATAACTCTAGGCGCTTCATCTCATTTGCGGTTGACCCAGAATTAATTATAATAAGTGTATTTTCCATAATTAGGTCTGCACAGACAATTAATTGTTCATCTTCATATTGAACACGCGCCAATATATCCTGTGAATTATTACACCAATTTAACAATATGTCTTTTTCCAAGCGACTTAAATATTCAATTACTGTCTGCCAATGCTCCTGTGCTGGTTGCTTGAAAAACAAAGCATTACGCCCCTGTTTGACAACATGGGTTCCTCCCATAAGAAATATTTCAGGAAGCAGTGCTATTGATGGAAGATTTGTTTGTGTTGTCCGATACCAGGCGTTGATAAGGTCACATCGATACTCTTGTGGGGGTTGATAGGGTATAGGATAAAATCTAAGAAGGTCCATTCTATAACGGACAAATCGCAGATTATAAATCGTTGTACGAATTTTATGAACTATTTGTGTAATATGGAGTATTTTTTCATCATTCCATACTGCATTAGGAAACAGATAATTGAGCGCTTCTACAATATCAGGATACGATACACTAGGAGGTGTATGGAGCGGGTCACCCGCCAATGGGAAAAGGTATCTTACTAGACGTTCTATTATAGACTGATTTTCACTAAAAAATTCGGCATCCTCTCTGCCAATTTTAATAGTCCATACAACATCTGATGCAACAGAATCCGTTTTACCACCAGATTCTGGTCGGTGACTACCAATAACACGTAATATAAAAGCCCGCATAAAATGGTCCCATTCCTGTTTAAGGTCTTTCTTGTTTACCCAGTCTGGTAAGCGCCAAGATTCACCAATAGGAAACAGACACCGTGGTTGTAATACATCGTCGTAGGTTTTATTTTTTATCCATGAAGGCAGCGCTGTTTCATGCTCTTTTAATATACGGAAATCCTCTCCTTGGAGTGATTCAATGGCTCCACGTAGTGTTTTAGCCTTGCCTTCAAATTCATTAGAACTTAGTCTGTATTGTGTAGCACTAAACCATGTTAATAATGGTCTATGAACTTCACGTACGAATCGCGATAACGAATGTTCTCCGCGTGAATAACTTAATGTTAAGGTTAAACGTGCCCGTGTAACACCTACATAAAATAGACGGCGTTCTTGTACAATGCTTTCTTCATCTTTCTTTTGGGGAAATGAGTCGTCGTTGAGCTTTACAAAAAACACATGGTCCCACTCTAGTCCCTTTGCAGAATGTAGGGTACAAAGAACAACATGAGGTGTATTAGGGTCATCACTTTCGGCTTGCCCTATTTCTCTGAGAATTCTAACCGGTACATGTTCTTTAATAAGGGTTTCTTCAAAACTGTAAAGTGTGGCATTTGTTTTCGATAAAATGGCAATTGTGGCTCTAGGTGATTTTGCCCAAATTTCTAAAACCTTATTGTGTATAAATAAACGCTCTTCACTGGCTCTATAGAAGTAGCGCACTTCTGGTTTTTCACCTTCCATTTTTGAACCTGATGTCATACGTTCCTTAAAAGGCAAGGTAGGAATATTACGCATAATAGAATTAGCTACTGCAACAATTGCTTCTGTTGACCTGTAATTAATTGATAGCTGAAAATCTTTGACGTTTCTGACCTTACGATGAAAATCAAGAATATAATCTACGCATGAACCGCGCCATGTATAGATATTTTGAGCATCATCACCCACAATAGTTAGATAGGCTCCAGGATGGTGTAGGCGCTTCATAATTTCATACTGAATTTCGTTAACATCCTGGAATTCATCTATAATTATATGATGTAGGCGCCCTACCCATTTTCTGCCTTTTTCTGATATAATAAAATCTAAAAATTTGTTAGGTAACTCATCAACATGGAAAAGGTCTTTTAGGCGGTCTGGGTCATAGAGTTTTAATATACGATTTGCTAAAGCGTGGAAAGTGCCTACATAAACACGGGTTTGTCCGATTAGGGATTCAATGCGTTCTTTCATTGTATCACTGGCATTTCTGCTAAATGTTGTTAAAAATATCGCATCTTCGCGTACCTTATGCTCTTGTATTAAATGCGCTATACGGGTTGTGATTGTTGTTGTTTTTCCCGAACCTGCAGAGGCAAGAATGCGTATATTTGTACATGGTTCGTATTTAACAATTTCAGCTTGTTGTTTATTTAGTGTTATATCTCTAAGGGTAAAATGTAATGTTGATGATTCCATAGGTTTCTAAGGGCACATATTGTTTATATCGCTTATATAGGGGTATGGTATTAGTTAAATCAGCAGCAAAAATATTACCACAAAATGAGCATCAGATTTATGTATTTGTATATACAATTGTAACTGTGTCTATGGTTACTTTATATGCATTTATTTATTTGGGTATTTTACAAAATTATGGTGAAAAATATTTACCCTTAGTTAAAACTGTAAGGAACATTTTATTAAGCTCATTTTTGCTTATTTTCTACAATCCATTTCGCCAAGTTTATAATTACGGACCCGCATTACATATATTTGCTGCTGCGGCAGGTGTATCTCTTTTATTGACTATATCGCGATTCGACTTATTAAATCTTGTACATTTTATTCTGTATGGAAAAGTTTTAGAAAATCCAGAAAATTCTTGTAACAAGGTAGATGACGTCACCAAAGCAGACAAGGCGCTACAAGTTTCCAAGACGATTCAGCAAAGCGCACTGCATGAGTAAAAGCTGTGATAAAATGGGCTTTACGGAAAAGGCTTCTTGCCGTCCGTATAAAAACTGCTATAAACATAAAATGAACGGTGGAAAAACCCGTAAGGCATCTAGTAAGAATAAGGATTCCGGCAATGTTTCTCCCTCCAAGAAACATATGAATCACCCTGAGTTTGTTTTCCACAGTGAACACGTCAGCTATACTTCTCATCCCGATGGTAAGACACCTTACGGAAAACGTACAGTAGTTAATATTCAGAACAACAGCGGAACCAAGAAACTTATGGTCTTAAACAAGGCAGGTAAAACCATCAAAGTCAATAGTAAAAAATTAAAAGCAGGTGAGGTCAAAGAATTAAAAATGGGTAACTATGTGCCCCGGCTATGGGCTGCTCTTTAGGCGTTTAACTTCCCAAATTACGACCTTAGATTCAAACAGTAGGCTCTTATTAAGAGATGATTTTTGAAACTATATTTATTCTACTTATTGTATTAGTTTTTGCCGTAGTTTTTTATCGTGGTGCTATTCACGAATACACTATTTTGCAGAAGAACTGGAAGGATGATAAAGATACTAAATGGTCTGAACTTTTAAGTGAACGCGCGCCCCTTGTTATACGTGAAGTTAACAAGGATTGGATACGCCTTTGGACTAAAGATAGAACAAGTAAATTTGGGTGGTCTGTAATTGTATTTGATGGAAAGGAACAAGTGCGTTCAACATGGGCAGCATGGCTAAAGTCAAATGGAAATGCCGCTCATAGAGTTGTAAATCAATTGGAACTTGCCGAAATAGCGGGCTTGCCCGAAAAGGCAAATGAGATTAACCTTCAATTTAGACGCCCCTATTGGATTCCTGGCTCCTTTGCAATTCGTAATGTACAGGCAAATGTAATTGTGCCCAGAATACGTTCTGTTGTTGGTCTACAGAAAACTACTGCTGAAGCCACTTGCTGGATTGCCACAGATGGCGCTCCCATGCGTATATGGATTGCCCATGAAGGCGCTACAAAGGGTGGGGAGTGGTTACCAGCAAATCCATACGGAAGAGACCCTTGGGCATTAAAACCTGAAGAAACTCCCTGGATTTCTGAATTGAAATTCTTAGAAATCCGTTTACGTCCAGGCAATATGTTTATTTTACCACCACACTGGTGGGTTGCACTGCGTTCAGATGTTTCCGATAATACAAAGCCTATAACTGAAGGTTCATGGTATTGGACCTGTGAGTTTCACAGCCCAATTTCCTGGGTAGCCACACGTTTTCACAACAGAACATAGGATGGTATCTCTTCAAAATCTCTATGATAAACTGGAGAAACAGATACAGATTGTTGAAGATGCCCTGAAAACAACAGACATGATAGGTAATAAATTAGCCGCGCTTAAATTACCTAAAAATGACCAGTCCTCAAATGTAAGAAACAAACCTTGTCCTGTTGATAAATTTAATTTAGAATCGTGTCGAAATTCGGAATTTCGTACATACAAATTTAAGTTTAAACCAACAATAAAACACAGCATTTTAGAAAATAAAGCTAATCAAATAATTACCTATGCTGGATTATGTAAACTGTTGACTGCCTATATATTAAATAAAAATCTATTAAATACTGCTAATAAAATTAACTGTGATGATTTTCTTAACCTATTAACTGGGACTGATAGTTCTAGCTTTTTCATACTCTTAAAACATTTTGGGCGTATTATCGCCTAAATTTGATTCCTTAAGCTGTTTTAAATAGAAGCAAAACATAACAAAAACAAAAACACAAATGCCTGTTCAGATTCTTGAAAATCCAGAAACTGAAAGGATTATAGGTTTTATCAAAGCAGGCGTCAACATGTTTATTACTGGACCTGGTGGAACGGGAAAATCGACATTTATCCGTGGACTTGCTGAGGACTTTGATAATGTACATATTACAGCAATGACAGGCTGCGCTGCATTACTTCTTGAATGCGGAGCAAAGACACTACATAGCTGGTCAGGTATCGGCTTAGGCAAGGATAGCATAGAAAAGACTATTGAGAGTATTAAGAGAAAGACACATGTAAAAAAGCGTTGGACTGGAGCGCGGATTCTTGTAATTGATGAGGTTAGTATGCTAACTCCTGAGTTGTTTGAGCGATTAGACAAGATTGGGCGTGCACTACGAAAGCAGCCTGGTAAACCGTTTGGCGGACTACAGATTATTTTGGTCGGTGATTTCTGCCAATTACCACCGATTCCTAAGGATTTGTCAGGAGCAGATGTAGAACTCAAATTTCTATTTGAGTCTGAGATTTGGGACAACAGCATTCATACTATTGTTTCATTGACAAAGATTTGGCGTCAAAAGGACCCTATTTATCAACAAGTCTTGAATGAGGTACGCATGGGATTAGTTAGCAGTGAAAGTGAACAGATTCTTCGCTCTAGAATGAATACAAACTGGAAGGATGAATCAATCAAACCAACCGTGCTATTTAGTCGCAATAATGATGTTGATAAGGTCAATGAAGTCAATATGAAAGCATTAGAAAGTACTGTTCACGTATTTACGGCTCAAACAGTAGTTGATAAGTCAAAGTGGACGGATACAAGTATGGCAATGCCCGATAAGACATCAGACCAATTTAATTTTGCTGAATCAAAGCTTGATAATGATGCGCCGTATTCAGTACTACTTGAGCTCAAAATTGGAACGCAAGTAATGCTTCTTGTAAATACAGATATGGAAAGTGGTCTTGTCAACGGTTCACGTGGTATTGTTGTGGATTTTGACAAACTGCGGAAATTTCCCATTGTTAAATTTAAAAAGGGGGAGCCACGGATTATTGAGCCCTATGTTTGGTATTCACATGATTTACCACATATTGGACGGCAACAGATTCCCTTGCGTGTTGCCTATGCTATTACTATTCACAAGTCCCAGGGGGCATCTATTGATTCTGCCCTAGTCGATATTGGTAAAAGCACATTTGAGTATGGACAGGCATATGTGGCTTTGAGTCGTGTACGTTCATTGGAGGGACTACATGTATTTGCGCTTGATTTATCAAAGATTAAGACGCATCCACGCGTTCTGGACTTTTATAGGCAGCTGCAAAATGGAGTTACTAGTTCTGGTCTTTTGACTGCTTCTCCTTCCACTGCTTCTACTGCTTCTACTGATGCCTGGTCCTTATCAGGAGTTGATAGCTCTTGGCTACCTACACTTAGTGTACTACTAAACTCACCTAGTGGCAAGGTATTGGGCACTTTTATTACTGAGGAGCGTAAGAGTAAAAATATCTTTCCACCGGCAGACTCAGTATTTCACTGCTTATCAATCCCCTTAGATTCAGTAAAGGTTGTTATTCTTGGACAAGACCCCTATCATGGCGCAGGGCAGGCTATGGGATTATCGTTCTCTGTACCTGATACATGCAAGGCACCTCCTAGCTTGAAGAATATACTAAAGGAGGTGACCAATGATATTGGTGAAGCCTGCTATCACTCAAATCTATCTGGCTGGTTCAATCAGGGTGTTTTACTTCTTAATACTATACTGACAGTGGAGGAAGGCAAGCCACTATCACATATTGATAAGGGTTGGGAAACGATTACTGATGCTATTATTAAGCTTATTGTGGCAAAAAATAAGGGCTGTGTATTTATGCTTTGGGGAAAGCAGGCACAAAAAAAGGCTGAGCTAATCGACATCAATCATAGTATCTTGATGGCTGCTCACCCCAGTCCCCTCAGTGCTCATAACGGGTTCTTCGGTTGTAAGCACTTCAGCAAGGCTAACGACCTTCTTGGTGTAAAAGCTATTAAATGGACATAACATGTAAAATAGTCCGATGCTGGCTAATAGTAGTAGGGCTAAAAACAGATAACTGTATAACCAAGCGTAGGATTCTGGCATTTTTTTCAGAAGTAGGGTTTGTGTTTTGTTGATTAAGTTAAGTTTGTGCAAATCATCTAATATAATATCCCAGTTTGCGTAATAAAGGTAGGTATTTTCGACAATAATTTTTGCGGTTTCCTTATCTATAATATAGGCTTTAGCTTTGGGGGCAAGTATATGTAATCCTGGACTTTCTGCGATTTTTTCTATTTTGGATATGTCACTAGCATTTAGTGTTATGCTATCTTCACATACAAACAATTGCGATTTATCTGATTTTAGGAAAAGTGCTAATACAGCAAAATGCGTTGCCCAGCGCGAAGCCTCTGCTTCATTTTCAGCTGTTCGTAATGAAGGTAATACACGATAATCGACTGTTTTTCCGACTTTGCCGGTCGGTATCATAATAAAATATTCATATTTCGGGAGTTCTGTAACACCATCTTGATTTTCGAATTGAGCCCAAGATTCAGTTGTATTGCGCAAAAATACTACTTTAGCATCGGTTTGTAACATCCCTTATAAAGAATTATAGTTGCGTTGTTATTTGGTTACGCAGTTCAGTTAACGTATTTTTATAACTTTTAGAATTTTAATGCTGTCTAAAAGTGTCGCTACATTGGCATGAAATTGCATTGTAGATTCAACAAGAATTTTTGCTGCGCGCTTATTTAAAACATATTGCGTATCTGATATGCTCACAATATCCCAATCCTTGGGTAACTGTAAATTTTGAATACGATTATGCGTCATCATATCATTTAATTGTATTTCCGAATCAAATATAACGCTGTAATGTGATTTATTCTGCATTATTTCTAACCATGCTTTACGATGGGCAATTAATTCGGCTGCGTCCTTCAGTGATAAGGCTAGGCGTGCTCCTGGTGTAAATATTGTCATAGTTGAAAGCACATCTTTCGATATAATTGGTATTATATCAATAACAGAATAACTCAAAAACCTGCTTTTCTCCGGGATTGTAAGGGGTCCGATTAGATAGGCTGGTGTAGTTTTACATAAAAGGTCAGGAACAGTACAAAATATACAATCTGTCATATATTTTGTACTACTGTGTAATTCTTTAGGTTCCTGGCTGAACCCTACAAATTGCCCTAAACATAGAAAAAATTTGATGACATGTTTGCGATGTAATTACGTCACAAGAAAGTCTCCGGATTAAATACTGATGGACCCCCTCCCGATAACCATTCCTGCTGCAGATTCTACAAATACTGTTTCTGAGCAAAAGATACCAATCTTAAGGCGCCGTAGGGCAAATTCCACCGGTTCATCTATGAGCCCTAGAATTAGTTTATTGGAGGAGCAACCATTGAAGGCTGTGAACCGTGGTCGCAAGCTGCCTGATGAACCGCTACTTGTTGAGAATCCTGACCGCTTTGTGTTATTTCCAATTGAGCACAACGATGTATTCAAAATGTACAAGGACCTTGTCGCTATTCGTTGGATTCCTGAGGAGGTTGAGCTGACCAAGGACCTTAAGGACTGGAAGACCCTGAACAGCAATGAGCAGCATTTTATTAAGCGTATTTTGGGCTTCTTTGCAGGCAGTGATGGCATTGTTAATGAGAATCTAGCCGCAAACTTTGCCAATGAGGTCCAGTGGCCTGAGGCAAAGGCATTTTATAGTGAGCAGATGAGTAATGAGACTGTTCATTCTGAGACATATAGCAGACTGATTGATACGTATATTGAGGATAAGGCGGAGAAGCTGGATATATTGCGGTCTATTCGCACCATGCCCTTTGTAGAGAAGAAGGCTAAGTGGGCGCTGAGTTGGATGCAGGGCTCTGAGGCAAGTTTTGCAACACGCCTAATGGCTTTTGCTGCTGTTGAGGGTATCTTCTTCAGTGGAGCTTTCTGTTCCATTTTCTGGTTTAAGCAGCGTGGTATTTTGCCTGGTCTGACATCATCCAATGAGTTTATCAGTCGCGATGAGGGTGTTCACACTGACTTTGCCTGCCTTCTTTACAGTAAGCTGGTAAATCGTCTGTCTAAGACAAAGGCACACAAGCTTATCCGTGAGGCAGTAAAGATTGAGAAGGAGTTTATTACTGAGGCTATTCCTTGTTCAATGATTGGAATGAACTCTAAGATGATGGGGCAGTACATTGAGTTTGTTTCTGACCGCCTTCTTGTTCAGTTGGGCTACCCAAAGACATATGAGACAGCAAACCCCTTTGGCTTTATGGAGCGCATTTCACTGGAGGGCAAGGATAACTTCTTTGAGAAGAAGGTATCAACTTATGCATTGGCGGGTGTTGGTAAGACTGCGGAGCAGATGTCTTTTAGAATAGATGCCGATTTCTAAACGGAGTGGACTAAACGGAGTGGACTAAACGGAGTGGACTAAACGGAGTGGACTAAACGGAGTGAACTGGGGAACTAAACGTAGTAAGAAATACAATATTTAATAAAAATAACTGAAAAAGACGAAGCTGGAAACCAACTTTGTATTTTTTCGGGTCTGCCCCACCTTCGCAGATACCAGTCGTGACCTCCTATCCAACCTTGTCACGTCCATCAACCCTGGACAGGGGTTACACACATGTAGTGATTGTCCAAGTCACTAGGTGGAGCACTCCCACCACATACACAGCCCCACCTTCGCTGTATAGCGTCATATCCTACCACCATCGAATCCCACGATGGCTGCACCCAGTTTTCCGAAAGATTTCTCCGTCAGATTAATCGTGATTAATCTGATAGTGAAATCATAACATAGAACCAAGATTGCTTTGATACGTCCGTAACCAACCCTGGGCTTAGGTCGGTCCACCATTGTTTTGCTCCAATCCCTTAGAACAAAACCCCATTGATATATGCCCCGCCATCGCATACATCCGTCATGCCCAACCGCTCAACATGGCATGTCCGGTAAGCCGCCAACTTACTTACAATATTTGATTATAAACTAAATATGATTTCAATTTTTTCTGTTTTTGGAGCTCAGTAACTCCAACTGATAGAAAAAACACCATTATTTTTACCCGAATTCATCCATACAAGAGCTATTTTAAAACCATCGTGGTCTTCCTTAGTCCAATCATAATCTGCATCACCAATGTCATCCTTGACTTGATTCCATTCAGGATAATCATCAAGAAAGCGCTCAACTTCAACAAGTGTCATACTCTCATCGTATGCTGTAATATAACTGTGGAAATGTGAGCCCCTTTGATTTATGTATTTATGATATTGTTCAGGAATGGTGTATTCACTGGGAATAAATGGGATGCGCGCTGTACTTTTGTTATCCCATACAAATGCATTGCCTGTTTCAGGGTCTATACCAACATTCAGATGAATAGTTAAATCAAATCCCATTATTTATACATGTATATATTTGTTATTTCTTTAATTCTTCTACAAATCATCTGTGAATTTGTGACCTAATTACGACTTCCTTATCCTTAATCTCTTGATTTAGTGCTGGGTCCTTTTTTGCCAAATCATTAACCCAATTTCCTAGCTTTCGAATAGGAGAATCGTAAAGTTTATGAACATTACAGGCTGCTGCAGCTTGAACTGTGTAGGCACGGTCAATATTGTAAATCTCTTGATAGGTCTTTCCTGCATGCTGTCCATCATACATTTTTGGACAGGGATTAACTAATACCTGTTCAGCAAAGAAACACTTGGCAGTATAATATACATCGTGTTTAGAATTGTGGAAGGCGCGTCCAACCTCCTCCTTGATATTTAGAGCATGCATCAGTTCACATAGCTTTGGAGGCTTGAGCTTGTTACGGGCTTTTAGACCACATAGCTTTGTAGCGCGCTCCATAGTACAAATCCAGCGCTTTTTAAGCATCATCTCAGCAACATCTGGATAGCCACGGCGATGTAGTTCAGATATTAGGACGTGCTTATCAAAGTTAACATTATGACCTACTATTGTTGTTGCATTTTCCAGATGCTTCTTCCATACCTCAAGTGCATCTTCAAAAGGCTTGCCCTTAATACGGGCAATACTTTCTGTTATGCCGTGAAATCGCTCATTTAATATGCGGTATTCAGCAAGGTTAGGCTTAATAATATGGTCCTCCTCTGCCAATGATGTGCCATCGGATTCGTGATAGGACCAGCTCCACTGAACAATCCTACTGCTTTTGTACTTATCCAAATCTTCTGGTGGATAATACTGACCGAATTTGGGTGTATCAGGTAGCCCGTTAGTCTCAAGGTCGTAAACAATTACATTACCTGTGATGGGCTCTTCCGTTTCTTGAACTAAGGTAGTCTGAACAAGAGGCATTCTAACTACAACAGGAGGCAGTGGCGGCAGTGGCAGTCCAGCAAGACTTAATGGGTCATCTACTATTGCGTTTGTAGCTACTGCTGACGTAAGCTCTGGAGTGGGCTTGCTTTTCTTTGCGGGTGGCTTTTGCTTTGCCAATTCTGCATCATCTAGAAATAGTGCCGGTGTTTTTGTTGCCGGCATCAGTGATGTTAATGTTAATTGCTTTAAGTGGGGTATACTCATGTCAAACTTTATTGAAAAAGTATTGTTAAATTCCTCATCGCTCATTTTTGTAAATACACGCATTTTCTCAGCAACTACAAATGCCATCATAGCCTCTAAATTAGCCATTGGTGCATTTATTTTCTTGCATTCACCTGTACGAATATTTAATAAATTAAAACTAATTTCTTCAAACCGTTTTGGAAATTGTCTACCAAACATCCATGCGTAAACGGCTAGTTGAATTATATGAGTATTATCCAATTTATCCGTACATTTAATTTCCCAAAGTGTTGACAGACTTTCTGAATAGGCATCAATACGTCCAAATACAGAATAGGTTTGAGTTGTCTGTTCGGGCAAAATTACTTCATATTGAATATCCTCAGCATCCAAATTAATTTCTAGAATTTCCATGCATGGCTCAATATCCGAATTCTGTAACCATTTATAATCTTTAATTTGAGCAACCTTGTAGTGATAGCCTGCTGTGACTGAGCTAAATATATTTGTAATTTCTAATACTTCGGAAATTTCTGGAATTTCACTGCTAGTAATTCTATTTTGTAGTTCATGGTACCGTTGGGCGAATTTGGCACCGTCTTTAAAAAGGGTTTCGTCATCAATTGAGGCTATGCGCATTGTTTTCCGTTTATGCCATTCGTAAACAGCAGGAATTGCCGTACCATTAATATCACAGACAATCTCACAGTGACCTGGTGATGTCTGTATAAGGGATGTTAAATCTATTTTACAGTAGGGTTCTTGGACTTGCGAAATTCGCAGATAAGAAATTGCGTCCAAAATTACATCTGCAGTTAGATAGTTAGTAATTTCACTTGCTTGAAAAATTCTAGGCTTTACATGCTCATATATTTCCTTGTCTGGATGCGGTGGTAAATTTGGTAAATGTTCACCACGTGAATTCATAAACCGTACATAGGAACCCTTAGGTTGTTGGAAAAATGTTAGTGGTGGTTTCTTATTATCATGTATTACATAAAGATGCTTAGCAGCGCGTGTAATTGCTACATATAATTCTGCAGCTAAACCATTGGGGTCTGCCTGCTTATTGAAAATTTTGTAATAGGAGGAATCAAAATTATAAATTATTACAATTTTGCGTTCCAAACCCTTTGATTGATGAAATGTCGTAATAACTAATTTCCCCTTAGTAGGGTCCCCACTAAAACTGCCATCTGTTTCAACCTCATCCTTACTGGGTATGTAAATTGGAATTCCGTGGTTAACTAATGAATTTTCTAACATTTTTACAGGGGTTTCTTTCATATTCATATTAACACTAGGCGCCAATACAAATATATCTTCAGGTTTAAATCCATTGGAAATATATCCAAGAATAGCTGTTAGCAGAATTTTGCGGGCTTCAAAAGGGCTGCCATAAATGTAGTTAACTGGTGGACTGGGGTCTTGGGAGGCAGGATTTAGACGTTTATAGCCAAGTAAACAGTCATTTAAAAATGAGCAGATAGAAGAACTACATCTATATGTGGTCGATAACGATGCTTTTGACCAGGGTCCTTTTACGGCTTTATAAATCTGATTTGCATTTGTTAAAAATCTTGAGTCAGCATATAAAAAAGCATAAATAGACTGAAATCTGTCACCCATTACGGTAATGCGAATTTCTGGGTTACGCAGGTCATCAAGAATTTTCTTTATTAGTTGGAAATACAGGGGATTCATATCTTGTACTTCATCAATAATAATACGTTCCCACTTAGGCAGTGGTTTGAAAGGTCGTCTATTTTCACGTATAAGTGTTGTTATACCACTATCATTACATATTGACTCATCATAGTATTTTTTTGCTAAGGCGTGGTAATTGTGAATCTCTAATTGTTTCAAATTTTGTTTGGCGGCGCGTTCACGCGTTTCTTCTTTTAAGGAGCGATTAAATAAGACACCCAGAATTTTTTTATGGGGTTCCGCTTGAGCAATTCCTAGTAGGGTTGTTGTTTTGCCGCTGCCCGCCACTGCATCGACTATCTGATTATTTTTATCAACGCAACCTTGTATGATGAGCTTTTGCTCATCAGAATAATTCATGTATCGCTATATATTATATATATGTTTTTCTTTAGACCTATGCCACGTACGAATAAAAATTGATGCGTGAAAATAAGTATGAAATCAGGTAATGAACAAGAAAACTAAGACTATTACTAGTTCAATAGATGTATCTATTAAACCTAGAGATGCTAAAGCTAAAGCTAAAGATAGTGTAAAAACTAGAACCAGACCAAAATGTATAGACTCTGGTGAGCTATCAGGAGGTGCTGATGGTATATTGAATATAATTGATGTACATGCTGAAGATATTGATGAAGGCTACGATGATTTTGAGGATGAAAATAACTGGGTAGTTGTTAATGACACAGGATGTAGATGTTGCACAACATATAAAAATATCTATATTCCCTATGAATCAAAACTAAAGCTAGATATCAATAGGGGTGTTATTATAGAAGATGAATATTACGGGATTCATACTATGAACGTACGAAAAATTCTTAAGGAGTATAATGGGTCAGCTTTGAATTTTAGTGGTCTTAAAATGAGCCATCTACCTGAAATTCCTGTAGGCTGTAAAGCATTAAACTTAAGAGATTGTTCACATATTATATGTTTAAATGATTTACCTGATTCAATAGAGGAATTAATACTTGATAATAGCGGTATTTGTCATATTAAGGAATTCCCAAAAAATCTTAAATGGCTTTGTTTACGTAGCTGTGTAGGAATCAAAGAACTACCCCCTTTTCCTAAAGGCTTGAAATATATAGACTTGTATAGTACAGGTTTATCAAACATTACTAATCTACCTGATAAACTTTCACATCTGAATATAACATATACATCTATAGCTACGCTTCCAGTATTACCTTATACACTCCTGTCATTTTGTGCAAATTCTATTTTCATGCCTCCTATGCATAAATATGTAATAGTATGGTGTTCTGATGAAGAGCAAAGAGAAAAACTACACATGAGATGGGTTGAACAACAAGTCGGCTTGTTTAAAGAAGAGCTTTACGCTAAAGTTTGGGCTCCTACTAATATAGATATGTTTTGGTCATTCAGTCCGTAAAGTGGTACAGGACTGCTCGAAATAGTGGCGGAAGGTGAATAATATGACCCATGTACTCTACTAGAATAGTTGATTCTGTATCAATAACACGCCCCTTTTCATTGTACTTGTAAGGTGTTTGTGTGAAATCATTATTGAAATGTGATGCCAAATAATGTCCCATTTGCTTTGCATTTTGGGCTGTTGGTGGTCCACGGGCGGCAACAATATCTCCAATTGCATATATATTAGAATCAAATTTCAGGGTGTCATCGGTTTTTAGTTGACGCTCCTCAGCAGTCAGCTTTCGTACAAATTCTGTTGGCTTAACGCCACATGTCCAAATACAGACTTTGTCCCGTTGCATAGGTCCACTTTGTGTAATAATAGCCGATTCAGTTACCTCTGTGATTTTAGTATTAAGGTTCACTGTGATATTGTGACTTTCTAGGAGCTTAGATGTTTCTATCTGCATTTGTTGGGAGAATCCTGGAAGAATTAGGGAGGAAGCCTCCAGTAAAGTAACTGTATGCCCAAGGGATTTGAGCTTAAATGCTAGTTCAATACCAGTAGGTCCAGCTCCAATTACAGTTACCTTAGTAGGGCTCTGTAATACTACTTTGAGCTTTTCCAGGTCATTTGCGGTCTTAAACATATGGCAGTAAGTTTGAACACCCTTTGTTCCAAAATCATTTGGCTCTGAACCTGTAGCTAAGACAAGATAATCATACTTATAAACTGCATTATGACCAAGAATCCACTTATAATTTCTATCAATCGACAGACACTTGTCGATTACAGGCTCTACCTGTAACTTTTTGTAAGTTGGAGTAAAATCGTGTATCATACGTGGCTGATTTAGACGCTGCTTATCCTGTGAAATAATGTGAAGATTATATTTGCTCTTATCAATGGCATCCACAAATGCTGAGGCGCCCCAGCCGGAACCGATTACAACAACATTAGGCTTGTATTGAGGTTGCGAATCATCATATAGTCCTAGCAATCTATCAAAGATTGTTGCTGCGCTGCGTGCCATTTTTTGTTTTGTCAAATAATATTTTGGTTGTTCATTTCATTTTTAGTAGTTTTATAACTCATAAAATTGAATAAATATATACTTGTTGAAATATATTAAGAAAATGGATACACTATTTAATCCACCTCTAGAGCCGATTGTTCCTGAAATCAATGAGATGCTTGTGGTGCGTGAGGACAATGATGTCAATGATGTCAATGGAGCCAATGGAGCCAATCCTAAGCTAGTTGTATTGGACTTGGATTTTACATTGTGGCCTTTTGATTGCGGCAGTAATTCCAACATGGCTCCATTTAGGCGCAGCATTGGTGGTATCATTGTAGATAGGTTTGGGCGTATGTCTAATCCCTACAAGGATGTACTAGGCATCTTGTCTTCACTTGTTAACAATGATATACCTATTGCCATTTGCTCACGAAATCCTGACATACATTCCATTGCTAATTTGATGAGCCTGATGCGCTTTGACTGCAAAAAGGGAAATATCAGCCTTTTGGATTGTCTTCCAAACACCAACTACATCCACGCATATAGTAGCGACAAAACCGGTGGCAAAAATAAGCATTTTACTGCACTCAAGGCGGCAACAGGTGTAGACTTTAATCAGATGATTTTCTTTGACGACCTTCTGGAAAATATCACATTTGCGGTGAAAATGGGCATTACAAGTGTATTAGTTAAGGAGGGACTTACATGGGAAGCTATTAGAATTGGCGTTGAGGCTTGGAGAAGTAGAAGCAGTAGTATAAGCCAAACTGAGAAAAAATTGAAATCACATTAATATAGATAGCAAAACCAAAGGTAAAGAAACCATGGACAATCAACCAAAGACACGCGCTGAGAAAGGTAAGGGCAAGGGAGCAAAGACGAAGGACGCCTTTAACCAGAAGACTGTCCGCCAGAAGACAGCCAATATGGAGCTGGCTGTTGAGCGCTCTAAGCTCAAAACAAAGTGAATATTTGTAATAACGGCAAAATAAAACAAAAAAACAGATTTTTTGCTTTGTTATGTATAAGGTGTGATGACTACATACATCATTTTAAGGAAAAATGAACTTGACCCGCATATAATTGTTGAGACCGTTTTGGAACCCAAACAACAGGATAGTTGCTGCCAAAAACCTATACACCCATCAACACCAATTACAACAATTTTTTCCTGTCATGAGCCGCGAAAAGAACCTGAAATAATGCCTTTTAGAAGCACATTTTGCTTTCCACAATCAACTATGAAATTCAAATCATCCGTAGAAATTCTTGAGCTCAAACATCAATGGAATACCTTTGAACGTATTGAAAATATAAACTCAATAGTTCAGAATAACTTAGCCAATCAATTACCTGTTGAAGCAAGTTCAGGACCTTCAGAACCTGCTTTTTATCAATTTACCAGTAGCGAAGAAAAAACTGCTTATAACCTGGGACAGCTTGCACATACTATTAGCTATCCCGACGTAACAGATTTTTTAGTACCTTATTCTGCTAAACCAATACAATATACATCAACAGTTATAAGTACATTAATAAAAAAAATATATCCACCAATTCCTAGTACTAGTGTTTGCTCAAATGTAGTACCACCTAAGCCACCACTCAATAACGATGTACTTTTACGAAATAAAAATGGGTTGAATTTATACGTTAGAGTCAGTACACAAATTGCTCAATTTCCAAAATCACCTTACAAGTTCAAATCCAATAATGAGTATATTACATATAACGAATACAAGAAACTCTTATGCTAGGTAGTTAGCTTTTTCATAATCTTTTCCCAATCATGACGAAGATGTAGCTTTGCGCCTGAAAGATTACCCTCTGATGTTACCAGTTCCTCACCCGGAATACGCTCTAGGGTTCCTACATATACTGGTGCATCAGGATTATAGGTGTAAACCTGTCCCTTTTGACTGTCAATTAAGTAAACAATTCCACTGATTGATGCGCGTACAAATTGTCGTGTGCTCATTTATTGACCGGCTTTAATAGGAATTTAGTTCTGTCAAATTTTAATAATATACGCGCATAAAATAGAAATGAACGCTTCAATGTTAAATGGTGTTGATAATGCACAGTTAAGAGAACTTGCCGATGTTATTATTACCAGCAAAGACATTGCTCGCGGAACAACTAAATTTTTAGAAAATGATAACAATATTCCTTTTCCAGGTGACCTTAAGGATTTTGATAGTGTACTTGGTCGCCCCATTGCTGTTGGTATTGAAAACATGAAAAAACCAACAAGTATTTACTATGAATTATTTACTGGACCTATGTCTGGTAAGGCTAACTGGAGACCTGAATCTGCCAATGAAAGGAATTTTTACATTGGAATCATAATGGCTGCTCAAAAGGCGATTGATGAAAGGGAGAGACTTTTCCCCTCTGGTCACGGCGGAAGAAAATCTAGACGTAATCGCAGAAGCAAAAGCAGACGTAATAATCGTAAGAGTCATCGTCGGCGCAATTAGAAGACCATCCAAATTTGTAATGTAGATGCTTAATTAAACCCATTTTTAAGGGGTGTAATTAATGTTGATAGTTGATGTTATTGAAAATTAGCGCTTACTACGGCGAGTTTTACGTCTTCCTCCTGAGAAAGACCGTTCTACATCAATAGCTTCATTTCTAGGATATGTGTGTCTATTATAACAAGCAGTCTTACTAGTTGAATTTACTGTTAAGGCGCTTTTAGCTCCACAAATAGGACACCACCCAAAGTTTAATCCTTTTGTAAATTCTTCTTTGCGCTTTTTTGTGCAGTCACCGCATTCATCATAGTCACATCCAGCCAAATGGCATCCATTTACCTTCGTACCTTTTGGAAAACTCTTTTTACAAATATCACATGTAGTAACAGGACCTTCATGAGAATGTAGTGCAAGCTTATGCTTATGTTGTGGATTTGCAGCAAGCCACTCACTAGAAATAATTAGATGCTTGTCACCTTTTCTTATAGAAAATGTTGGTTGAACATCAAATGAACTTGGTAAACTTAACTTTGCAAAATTTATTAATTCTTCTTGACCAGTCACACCTAATCCATTAAAAACAGGAATAATGGTGACATCTGCTTGGCTTTGTTTAGATTCTGGATATTTTTGTTCAAATCCTTTCATTAATGAGGCTTTTTTTCCAGGAATTATTTGCGCGGATTTTGTTCTATATTCTTCAAGAATCTCTGCTACTATTTCTTGTGCTGCTTTTAGCTTTGCTAATTTTTCGGCAATGCTCATATTTAATATATAATGAGAAAAACTTTTACCATCGGGGTCTAAAGCAAATTTAGACCATCCACACTTGAATAGGATGATTAGTCCAAGTTGTTTCCATAGTAACTGTATCTAAGTATTTTGCCGTTTTGATAAACTCAATACACTCTGGTGTTCTATATGTAATATAGATACCTGAAAACTCTTGAGCAATTTTCTTTTCTAGCTTTTCGGCAACATAGTCGTCCAAACACAGGTTATCTGCATGTAATACATTATATGGGCGCAAATTCTCATCTAGCATATCACCCTGCCAAATAGACACATCGCGACTTTGCGCCTGCACTCTGTGATTGCTAATTTCAACGCCCTCCCACACTGATTCAGGTAGGGCGTTTTGAAGATGATAGATGAGCTCACCATCACCACATCCAAGGTCAAACCCGAAAATTTCTCTTGCTTTGTTATATTTCTGAATAGTTTGAGCCATAGTATGTAGTCCTTTTTTTGTTAATGAACCATATGTTAAATTTTGGTTACCGATACTTTTTATTTCGTCTTGCGGTAGAATAAACAGCTGAGGATTGAGTAGCATAGGTTTTTTGTTTCAAAAATCCTATTCACCCAAAAATTGCCTTCAATTTTCATTTTATATTTATATTTTTATGCTGTTACTAGATGCTTACCACATACCTTTCCTTGAGTTGCGCGATTTTTACAACGCTGTTGTGAGCCATTCATATGTTCACAGCGAATATCATCAGATACTGCTCCAGGCTTACGCCCCCTTTTTGAGGTAGGTAAATCACCGATTTCACCTTCGGTTTGACTTGTATTTGATGCCTTTGCGGCGTTATCAAATATCACTGCCATATCCCGAAGGTGCTTTGCAATCGACTCAGCCTGGTTCTTGTTCAACATCTAGTATATTTATATTTTAACCTATATCTTTAACTGCCTTTAACTTTTTTTTCAATCATTGATTGGCGGTCAGCTGTAATTATTTAATTCATTTGTATTTCTAATGGAGGATTCTGTTAAACATGAAACTGTGATTGGTGATTTAGAAAAACCTAAACCTGATGAATCCATGGAAAATATACGCAAATTATTACGCCCTATTAAATATTCCCTTGTTGATTTATTTATTTCACTGGCACGTGTATTTTTCTTTTGGCTTCCCGGTGGAGACATAGGTAAGGGACAAGCCCTTATGGTAGCCCATTTTGTGGGGGGATGTATATTATATACTCTATATTTTATTTTACAACCCAATCAGGCTTTTAGAATGTTTATCTTTTTCTTTTTTGTGATTGTCATTCTACAACAAATTGTCTTTAGAGGGTGTGTAATAACTAAAGCAGAACAACGACTTACTGGAACCGATGATACAATTTTAGACCCTTGGATAAGACTAAGTGGTTTTGAACCCACACGCGAATTACGCGTTGTCTGCTCAATTGGAGTTGTTGGGTCAATGACAATGACACTATTAATGAATACCATTTTAGATCAATTTCGTCTGTTTATTTAGGATGAGTTTCATTTTGGAAACCAGTGACCAGTATGATGCCACAAAATATAGCCCATTAGGTACAGTTATAGTTAATAATGTAGAAGGGGTTAGTTTTTTTAGAGCTATACTTGGGGCATTTCAAGGTGCATTTGGAGGGAAAAATACAGCAATTCAAACTGCAGTAGATAGATTAACTGAAAGGGGTATTATCGAATTCAAAAATAAAGTAGCGGCAACCTATCCTAATACTGTAAAAGTGGTGGGACTAAAAACCTCAATATCTGAGGCGGGTGGCGACGACCAACAGACATTTTTAGTATTTCATGCTACAGGAACATGCTTGGGTCCATTTGGTCAAACTGGAGGCAATAGGCGCAAAAGCAGAAAAATGCCTAGACGCAGAAACAAGCGGTCACTTAGGAATTAAATAGGTTTTAAAATAATCAAGGGAATTACGTATAGCTTCATCCATATTAAAGTACTTGTATGAAGCTAGTCGACCTATAAAATGCACACCCTTCTTTCGTTCACTTTCAGCTAATTCGCAGTATTTAGCATAGATTTCTCTATTAGTCTGAGTCGGCACAGGATAATAGGGTTCACCATCTGAACATGTTGATTCATAGGATAAATAGGTCCAATGACTTTTTTGATGTAGAAAATGCTTGTATTCAACACACCGTGTGTACTCCGCAGGAGTAGCTGGATAATTAATTACAGAATTAATTTGATGGTAACCAGCATTGAGTTTACGCTCAACAGTAAAATTTATTGACCTATATTCTAGTTGTGGAAGACCAGCATTTTGGAAATAACTGTCAATGGGACCTGTAAAAATAATTGTCTTGTAATTCTGTTTTACGGAGGACCAATCGGTTTGGAGCTGTATAGTTATATCAGGGTGATTAAGCATATTTTTGACTAAATTGGTGTAACCATTTACAGGTAAACCTTGAAATTTGTCTGTAAAATATCTATCATCAAAATTATTTCGTACAGGGATTCGCTCAAGAACCGATGGCTCTAATTCTTTAGGAGTCTTTGCCCATTGCTTATATGTATAATTTTTGAATATGTTGTTATATAAGTTTAGTCCGACTCTGCCTAATGCAACATCCTCACTATTTTGGGGATTTGTGTTAGGTATTTGATTGGCTTTTAGCCAGCTATCAACTTCTTCCTGGGATTGTATTGAGGTATTATATAAGATATTAATTGTATTAATATTCACTGGCACTGGGACCAATGTACCTGATACATCTGCTAATACACGATGGTACCATGGTTTCCATTCTGAAAAACGATTTACATAGTTCCACACTTCTTCATCATTTGTATGGAAAATATGGGCTCCGTACTTACATACACGTATACCCGTTGTTTCATCGATAAAATCGTAAACATTACCACCAATATGATTTCTTTTATCAATCACATGGACCTTAATATTATTATCTGCATATTCACGGGCAATTGTTGCTCCTGAAAGTCCAGCGCCCACAATTAAAACGTGTGGGTTGTCCATAGTTTAGTTATTATGTATAGGTTTATATCCTTCTTTTTTTTGTACGGCTTTGTGTTAGTTTT
>Ga0114958_10000832_pt1 | contig 25632 bp, 19 predicted proteins | sample C_130208_EF_Meta_FD_89577 | JGI IMG/M metagenome (GOLD analysis project Ga0114958, IMG submission 89577) | Freshwater microbial communities from Lake Croche, Canada to study carbon cycling - C_130208_EF_MetaG | ecosystem: Environmental > Aquatic > Freshwater > Lake | place: Lake Croche, Canada... | reverse complement strand
GCGTAAAACAATAAAATCGGCCATGCCTGCCAGTAACGCGGCAGAAGCACCCAAGGGGCGTAAAGCAGCCAACGCACGTTGATGCAACTCACCCGCGAAAGCGCGAGCCGGTGCCAAGCCCATTAGTGTGACATAAGTTGGCTTATTCGCCGCGGCGTCTTTGCCAGGGGTTTTGCCCAACTGGGCACTATTGGCCGTCACGTCAAGCACATCATCAATCACCTGAAAGGCCAGACCGATCGCTGCCGAATAGGCGCTAAGTGCGTTGCGCTGTGGTTCAGTCGCTTCGACAGCCAAGCCACCCAGGGACACGCTGGCCTCAAGTAATGCACCCGTTTTCAGAGTATGCATGTGTTGTAAAGCCTCTTGAGTCAGCGCTTGACCAACGCTTTCCAAATCAATTGCTTGCCCACCAGCCATCCCCAAGCTGCCCGCAGCACGGGCTAAATCTCGTGTCGCTTGAACGATGAGCTCTGATGCAATCGGCATCTGAGCCAGTAAATCAAAAGCCAGTGGCTGCAGTGCGTCACCCGCCAGCAGGGCAGTCGCCTCGTCGAACTCAACATGAACCGTCGGCCGACCACGCCGCAAGACATCATCATCCATGCAGGGCAAATCGTCATGTACCAATGAGTAGGCATGAACCAGCTCAACCGCCGCCGCTGCGAGATCTTGCGCCCACGCACGCTCAGGGGCGGGCTGCACCGACAACACTGGTTCGCAGGCACGTGCAGCCGCGTACACCAATGCGGCTCGTACGCGTTTACCGCCACCCAGCACCGAATAACGCATGGCACGGTGCAAACGCGCTGGCACGGCAGCCTCTTGAGGCAAGATACGCGCCAAAACCTGCTCAATATGTTGTGCGCGCCCAGAGAGCCAAACAGAAAAGTCAACGGCCACCGTACTCATGACACGTCGGACCCCAAGCCTTCAAAGGGGCGCAGCATGCCGGCCTCGAGCACCTTGACTTGTTGTTCGGCTTGCGCCAGCTTTTGCTGACATAAACGCGTCAACGCTACACCGCGAGCATAAGCCACCAATGACTGTTCAAGCGCCAGCGAACCGGACTCCATCGTGGCAACTAAAGACTCGAGTTCAGCGAGTGCCGTCTCGAAATCTTCAGGCAAGCTTGGATCAAGTTCGTCTGGGGTGTTACCTGAGGTGATTGATGTTTTGTTGGCCTTGGTCACGCGAGACTCCGAAGACGGGATAAGCGTCTGAATTGGACAGATGTAAAACTCGATTGTACGAGATCATCCGTGCTCAACACCTTGAGGTACAATGCTTTTTTAAGGTTAATCGGTTATGCCGGTTTACTTCACGCCAGAACGGTACTGTCCGTCCTGGCTTTTTTATCGGTGCAGAGGGAATCATGACCGACATTGGTCGGATGGCGCACCTGGCGCCCGCTCGTACCCAGCTTGCTGTTGATACGTATTTTGACCAGGCCCGCTTTGAGCGCGAGCAAAAAAGCATTTTTGAACAGTTTTCGCGTTACGTCGGGCATCAAAAAAGCGTCCCACAACCCGGAGACTGGCGTAGCCTGCTCCAAGAAAACAACGGTCGGATCTTGGTTCGCGGCCAAAACGGTACCGAACTGCTGTCTAACGTTTGTCGCCACCGTCAGGCCTTAATGCTAGGCGGCGAAACAGGCAACGTCTCAGGGCACAATAACACCCGCGGCAACCTCAGGGACACTGGCGGCAATATCGTGTGCCCTCTGCATCGCTGGACCTACGACAAACAAGGCCACCTGCTTGGCGCTCCGCATTTTGACAACTCGCCTTGCCTGAATCTCGAGCGTTTCGCGCTTAACGAATGCCATGGCTTACTTTTTGAAGGCCCGCGCAATCCTGTTGCCGACATCGGTAACCTGTTCAAGCGCCCAGAATTTGATTTTTCGGGATATGTGCTTGATCACGTTGAAGTGCACCAGTGCAACTACAACTGGAAGACCTTTATCGAGGTCTATCTTGAAGACTACCATGTTGCCCCGTTTCATCCTGGTTTAGGCCACTTTGTGACATGTGATGATTTGTCTTGGGAGTTCACTGAACACTACAGCATGCAGCGTGTCGGCGTGAATCATGCGCTGTCGCAGCCAGGGACGCCAGCCTATAAGGTTTGGCACGACAAGCTGCTGGCCTTTCGTGGCGGTCAGACGCCTGATTTCGGCGCAGTCTGGGTCACGTATTTTCCGACACACATGATCGAACTCTATCCTCACGTTGCGGTACTTTCAACGCTTTACCCAAAGTCGCCTACTGAAACAGTCAATATCGTCGAGTTTTACTACCCCGAAGAAATCGCACTGTTTGAGCGCGAGTTTGTTGAGGCGCAGCGTGAGGCCTACATGGAAACCGCAATCGAGGATGACGAAATCGCTGAGCGCATGGACGCTGGGCGCGCCGCCTTGATGGCGCGGGGCACCTCAGAAACAGGGCCCTATCAGTCACCCATGGAAGACGGCATGCAGCATTTTCATGAGTGGTACCGCAAAGCCATGGGCGAAACCGAGAACTTTTAACTGGACCGCTTGTCTACTTTTTAGGTAAAGGGTTCAGCACGAGGCCACACACCATGCACTGCGCTCTCTTTGCGTGACTAAAGCCGGTCGTGAGTTAAAAATATTGTGTCTGGTTATTGAATTGAAACGTTTTATCGCTATATTTTGTTCAACGGCGTGAGCCTTCTCAAATTTTTATATAAAAAACATGAAACGAATTATTCTTTTTGTGCTGACTAACCTTGCGGTCATGCTGGTACTGAGCGCGACACTTAACATCCTGGGCGTAAACCGCTTTATGACGCAGCAAGGACTCAATGTTCAGATGTTGTTAGTGTTTTCAGTCGTTGTCGGCTTTACCGGTGCCATCTTTTCACTGTTGATCAGTAAACCCATGGCCAAATGGAGCACCGGCGCCAAGGTGATCGACCCCCAAGCACCGAGCGGCGCTAAAGAGCAGTGGCTCGTCGACACGGTTCATCAAATTGCTGACCGCGCCGGCATCGGACGTCCTGAAGTCGCCATCTACGAGGGCGAACCCAACGCTTTTGCGACAGGCGCCTTTCGTAATGAATCCCTGGTCGCGGTCTCAACCGGCTTGCTCGACAGCATGACTGAAGAAGAAGTCACCGCTGTGCTGGCACATGAAGTTGCGCATATCGCCAACGGCGACATGATCACCCTGACGTTAATTCAAGGTGTGGTCAATACCTTTGTCGTATTTTTAGCGCGCATCGTGGGTTACTTTGTTGATCGTGTCATTCTTAAAAACGATAAGGGCACTGGGCTTGGCTATTACGCAACGGTGATCGTCTGCGAAATAGCCTTTGGTATTGCAGCCAGCCTGATCGTCGCGTGGTTTTCAAGGCAGCGCGAATATCGCGCCGATGCGGGCTCGGCCTCGCTTCTCAGCTCGCGTGAGCCCATGATTCGCGCACTCTCACGTTTGGGGGGCTTAACGCCTGGTGTCCTACCAAAAAGCTTTGAAGCTTCAGGCATCAGCGGTGGAGGAGGCATCAGCGCCATGTTTGCGACGCATCCGCCCATCAATGCGCGTATCAACGCCCTGCAAAACCTGCAGATCAAATAAGACTAAAGCGGTGTTCTAACAGAGTAATAAACAGCCTCTATCATGAGGCTGTTTTTTTGACTGAGCCCGCGAGGCGAATTTAGTGTGCCTGCTCCCAGTTGGGGCCGACACCGACTTCGGCTACAAGAGGCACCCGCAAGCTCGCCACGTTGCACATCAAACCAGGCAAGTTGTCTTTAATGCGGTCAACTTCAGAGTGCGGCACATCTAATACCAATTCATCATGCACCTGCATGACCATTTTGGTTTCTAGTTTTTCGTGCGCAAGCCAGTTTTGTACCGCTACCATTGCAAGCTTGATCAGATCGGCAGCTGTCCCTTGCATCGGTGCGTTAATTGCCGCGCGCTCGGCGCCTGCACGACGCGCGCCGGCAGCGTTAATGTCGGCAAGCCATAAACGCCGACCAAACACTGTCTCAACATAGCCTTGCGCGTGGGCTAAGGCTCGGGTCTCGGCCATGTATTGTGCGACGCCTGGGTATCGCGTGAAATAACGATCGATATAGGACTGCGCCGCGTCACGCGTGATACCCAGATTGCTTGCCAGGCCAAACGCGCCCATTCCGTAAATTAATCCAAAGTTAATTGCCTTGGCAGCACGACGCTGGTCTGACGATACATCTTGCAAGTTCACACCAAACACTTCAGAGGCTGTTGCTTTATGGATATCTTCTCCCGCAGCAAACGCACGCTGCAAGTTGGCATCGTTTGAAACGTGCGCCATGACACGCAATTCGATTTGCGAATAGTCGGCAGAAATAATGACACCGTTGCTGGCAACAAAGGCTTCGCGCACGCGTCGCCCTGCTTCAGAGCGTACCGGTATGTTTTGCAGATTAGGCTCAGACGAGGCTAGGCGCCCCGTAATGACTGCGGCCTGCGCGTAATGCGTATGAACGCGCCCCGTTGCCGCATTCACCATTTTTGGTAGCTTGTCGGTATAGGTGGATTTCAGCTTAGCCAACCCGCGATATTCGAGTAAGACCTTCGGCAGGGGGTAATCCTCTGCCAGCTTAGTGAGCACATCTTCGTCGGTTGAGGGGGCGCCACCCGGTGTTTTGCGCACGACCGGCAACTGCATTTTTGTAAACAGGATCTCACCCAGTTGCTTGGGCGAATTCAAATTAAAAGGCTGTTCAGCGATTGTGTAGGCCCGCTGTTCGAGCGTTAATAGTTCTTGCCCGATCACATGGCTTTGCCGGCCAAGTTCGGCCGAATCAATCAGAACACCATTACATTCGATTTCAAACAGCACGCGTGAGACTAACATTTCAAGCTGGTAAATGTACTCAAGCGAGGCAAGCGCCCTCACCTCGGGCCGCAGCACATTGTGCAACCTTAGTGTGAAATCAGCGTCTTCGCAGGCGTAGTGGGTGGCGCGCTCGAGGTCGACCTCATCAAAGCCGATTTGATGGGCACCCTTGCCGCATAATTGTTCGTATGAGGTGCCTTTGACACCCAACCGGCGCAGGCACAGATCTTCAAGTCCGACACCGCGATGCGACTCGAGTACATAAGCTTGCAACATGGTGTCGTCAGCGACACCGCGCAAGTCAATGCCTTCATTTGCAAACACATGGGTGTCGTATTTTGCATGATGCAACAGCTTGGTGGGCCGAGGGTCTTCCAGCCACGCCTTCATGCGCGCCAATACTTCGGCGCGCGGCAATTGCCCTCGCGCATCAGCGCCGCGGTGCGCGACCGGGATATAACAAGCCATGCCGGGCTCAATCGAGAGCGAGATACCTACCAAACGCGCCTGCATGGCTTCAAGCGCAGTGGTTTCGGTGTCGAGCGCCACGCATGACGCTGCGGACACCCGAGCCAGCCAGTCGTCGAGCGTTGCCCAATCTGTGACCATTTGATACTGCGTGTGTTCGGGCGCTGTCGGACGTGCGATTTCTGTTGCCACGCGCGCATCACCGGTTGGCACGCGGGTGGGCTCACCTGTTAACTCACGCAGCCAAGACTTAAAGCCGTAGCGTTCAAATAAGCCCGTAAGCGTATCTTTATCTTGCGGCTTCGGTGCAAGGGTTTCGATTTCGGGCACCTCTGCATTGAGTTCGCAATCGGTTTTGATCGTCAAGAGCTCGCGCGTTAAGGTGAACTGACTGATAGCTGCCCGCAAATTTTCACCAGCAACGCCCTTAATCTCAGTCGCACGCTCAACCAAGGCATCAATCGAGCCATACTCATCGATCCACTTCGCCGCGGTTTTAGGGCCGACCTTTTGTACACCGGGCACGTTATCAACAGTGTCGCCCACCAGCATCAAATAATCAACGATCCGATTAGGTGCAACGCCAAACTTACGCACAACGCCTGCTGGGTTGAGCTCTTCGTTTGACATGGTGTTGACCAAAGTAATGTGGCTGGTCACCAACTGCGCTAAATCCTTATCGCCTGTCGAGATCACGGTATGGATGTCTTGCTCTTGTGCCCACTGGGCAAGTGTGCCGATGACATCGTCGGCTTCGACACCCGGCACGCTCAGTACGCTCCAGCCCATGGCTCGGACGGCAGCGTGAATCGGTTCAATCTGGCTGGCGAGATCTTCGGGCATCGACGGGCGATGTGATTTATAGTCGGGGTATAGATCATCGCGAAACGTTTTGCCACGCGCATCAAACACGCAGGCGGCGTATTGCGCAGGGTAGTCAAGCAAGATTCTGCGCATCATGTTGACCACGCCGTAAATGGCACCCGTGGGCTCGCCTTGAGTATTACGCAAATCCGGCATCGCATGAAAGGCGCGATACAGATAACTTGATCCATCGACGAGCAACAAGGTTTTTTTCATGGGCCACAAAAAAGAAGAGATTTCGCTGATTCAGCAGCAAACAACCCAAATTATGTCAGAGATGGTGCTAGCTGCCGAGACTCTGGCTGATATTGGGCCCGCAATCAGCTTATTTGGCAGTGCGCGTATTAAACCTGAGTCTGAGCATTATCAAAAAAGTGAAAAAATCGCGCAATTGTTGGCAAAAGCTGGCTTTACCGTTATAGCGGGCGGCGGGCCCGGCATCATGGAGGCTGCCAATAAAGGCGCCTTCGAAGCTGGTGGCACAAGCGTCGGACTGCACATCAAGCTGCGCCAAGAAGCAAAAGCCAACCCGTTTTTGAGTATTGAATTGCCGTTTAAGCATTTTGTGTCGCGTAAATCGACCTTTTTTATGCACAGCCTGGCCTATGTGGTGTTACCCGGTGGCTTTGGGACGCTTGATGAGCTTTTTGAGGCGCTGACCTTAATGCAAACAGGCAAAGTACCCCACGGTCCTGTCATTTTAGTCGGTACAGTTTTTTGGTCTGGCTTGATGACATGGATTCAAGAGCAACTCGCGGGCAATGCGTTGATTGATCAAATTGACCCCAGCAGTTTTTTCATTGCTGATGAGCCTGAACAAATCGTGGCGCATTTTCTGGATTTTTATAAAGATCATCCTGACATTCTTAAGCGGCAGCCTGATCGGGCAGTCTGAGCTTAAAACAAAGTTTATTTTTTGCGGTGCGACTCAGACGGAACATAAAAAACACCCCAAGAGTTGGATTGATGTCCAACTCTTGGGGTGTAGTTCACACTCGAGCGCATTTTTTTACTACTCAGCGGGGTGCACCGAGCGCGTCAACCAGCCTTAAGCGTCAGAGCGTGACATGCGCTTGCGCTCGTTCTCTGAGAGATAGCGCTTACGAATACGAATGCTCTTGGGTGTCACTTCAACTAGTTCATCATCGCTAATGAATTCGACGGCGTACTCAAGCGTGCAATCGACCGGTGTCACTAAACGCACGGCCTCGTCAGTGCCCGATGAACGCACGTTGGTGAGCTGTTTGCCACGAATCGGATTCACCACTAAGTCGTTATCACGGCTGTGGATGCCAATCACCATGCCCTCGTACACTGGGTCGTTATGCGACACAAACATACGGCCACGGTCTTGAAGTTTCCAGATCGAATAGGCAACTGCTTCGCCGTCATATTGGCTAATCAAGACGCCGTTATGACGCTCGCCAAGCAAACCATCTTTGACTGGACCATAGGCATCAAAGGTGTGGCTCATCAAACCATTACCACGCGTCATGGTCATGAACTCGCCCTGAAAACCAATCAAGCCACGCGCAGGTACACGATATTCAAGGCGCGTACGCCCCTTGCCATCGCTGACCATGTCGAGCAGCTCGGCTTTACGGCGACCGAGTTCTTCCATCACGACGCCTTGAGTATTATCTTCAAGATCAATTGTCAGGTTTTCGTAGGGTTCGGTCTTGACACCATTTTCTTCGTGAAACACCACGCGTGGTCGTGAAACGGCCAATTCATAGCCCTCGCGACGCATCGTTTCAATCAAAATCGTCAGGTGCAACTCACCACGACCAGACACCTCAAACACAGTGTCATCATCGGTTTCTTTGAAACGCAAGGCCATGTTGGATTTGATTTCGCGCTCAAGACGCTCGCGCAACTGGCGGCTCGTCACGAATTTACCTTCGCGACCGGCTAAGGGGCTGGTATTGACCATGAAGTTCATGGTGAGCGTTGGTTCGTCAATCTTTAACAGAGGCAGGCCAACAGGACTATCTGGTGAGCAAATCGTGGTGCCGATCGCAATATCCTCAATACCGTTCATCAACACGATATCGCCCGCAATCGCCGAGTCTACGATTTCGCGCTCAAGGCCCTTAAATTTAAGGACTTGATTGATACGGCCTTTAAAGGGCACGCCATCTGGTCCGTTCAGGCACACGACATCCATACCAGTTTTAATACGGCCCTGACGAATACGACCGACGCCGATTTTGCCGACATAGGTGCTGTAATCGATTGAAGAGATTTGAAACTGTAAAGGTGCGTCAGGATCATCATCACGCATTGGCACGTATTTCAAAACAGCGTCAAACAAGGGACGCATATCGCCCTCACGAACATCTGGGTTCATGCCCGAAAAGCCATTTAAGCCCGACGCGTACACCACCGGAAAATCTAGCTGCTCTTCAGTGGCACCCAATTTGTCAAACAACTCAAAGGTCGCGTTGATCACGTAATCAATCCGTGCACCAGGACGATCGACTTTATTGACCACGACGATTGGCTTTAAGCCCAAGGCCAAGGCCTTTTTGGTCACAAAGCGGGTCTGCGGCATGGGGCCTTCAACGGCGTCCACCAACAGCAACACACCGTCTACCATCGAGAGCACACGCTCAACCTCGCCACCAAAGTCAGCGTGGCCGGGGGTATCGACAATATTAATGTGTGTGCCATCGTATTCGACCGCACAGTTTTTTGAAAGAATCGTGATGCCACGCTCTTTTTCAAGATCGTTTGAATCCATGACGCGTTCGGTCATTTTTTCGTTTGAACGAAACGTACCCGATTGACGCAGAAGTTGGTCAACTAATGTTGTTTTGCCGTGGTCAACGTGGGCGATGATGGCAACGTTACGCAGTGCGCGTGACATACTAATCCTTTAATGAGCCTGCACAGGCTCAATGCCTGCCGGTAATTCGTGAATAGAACCGGGCGCAACAGCACTCGGCGAAACTGCGGTTTTTGCTGCCGGAACGAGTCCAGCAGGTAAATCACTCAGGGCAATCAAATGCGACTCGGGGGTCGTCATCGCTTGAAGCGTCTCAAGCTCAACGGCCCGCTCAAGTAAAAACGGACCAACCTGCGTTCGCCTCAGTGCTGACAAATGCGCATAACAACCAAGCGCCCGACCAATATCTTGTGCAAGCGTTCGAATGTAAGTACCTTTTGTACAGTGCACCTGCACTTGTGCCGATAAAGGCGTGAATGCTAGCAGATCAATGTTACGAATCGTAATTTCACGCGGTTCGCGCTCTAAAACGATGCCTTGGCGTGCGTACTCGTAGAGCGGTTTGCCATCGCGCTTGAGTGCAGAGATCATCGGCGGGATCTGCATTTGCGTGCCCAAGAACGTCTGCAATACCGCTGTCAAGGCCTCTTGGGTGATCCCGACAAAGCCTTCAGCCGCCTGATTTACGACAACACCGGTTAAATCACCCGAGTCGGTTTCTTGACCAAACGCGATTGTTGCTAAGTAACCTTTATCAGCACTTAACATCGCACCAGAAATCTTTGTTGCCCGACCCATACAACACACCAGCAAACCGGTTGCAAAGGGGTCGAGCGTGCCTGTATGTCCAGCCTTTTGGGCATCAAGCGCCCGTTTGGCGCGCTGCAAGGCGTGATTACTCGACAAACCAACCGGTTTATCTAGCAACAAGACTCCATCGAGCACACGCCCGTGTCGCTTAGCCATCGTCAGATTCCAGAAGAAGACGAGAGCCTTACGGCTTGTCTTCAGGCTCGTCGGGGACACCTGCATACTGACCTGGCAAGTTGGCCTGATCAATCAGCGCTGACATCGCAATGCCACGCTTAAGCTGAGGGTCGTGAAAAAATCGTAAATTCGGCACGGTATGGATATGCAACAGCTTGTAGAGCTGCGAATAAAACCAACCAGCTTTTTCGTTTAAGAGTTTGGCAGCCACTTCAGGCTCGGCACCCAACACCGTGAAATACACTTTTGCATGCGCATAATCAGCCGTCAACTCGATACCTGAGAGCGTGATTAAACCCGCACGACTCATATCGATTTCGCGCTGAATAATAATTGCCAGATCTTTTTGAATCTGATCAGCAAGGCGTAAATTACGACCCGGCGCGGTTTTCTGTTTATGACGTGTCATTCAGGCATCAAAGTGAACGAGCCACTTCTTTGATTTCAAAGATCTCGAGTTGGTCACCGACCTGAAGGTCGTTGTTGCCACGCAAGGTGATCCCGCAATCAAAGCCTGACTTCACCTCTTTGACGTCGTCTTTAAAACGACGTAAAGAATCAAGCCAGCCGGCCCAATGCACAACGTTGTTGCGTAACAAACGTACTTGCGAGTCGCGACGTACGACGCCATCTACAACCATACAACCGGCAACCGTGCCGATACGAGAGATGGTGTACACCTCGCGAATATCGACCAAACCAATGATTTCTTCGCGTTTTTCTGGCGCCAACATGCCCGACATTGCAGCTTTGATCTCATCGACCGCGTCATAAATGATGTTGTAGTAGCGGATGTCAACGCCGTTAGATTCTGCCAGCTTCTTAGTGCTTGCATCAGCACGCACGTTAAAACCAATCAGCACAGCACCCGAAGCAATCGCCAAGTTCACGTCGCTTTCAGAGATACTACCCACGGCCGCGTGGACAACCTGAACACGCACCTCGTCAGTAGAGAGCTTGACCAAGGACGTGACAAGAGCTTCTTGCGAACCTTGTACGTCAGTCTTGACGATAAGCGACAGATTCTGTGAACCTTCGGCTGCATTATCAAACATGGATTCAAGCTTGGCTGCTTGCTGACGCGCCAGTTTGACATCGCGAAACTTACCCTGCCGAAACAGCGCGATCTCTCGGGCACGACGCTCGTCGGCCAAGGTCATGAGTTCGTCACCGGCAACGGGAACCTCAGTCAGACCTTGAATTTCAACAGGCATCGAAGGGCCTGCTGATTGAATGGGTTTACCATTTTCGTCTAGCATGGCACGCACACGCCCGTAGCTTGAACCGGCCAAGACCACGTCGCCGCGCCGCAACGTGCCACTTTGCACCAAAATTGTTGCGACGGGTCCGCGACCTTTATCCAGACGCGCTTCAATGACAAGCCCTTTTGCTGGAGCATCAATGGCGGCTTTTAGTTCAAGAACTTCGGCCTGCAGCAATACGTTTTCTAACAAATCGTCGATGCCTTGCCCGGTTTTTGCCGATACTGAAATGAAGGGTACGTCACCGCCATATTCTTCAGGCACCACTTGCTCAACGACCAGCTCTTGTTTGACGCGCTCGGCATTGGCTTCGGGTCTATCAATTTTGTTGACAGCCACCACCAAAGGCACGCCTGCGGCCTTGGCATGGTGAATAGCTTCTTTTGTTTGGGGCATGACACCGTCATCAGCAGCCACCACCAAAATCACAATGTCAGTAGCCTTCGCACCACGGGCACGCATTGCAGTAAATGCCTCGTGACCCGGAGTATCCAAGAACGTCACCATGCCGCGCTCAGTCTGCACGTGATACGCGCCGATGTGCTGGGTGATACCACCGGCCTCGCCCGAGGCAACTTTTGCACGACGAATGTAATCGAGTAACGATGTTTTACCGTGGTCAACGTGGCCCATCACCGTAACAACAGGAGCGCGAGGCAGCAAGACCACATCGGTATGCGGCGCATCTTCATCCAAGAACGCTTCTGGGTCATCGAGTTTGGCAGCGATTGCGTTGTGACCCAGTTCTTGAACCACGATCATTGCGGTTTCTTGATCAAGCACTTGGTTAATCGTGACCATCTGCCCGAGCTGCATGAGGTGCTTAATCACCTCACCGGCTTTAACAGACATTTTGTGCGCCAGATCAGCCACGCTAATCGTTTCGGGCACGTGAATTTCACGTGCGATGAACTCAATCGGTGCTGGTTCGCGTTGCTCTTGAGCCTGATTGTTTGAACCCCGCCCACCTTTTTTGCCACCCGACTTGCTCTTGCCTCCGGCACGCCATCCATCACGGCCAGGAGCTGCAGGAGCGTCGCGTTTTTCAGGCGGCTTTTTACGTGATGCATCATCAGACCACGTCGAAGCAATTTGCCCGGATTTCAGTACTTTTTTGCCTGCGGCATCGGTGCCTTCTTTTTTTACAGGCTTTGCAGGTGCGCCGGCAGGTTTATGAATCGTACCCGATAAAGCGGCTGGATCTGGTTCTGGGGGTTTAACGACTTTGCGCGGCCGATTAAGCATCTCGCGCAAGGCGGCGGCTTCGGCTTCGGAGGCGCGGCGCGCCTCGTCACGGACTGCACCCTCAACAACCACGTGCACGGGCGCTACTGCGCGACCACGCATGGGCTTGAATACCTTAGGCGTAGTAACGCTTGCCTCTACGGGAGCAGGAACGCTGGCAAGCACCGGTGCTGCTGGTGTACCGGGTGGTTGCTCGGTTGGTTCAGCGACCGCAGACAACGTCTCAGTCGCTGGAGCCACCGTCGCAGTCGCTTGTGAATCGGGCGCTGCAGTAGGCTGCACTGACGCCGTAACCGCTGACGGTTGAGCGTCACTCGCCGCACTGACCGCTGACTCAATCTCAACTGCAGCTGGATTTGCTGCAAGGTTTGCTGAAGGCTGAACCGGCGCCTCTGAGCGAGCAGGCGTCTGGGCCACCGTGGCTTGAACCTGAGCGGGTTCAACAACTTGACCCTCTACTGAGCTTGAGGCCTCGCGAGGTGTTTGAGTGTCAGCGGCTTGGGCTTCAGTGGCTTGAGCGACAGGGGCTAGGGCTTCGGTTGCTTGAGCTTCGGTCGCTTGAGCGGCAGGGGCTTGAGCTTCGGTTGGTTGAGCGGCAGAAGCCTGAGCATCGGTACTTGGTGGCGCTGCTAACGTGTCAGTCTGCGTTGCAACCGCAGCGGGCGTCGTCTGCTCGGCCCCAGAAGTAGGATCTTGAGTGAGTGCTTGGGTTTGTGCGTCTTCAACAGCAGGAACTTCACCCGTTTCGGTTGCGTCACGTTTGACAAACGTACGCTTTTTACGCACTTCAACTTGAATCGTGCGCGAGCGACCTGCGCCATCCGCCTGACGAATCTCGGACGTTTTACGGCGTGTTAACGTGATCTTAGTGCCTTCAGTTGCCCCGTGTGAACGACGCAAGGATTCGAGCAATTTGGCCTTGTCGCCTTCAGTGACACTGGCATCCACCGAAGTCAGGTTTACACCCGCTTCACGCAGCTGTTCTAACAGCGTGTTGGATGGCATTTTCAGTTCAATGGCGAACTGGGCGACTGTGATACTCGACATTAGGCTCTCTCTCTTACCTTTTTACAGCGTTACAACTTCAAGCGAAGACAGCAACTAACAATAACTGCTCTTCATATCAACATGCTATGACTTCTCGTCAAACCAATGCGCGCGTGCTGCCATGATGAACTGACTGGCGGCGGTCTCATCGAGGCCTGCCATCTCAACCAGTTCGTCGGTTGCAAGTTCAGCGAGTTCATCACGCGTGGTAATGCCACCCGCAGCCAGTTGGTTTAACAATTCGGGCGACATACCTTCGAGCGTAATCAAATCTTGCGCTGTTTCAACACGCTCTTCTTGGGCAATGGCTTCGGTCAACAGGGCGTTACGGGCCCGCGTTCGCAAGGCCTGTATCGTATCCTCGTCAAACGATTCAATCTCAAGCAACTCTTGCATCGGCACGTAAGCAATCTCTTCTAAACCGGTAAAGCCTTCATCAATCAAAATATCTGCAACTTCTTCGTCAACATCCAGACGACTCATGAAGGTAGCACGCAACTGAGCGCGCTCTTGCTCTTGCCGATTTTGACTTTCTTCGGGTGTCATGATGTTGATCTGCCAACCAGTCAACTCAGAGGCAAGACGAACGTTTTGTCCTTTTGAGCCGATTGCTTTTGGCAGATTCTCTTCGTCAACGACCACGTCCATGGCGTGACGATCTTCGTCCACCACGATCGATTCTACGTTTGCCGGCGCCAGAGCACCGATCACGAATTCTGCCGGGTCTTCAGACCACAACACGATATCAACTTGCTCACCACCGAGCTCATTACGCACAGCAGTCACGCGCGAGCCGCGCATTCCAACACAAGTACCGATCGGGTCAATCCGTTTGTCGTAGGCCACAACGGCAATCTTGGCCCGAACACCCGGATCGCGGGCAGCACCTTTGATCTCGAGCAGACCTTGTTCGATTTCGGGGACTTCGTTTTCGAACAGTTGGCGGATAAAGTCTGGGGCACTGCGAGACAAAATCACCTGTTGGCCACGCGCCGCACGATCAACTTTTAACACCCAGGCGCGAACGCGATCGCCAACACGGAGGTTCTCTTTAGGAATCATTTCGCTACGGGGCAAACGCGCCTCGATTTTGCCGGTTTCGACGATCAAATCGCCTTTATCCATGCGCTTAATCGAACCTGAAACAATCATTTCGCCGCGGTCAAGAAAATCATCAAGGATTTGCTCGCGCTCAGCATCACGAATGCGCTGCAGAATGGCCTGTTTAGCAGCCTGGGCACCAATCCGCCCAAACTCAAGCGGCTCGAGCGCCTCTTCGATGTATTCACCGACTTCGATATCAGCGACGACTTCTTGCGCATCAGACAGCATTTCTTGCTGATCGGGCTCTTGGAGGCCCGCTTCGTCAGGCACGACCAGCCAGCGTCGATAGCCCTCGTGATCGCCCGTGCTCCGGTCTACCGAGACGCGGATATCAGCATCTTCTTTAAAGCGCTTTTTCATGGCAGAAGCCAGCGCGCCCTCAAGAGCATCAAACACCACATCACGCGGCACGTTTTTTTCGCGTGCCAGTGCATCTACCAACAGAAGAATTTCGCGACTCATCGCTTTTTGCCCTTGAAATCCAGAACTGGTTCTAACTTGGCACGCTCAACATCAGAAAACATGAACGTCACGCGTCGAACTTCGCCCTTTTTTGCCTCAAACTCGATACCGAAGTGTTTGACCACCCCAACGGAACCTATTGCCTCAGTGACCGCTTCTGCGGCAACTAACACACCCAAAAAAACCTTTTGCCCTTCAACAGCCTGCCTCAGCTTGACCTCGACGCGTTCGCCAAGAAAGCGCTCAAAATCAGCTTCAGTCTTTAACGGCCGATCGACGCCTGGAGAACCCACCTCAAGCCTGCGGTAGTCGATGTTCTCGACCTCATAGACCCGCGACAACTGACGTGAAACCTGCTCACAGTCTTCAACACGTATCCCTTCAGGCCGATCAATCGTGACCCGCAACAAACCGAGCGCAGCCCGTTCGACATCGACAAGTTCGATATCCATTGAGGCGAGCGACTGCTGCGTAAGAGTAAAGAGATCAGCCATACATTCAAAAAAAATGGGCTGCAAAACAGCCCATTAACAACATTTGCCTTAAGTGTTACAACCCCTTGGAGCCGGACAATCCTCGCAAAGCGACGCAGTTTTAAAGAACTACAGTACAGACTGCCAGCGAGGTCACGACTAGAGTATTACAACAGCTATAAAACAACTCATATTAGCCAAACATTCTAGCATGAATTTAGTAAAAATGTCTTGCTATACCAACGATTTACGTATCAGCGCAGGCTGAATGGTGCCTCAGAAACGACTTCACGGCGGTTAGATCGCCACTGACCACCGGCTTAACGGTGAAGTGAGCCCAGAGGCTTAGCCTGCGCTTAACGATCGCCCCGCGACGACTTTGTAAAACCGAGCCGCGACTCATGTGCTGCTGCACCTTTGGGCTGCCAGTCATCTCCGCGAGGAGCCGAGCGTGGTTTGGCTGGGCTGTTTGGGTTGCCACCGTTGCCGGCCCCCGCCTGCGCTCGACTACCTGCCGGCTTACCCGGTCCGCGACCGCGCGATGGTGCGCCCGCACGCCCTGCCGGCCCGCCCTGACCACCACCTGAACCGCCCGGATTTCGTGCGCGACGTGGGCCACTCTCTGCACGCGCAGTCGGTTCCCCGTTCGGATCAAAGGCTTGGCCTGCAGTCGGACCTCTGGGCGGCCGCGTGTCGGGACGCCCCTCTTGGCGCGGTGCCCCAGACCCTTCAGGCGAAGCATCTGAGCGAGCTGGACGGGGTCCGCGCCCTGCCCCTTTCGCAAAACTACCTTTTGTACCACCACCCGCTCGTGGAGCACTGCTCGGGCCTCTTCCCGCCCCCGCTCCGGGTTTGCCACGCGCCCCTCGGGCAGCACCTTGACCACCAGGATGTCCATTCGCAAAGCCTCCACCTACGGTCAAAACAGTAGGTGCAGACTCAGACGGATGAGAAAAAGCAGCAGGCTTGTTCGAACGCCCGCCTTGAATGTTGCCCCGCCGCCCGACACGGGCGCCATGGGTACCATTTTGATCAAGAGTGCCAAACCCCGGCGGCAAGGCGCTGTCGTGCGAGGCAGGTTGACGCGGGGCACGCGAGCGACCGTCACCCGACTCATCGTCATCGCGCAACAAACCCACCTGAATCATCAAAGCCGACACAATCTTAGGATCGAGCTCTTCCCAGCGACCGCGCCGAAGCGTGGTCGGCAAAACAATGTCACCGAAGCGCGTACGAATCAGGCGACTCACCGTTAAACCAATCGATTCAAACATGCGGCGCACTTCACGATTACGACCTTCGTTAAGTGTCACACGATACCAACGATTACTGCCCTCGCCACCAATGAATTCGACCATGCCAAAACTCGCGGGACCGTCTTCAAGCGTCACGCCATCGAGCAACGCCTGGCGTTGCTCTGGACCCAGCTCGCCCAATACGCGAACCGCGTACTCTCGCTCGTTACCGTACCGCGGATGCAACAGACGATTACTTAAGTCGCCCGAGGTCGTGAGGATCAACAGACCCTCAGTGTTGAGATCAAGGCGCCCGATTGATAACCATTTACCAACTTTCATCTTAGGCAGACGAGAAAAAACATTCGCGCGCCCACCCGGATCATCATGACTCACGATCTCGCCAGCTGGCTTGTGATACAAAATAACGCGAGGCGGTTTACGTGTGTTGCTACGCGTAACAGGCTTGCCATTTACACGCACTAAATCGTTGGCGCCGACACGCTGCCCAATGTGCGCTGGTTCACCGTTCACTGACACCCGACCAGCAATAATTAATTCTTCCATCTCACGGCGTGAACCGACCCCGGCATCAGCCAGTACTTTATGCAACTTAGGCATCAAGAGATCACTGTTCAGGTACTTATTCAAGCGCTGTTCGCTACGCTCGGTACCCGTCAAATATGACAGCGCTTGATCTGCTTCTTTTTCAAACTCAATGGGATCACCAATTTCAACGACATCGCGTGGGTCGAGCACCTCTTCGGGCACATTAGGCTCGAATACTTTGCCACGTGGTTTGCGCTCTGAGGCGCCGACTGGGGCCTGAGTGTCGTCGGGGGCAGTTTCACTACGGCGACGGCGAAATGGCGTGCGTAATTTACGTCCACGCGGTTTACCAGTCGCCTCGCCCTGCCCACTTTGCATGGCCGCGTCAGACTGCGTGGGCTGATCGACCGCAGCGTTGGCAGAGGCCTCGCTTGGCGCATGCACGGGTTGTTCAGGATTGGTGTTCGTCACTTGGACTCCGAGGGAAAGGTAGATGTTTGTGCAGGCTGATCGCCTGACGTGCTTATTGCGGGACTCAAAATCGGTTCAGCGAGTTCATCGCTAGCAACGTACGCTGTAGTGAGAACTTGTTCGTCGTATGCGGTGCGTGCGAGCGGTTCTGCTTGCTCTTCAATAGAAACGTGCTCTACAGTTAAAGCTTGTTCGTCGTGCGAAGTGCGTGCGAGCGGCTCTGCTTGTTTTTTGCCAACTGTTTCTTGTTCGATTACAACGTGGGCTTCATCCAGATCGTGCGGTTGAGTGGCTGGGTCAAGCAAGTCGCCGGACTGAGCCACTGCACCCAAGGACTTACCTTCAAGTGTCAAGGATTGAAGCGCTTCGGTGATTTCGGCCGCACCCAAAGCAGGTAACTCATCTAATGCCCGCAAACCCAAATCGTCCAAGAACTGTTTTGTGGTACCCAACAAGCCAGGCCGGCCCGGGCCATCGCGATGGCCAATCACTTCGATCCAGCCTCTGTCTTCGAGCGTTTTGACGATTTGTGAAGAGACTGTCACGCCGCGAATATCCTCGATGTCACCACGCGTCACGGGTTGGCGCCACGCAATGATCGCAAGGGTCTCCATCACAGCACGCGAATATTTTGGTGCACGCTCTGGACTCAGGCGCTCAAGGTAGCGCTGCATCGAGGCTCGACTTTGAAAGCGCCAGCCACTTGCAAGCTCGGTGAGCTCCATGCCCCGATCAAGCCAAGCCTGTTGCAAATGTTCAAGCGCATGCACGATCTGCACATTGGTCAGTTCGGCTCCATCTACATCAACTAACTTGCGCAACTCAAGCAAAGGCATTGGCGCCGAGGCGCAAAGCAAAGCCGCTTCAAGAACCACGCCTACTTGCAACAATTTTCTTTCTTGCTGTTGCGCATCTTGCTCTGAGGGCACCAGCGGTTGTGTCACAGCGCACGACTCATGGGTTTCGTTCGCGTTGACTTGAGGCTCAGACACAACGACATCTATTGACGCGACATGGGCCATCGCATCGGCTGTTTCGTTTGTCTTCACATCAAGCTCAACTTTTTTTTCGTGCAATTCGTTCATATTGATTCAGTGTCCTTAGCGCGCCTTGTGGCGCTGACTTGTCCTAAAGCGTGATCTACGCTATACTTCTTTTCTTCAGACGCGGGGTGGAGCAGTCTGGCAGCTCGTCGGGCTCATAACCCGAAGGTCGTAGGTTCAAATCCTGCCCCCGCAACCAAATACAACTGGTCGATCGCTTTTTGCGCTCGACCAGTTTTATTTTCTACCTGACTCATTAAATTCATTTCTATCCTGTTGGATTACGACGGCGTCATTCAAGGACGCATCATCGATTCAGTCAATCAAAAATTCATCAGCAACCGAGCAATTCAAAAACTCATGAGCGATGGCCAAGACTCTTGCTCAACAGCCAGAATCCTCGCGACCCTGTTACCAAGGTTTTTAAATCTTCAGTAGAGGCGCCCATGTGCCAATTAAGACCATGAGGATCATCTAATACGACACACGCACCAAAGCGCTAGGCGACACATAGATAAATCTTTGAAAATGAAACGGTGTGATCTAAACCACTGCCACACGCCTAGCGTGTTTGGCTGCATACCCTGAATCGCGCTCATTAACGTCTAGATCTTGGCGATTCGAGCTAAGCTTTAACTGTTATCCAGAGACTACGCACACTGGAGACAACGAACGGAGTGTACAGTAACTTAGGCAAGCCCTTCAAGTCTACGCTCAAAAAACTAACAACAGAGCAATAAAACCGGCTAAACGCGCTTCAAAATGCTGTGCTCATCAAAATTAAAGAAAGCCCCACCCCCAGCGCCAGCTTCGTTTTCTATCACAGCGCGATGACCAATCACGGTCAATGTAGTTTGAAAAACATAACGTTGCCCCAAAAAAGGAGCATGTTTTAATGTGTAGGCAATTTGCCCAATGTCTAAGCCAGCTGCATCGATCACGACTCGGTCAACCGGCTCAGCACGTTTGGTTAGCACGCGCAAAAAGAGTGAGCGTAACGCGTCGCCCAGACCACTGTTCAGGCCGCAACACAGACAGCCCCCGGTGCTGCTCGATGAGGCCTTCACAAAAGACTCCACTCTGCCGAACCCAAGTTCAGCATCACGGTGAACCCCAGCGCTTAACACCACAGAGCCACGCATCATGGGGTGCGCCAATAACCGCTTGAGCCAAACAGTCTGATCGAAAGCGATTTCACCACACACCGCCACAACCGGGATCCGACCAAGTTGCCGCGACGTCTCGAACACGCTTAATCCATTGCCTTAGGCCATTGAAACGCAGCGGGTTGTTTTGTGAGAAAGCGTTGCACGGCATCGGTATGCCATTGAGTCGTGCGGGCCACCGCTTGCGCCGAAGATTCAATATCCATCATCGCATCTAAGCTGCTGTTTAACGACACATTGAACGCACGCTTGGTCATGGCAAGCGCCGCTGGCGCAGCTTGAGCCAAACACGTTGCCATTTGCTGTGCGCGCTCGAGCGTGCGCCCCTGAGGGGTCACTTCGAGCACGATGCCGAGTTCATGCGCCTGCTCGGCATTCAATTCACGCGCAGAGAACGCCAACTCTTTGGCGCGCTGTACACCAACAATGCGTGGCAAGGTATACAAAACAGCACAATCTGGCACCAAGCCCAGTCGCATAAAAGACAAACAAAACCGACTGTCAGGCGCCGCCAAAACAATATCCGCCGTTAACGCCAAGCTAAAACCTGCACCATACGCAGCACCTTCAACGGCTGCAATGACAGGCACCTCGAGACGCAACAAGGCTTCAATCCACGAGAGATAATCAAACCGCATACGCTCGCGTCCCTCTTGGGCGCTCAGCGTAGCTTCGCCCATTGCACTAATGTCACCTCCAGCACAAAAGGTCGCCCCAGCACCTGTTATCACAAGGGCCCGCAAATCACGCTGCTGCGGCATCGTTGCGATCAAATCCCCAAGCTCTTTACGCATGACTGCGTCAATGGCATTTTTACGTTTAGGGCGGTTCAATGTGAGCGTACCGACTCCACCACTCACTGCATATTCAATCGTTTCCAACTTTGACACCCTTACAAAATGATTCAAAAAAATCAAACTGCGACTCGCGTTTCTTGAAGACAAACACAAACCGAATGACACCCGATCTTTAACTGTTAAACCTTTAGCGGCCTGCGCTTAAAACAGGGCCACTTAGGGAAGAAGTCAATCGGGTAACTTCAGTACATGCTTGGCGATGATTTCTTTTTGGATTTCAGTACTACCGCCATAAATCGTTGACGGAATCGAATGAAACAAAATCGCTGGGGCATCTAAACCTTCAGGCCCAAAATCGGCAGTCTCGCCCGTCGCGCCGTGCTCTTGCGCTGACTCGACCAAGAGCGTGCAAATCCGTTGATAGGTATCGGTGCCCCAAATTTTTAATAACGAGACACTCGGGGGCAACGACTCGCCCCGCTTAACCATTTCGGCGTAGTGCGTGTAAGCCGACACTTGATCCTCAACATCCAGCATTAGCTCGCCATAGCGTGCAGTAAAAACAGGATCGGCAAAAAGATGCAGGCTCTCGGCAAGGCTTGTGAGCTGGCTTAATGCATAACGCGATTGTTTGGGACTACCCAAAAAGATTCTTTCAAACCCCAAAAGAGCTTTGGCGATCGTCCAGCCCTCGTTCATTTGTCCAACTAAGTTTTCTGCCGGTACACGAACGTTATCAAAAAAGACCTCACAAAACTCTTTTTGTCCGCTGATATTTTGAATCGGCCGAATCGTGATCCCGGGGATGCTTAAATCGATCAATAAAAAACTGATGCCAGATTGTTTTTTAGCCTCTTTATCTGTCCGCACCAGCGCAAACATGTGGGTCGCATCTTGTGCAAGTGTGGTCCAAATTTTTTGACCATTTACGACAAAGACATCACCATCCAGAATGGCTTCTGTACGCAGCGCTGCTAAGTCTGAGCCCGCACCAGGTTCAGAATAGCCTTGGCACCAGATGTGCTCGTTGGCGATAATTTTAGGTAAAAACTTTTGCTGCTGCTCGGGGCTACCACGTTGAATCAACAACGGCCCGATCATGACCACGCCCATGTCCGGCGCGCGCGCGACGCCATACTGCTCTTGTTCTTCAACGTATGCAATCATTTTGCCGGGGGGCAGACCCATCCCACCAAACTTTTTGGGCCATGAGGGCGCTATCCAACCTTGCTCAGACAAAATTTTTGTCCAGTCTTTAATTTCGTTCAAGCGTAAACGATGGGGCACATGGCGAAGTGTCTCGGGATAGTGTTGGGCGTAAAAATTTTGCAGCATTTGCCGAAACTCGGGCTCGGGCATGTTTTCCCAGTCGGCATCTTTTGCAAAGTCGCTTTGAGTACGCTTGGGTGCTATTGCCTCTTGAGAGGCTGACAGTGACTGCTGCGCAAAATAACGCTGTCGATGCGCATCAACATTACCCAACCAAGCCGTCAGCGCGAGCGCACGTTTAAAGTACAGGCCAACGTCACACTCATCGGTGTAGCCCATCGCGCCGTGCATTTGAATGGCCATGCGCGTCATGAGCAAAGCCGCATGCGAACAACGGGCTTTTGCTCGGCTCGCCAGCGCACTCACTGCGCCGCCTCGCTCAAGTTGCGTCAACACATCAGCCAAACAGGCAGCCGACAACTCAACTTGAATGTAGCCGTCCACGATACGGTGCTTAAGCGCCTGAAAGCTGCCAATCAACTTGCCAAATTGTTTGCGCGTTCCTAAGTAATCGAGGGTAACCGCTAAAGAGCGACGCATCACACCCAGCATTTCAGCAGCCTGAATGACACGCGTCGCGTCATTGGCGTGATCGACTACCGACAACACCTCGTTACCCTGCATCAACAGATGTGTTTTAGGCACTTGAACATTTTGCAACGAAAGTGTGCAAAGCAGTGAACCATCCACAGCACGCTGGTCGATGTGCGAAACACCTTCGGTGTCGGCCGGAACCCACACTAACACAGGCTGCTCAGCCAGCTTGGCCAACACTACCCAGCCCTCTGCTCCCGTGGCTGGCGTCACAAATTTTTTGACGCCATTCAACCGTAACGTGTCACCATGTGCCAAGGCTGTTGTCGCGAGCGTTTGCTGGGCCTGCATTTGACCGAGCGTCTCTTGCCAGGCGACCCCAGCCACTAACGCGCCTCCCACCAGTTGCTCAAGCAGCACTGAGCGTAAAGCACTTTGGGGTGCGCCTGACACGACCGTTGCGAATTGAACGCCGACGGCAATTAAGGGCTCGGGTAAAAGTCTTTGACCGATCTCTTCGGCAATTGCCGACATCTCACGCAAGCCTAACCCCAAGCCGCCATCCTGATCGGAAACCAACACGCCAAGCCAGCCGGCGTTGGCAATCTCTTGCCAGGCAGAGCGATCAAAGCCCGTGTCTGAGCTTCTGAGTTGGCGTAAGCGAGCAGTTGTGTCGCCGCGTGACAATAAGTCACGCGCGCTGTCACGAAAGGCCTCAATCGCGGATTCATGGAGTGTGACGTCGTTCATCGTGTTTGCCTCTGAAATTTATATCGTAATTTTTTATCGTGATTGTGACTACGTTACCATCGTACGGATCCAAAAACGTTCAGATACCACTTCTACCGTGCCCTTGTATGACGCAACGGCCGCTTTAAACCTGCTGTTGCCCCCGTCTGACCGAGTCCTGCCGTTAGCCCTTTTGCAGCGCAGAGACCTCAGCAGCACTGTAACCAAGCTTGTGCAAGATGTCGACCGTGTGAGCGCCCACCGCAGCAGGCGCTCGAATCGCTGCCGTTGGGGTGTGACTGAACCTGGGTGCCACTGAGGGCTGCATAACCCCCTGCACCTCGCAAAAAGTGCTGCGCGCCACATTGTGCGGATGCAAGGGCGCTTCGGTCATGCTGAGCACTGGGGCGAAGCACACATCGGTTCCTTCCATCACGTCGCACCATTCCTGGCGCGTTCGCATGGCAAAAATTTTCTCAAATTTTTGACGCATCACTGGCCAACTTGCGGGGTCACGTTGTTGCGTTGGGTCGATATCGCTGATACCCGATTTTTCAATTAACAACGCGTAAAACTGCGGCTCGATTGAACCTAGGGCGATCCACTTACCATCGGCACAGCGGTACGTACCATAAAAGTGAGCCGCGCCATCCAGCATATTTTGGCCGCGCTCATCACGCCATTGCCCCTCGGCCAGTCGCGCATACATCAGCCCCATTAATAACGCCGAGCCATCGGTCATGGCAGCATCAACCACCTGGCCTTTACCCGTGGCTTTTGCATGCATCGCCGCGGCTAACACTCCAGCTACAAGCAACATACCGCCACCGCCAAAATCACCGACCAGATTCAAAGGCGGCAACGGTTGCTCGGGAGTCCCCATCGCATGCAGAGCGCTAGATAGGGCGATGTAATTGATGTCGTGACCAGCGGTCTGAGCCAACGGGCCTGTTTGCCCCCAGCCGGTCATCCGACCAAAAACAAGTTTAGGATTGCGGGCCAAGCAGACCTCGGGGCTCAAACCAAGTTTTTCCATGACGCCGGGGCGAAAGCCTTCAATCAATACGTCAGCCGATTCGATGAGCTTTAAAACGACTTCGATGGCGGCAGGTTGCTTCAAGTTCAATGCGATTGATTGCTTATTGCGCCGCAACACTTTGCTATGGATTGAATGCAAATCTGCCTCGGAGGGCACAATCCGGTCCACACAGACCACCTCTGCGCCCAGATCGGCCAGCAACATGCCGGCGAAAGGTCCAGGGCCCAGCCCGGCAAGCTCAATCACTTTAAAACCTTGCAAGGGTCCAGCCATGTCTGATCCTTTTTCTTTTTTACTTTGCGCTCGCTTGGCTCTTGTCCGAAGCCGATGATTTGCGTGCACAGGTCCATTATCTAGATTCTATGATACGCGAGGGCATTCAACAGCTCTGTTGAGCGCGGTTACTATGACGCATCCATTACCTCGCCACTACCTTGCCATTACCTTGAGACTTTTGCCGTGATTCAAACTAGCCAACAAAAAATTGTCGACGAGGCGATTACTTCGCGTCATTCTATGCGTGCTTATTTACCCACGCCGGTTTCGCGTGAAGATATCGCCACGATGCTTGAAGTCGCGGCGCGCGCGCCCTCTGGTTCAAATACCCAGCCTTGGAAAGCCTACGTGTTAATGGGCGAAATGAAAGAACGCCTGAGCGCTGAAATTTTAGCGGTTTACCGGGACAAGGCTCAATTTGAAGCACTCACTGAAGACTACCGCTATTACCCAAGCGACTGGAGCTCACCCTATTTAGAGCGTCGTCGTAAAGTTGGCCTTGACTTGTACAAATTGTTAGGCTTAGGGCGTGAGGATAAAGCCGGTATGCATGCACAACATGGAAAAAACTACACTTTTTTCGGTGCCCCAGTCGGGATGATTTTTACGGTCGAACGCAAAATGAATACAGGCTCATGGCTTGACTTTGGATGTTTCTTACAAAGCCTGATGATTGCCGCCCGGGGACGCGGCTTAGACACCTGTGCCCAAGCTGCCTTTAACCGTTTTCATCCGGTCATCAGACGTGTGACGGGTATCCCCGAGCAAGAGATCGTGATGTGCGGGCTTGCCCTGGGGGTCGCCGATATGAGTCAAATTGAAAACACCTTGATCAGCGAACGTGAACCGGTCGACAACTTTGCTAAGTTTTTAGACTAGCTCAGGGTTAGTACCAATTGGTACGCAACAAAAATGAGCAACTACAGTGAGCAACTGAACCAAACTCGGAAACGCCCCCAATGCTCTAGGCTGCCAACTGCTCAAAATATTCGTTACAAACGTTTACAGAGGTGTAAACTTCGAACGCTTATTT
>Ga0114958_10000830_pt1 | contig 25673 bp, 42 predicted proteins | sample C_130208_EF_Meta_FD_89577 | JGI IMG/M metagenome (GOLD analysis project Ga0114958, IMG submission 89577) | Freshwater microbial communities from Lake Croche, Canada to study carbon cycling - C_130208_EF_MetaG | ecosystem: Environmental > Aquatic > Freshwater > Lake | place: Lake Croche, Canada... | reverse complement strand
TTCGGTGCTTTCATGAGTTCATAGAAATATTCTAGATCACCATGATCTTGATGTCCCTTAGAGAAATAAACATCACCACCGGCTTTCTTATTAGCTGCAACAAATGCAGCAGCAAAATCACATGCTTCATATCGATGCATTCCCCATGAATATGGGATTGCATTCACAATAAAAACACATGCTCCTTCTTCATATCCATCCCAATGCTTATATACAGAATATGATTCACGTTCGTCTTGGAACGTGAAAACAGCACGAGTTCCCATTACATTTCTCCGTTTCATTTAACTATTATATATTAACACATTATAGAGCCATGTCAATAGTTATTTTGTCATGGGTCAGGTAAGGTGTTAAGGTTAACAAGGTGTAGAGGGTCACCAAGGTTGCCAAGGTTAAGAGGGTAACCAAGGCAACCAAGGTGTTATAGGTCAGTAAGGTTGACCTATTATGTCATAAACTGCTGATTATATTCATGTTCAGCAGCAGCATCTTCATAGAGATACTTTGTCATAAAATCTTCCAGAACATCACAAGCATCCTTACACTTCTCTAGTGTAGGATCAAATGAATCTGTTAGATCAATATTCTGGCGAGCGAGAGCCAGAACCAATTCGATAGCATCTTCAAGAGTGGTATGCATTGTGTTGCTCCGTTGTCTATGATTCATATTACCACAGATAGAATGCATGTCAACCGATAAAATTGATATTATATCCACGTCGAGAATATTTCTGTTCTATTTCATCATATGCATCGAGCGCATCTTCACGAGACTTGAACTTGATGCGCTCGATGATACGATTTCCGTCCTTGACTTCGATAATGTAACGCATTATGATTCTCCCTCACCAATCCACAGAGTAACCATCAGAGGCAGGATATTCCAGACGATAGCTATATGCCTCATCCATCATAGCAGTGCCAGACATACCAGTGTATTCCTTGATGATGATGACTTCACCATCCTTGGAAACTGTGAGAGTATAACGGCCCCATTCGTTTGTCATGTGCTTGCTCCGTTTTTCCTATGCTTCATATTATCATATTCTTGGATGGATGCAAGCAGTTTTTGCATTGCTGTGATAATTTTTTCTTTTTGTTGGGTTTTTGCGTATTCATTAAACTGCTTGATATGATTCGGATAATGAAACGCAGTGATATGAAACCGATTCGCATGATGGAATCGTGACAGTTTCTTATTGTCTTTACCTAGCTTAACCCACTGTCCTGTCTGAAGCTTGATCTGCCCCGACATGATAGCATCAGAATAATCCCACACGTCAATCGCTTTGATGTATTTGGCCATGTGCTTGCTCCGTTGTCTACGATTCATATTACCATATCAGAGTACCATGTCAACAACTATTTTTATTATTTTGTTGTTGACATGATTTTTTGTTGTGGTATAATAGAAGTATGACAATCAAATAATAGCTCTAGATTGCCATGAATCAGCAAACCTATATATTGCCGATACGTTTACTTCTTTACCATACTTTAGTTTGCCCTCATATTCCAGTGCAAACTGTCTACCACGCTCATAGTTCCACTGTGATGATTCATCAATACCATATGCATCATAATTCAGCGGAATGCCTTCACGGACTTCCTTGAAGCCCCTATTGAATGCCTTAGACCAGATCAGTTTCTTGATCGTGATAGTAGAACCGCCACCATTTGCCATGTGCTTGCTCCGTTGCCTATGAACAGAATATAGACCATCGAACAAACCATTGCAAGCATTATTTTTATAAAAATAATTTATTTTGTGCTTGACCTGCTCGACAGATGTGGTATTGTATTGATGACGCCCCTGAACTGGGAGAGCGGTGGACCCACGGAAATCCGTTCTTTTGATATTTTTTTAGACGGATTTCCCCATCCTATAGGATATAACGAGTCGGCTATTGCCTGTTCGCTTTCATATTGAGATAATAGCATATTGAGCGATGGGGTCAACCATTATTTTTGATTGACCCCATTTTATTTTTACTTCATAAGTGCCTGTTCACGAGGAATTGCCAATTCAATCAAATCAGCAATTGCCAAATCATACGCACCACGCTTATACTTGATGCCGGTATAGCTGGACGCCATTGCCAGCATTTTGGCTGGGGTAGCACCACGAGTCAGCATCATGCCAATCTTGGCGGCTTTTAGACCCTGTACGATGCATTTGATACGAAACACATCGACTGCCTCTGCACCAGTATAAGATGCGCCACCGTTTTGCGTGAAGGAAATGGATGAAGACATTTGCTTGCTCCGTTGTCTATGATTCATATTACCACGTCAGCAGATGCAGTCAACCATTATTTCGATAATGTTTTCGAAAATGTTCATGTGTCATTTTCGTGATTTCCTGCTTGATTTCCTCTAGAGTGGAACCATAGAACCCTGAGAGGATAGAACCAATCATAGAGCTAAGGAATCCAGCAGAATATGCATAGCCCTGCTTTGTGGTCATATCGCTGGCGAATTCATCAATCAAAGTCCGCAGATCACTGTTAGACATTTGCTCTCTCCGTTTTGCCTATGACCCTAATATAAAGCAATCGACGGCCCTGTCAATCGTTTTTTTTATAAAAATAATTTATTTTGTGCTTGACCTGCTCAACCAGTATGCTATACTTCTTATGAAGTCCGGGGATAGCGGGTAGCTGGGAGTGTTGGTGAATTCCAATCTTTTTTTTATTATTTTGATGCTACTTTAATTATAGCATTTTGAATGCGATCTGTCAATAGAACAAAACGTGAATCCACAGATAAATTATTTTTATTTTGTGGGTTGACATGCCCTGTTTTTTTTGATATTCTGGTGATTCGGCATATATCTGTCTGTGATAAATCTGCAACAGTGACATATTTGTCACAGTGTTGCGGAAATGCAACTGTTGCAAAAATACCACAGTGATAAAAATACCACAGTTGCAAAAATGTCACAGTGACAAAAATACCACAGTAATATTTTGTAATAATTCGTGATCAAGCATTTTTCTGTTGACAGTGTGCATCACTGTGTCTATGATGAATTTGCAAAGGAGAAATGCCAATGATTTCAATGATATGATGTGAATTTCGTAATATGAATCACATTTTATTTTTATCGTACCCTAATCACCCTACCTGATTGACATAATATCGAAAATATGCTATTTTTTGTACAATGATATCAATAACTTACAAAGGCAAAAACAAGAATAATTAATTAGGACCATGTACATTCTCTATTGACAGTGAATAATGTATGTGATACTCTAATAACAGTAGTAATGACTGTGTACATTATGCTGTTACCTCTATTATACACAGTGTAAAAATGCTGTCAAGTGTTATTTTTAGTTATCCACAGAAAAATATTGTTGACATCGTGTGTACTGTATGATAGAGTAATGATTATTGATTACATATTAGTAATTAATATGGTGATCCTCTGAAAATAACTGTTGACATGCTAATGGGTATAGCGTAAGGTATGAATACAGTGAAGGTCAGAGGGTCACTAAGGTCAGTAAGGTACCGAAGGTTGACAAGGTTACTAAGGTATCAATGGTTCACATGGTCACTATGGTGACAAAGGAGTAATATATTATGACAAAGACTGAAAAGTTTCTTGATGCTCTTCTTGAGGGCAATCATATCACTACTAAGCAAGCTATCCAGCGGTATGGCTTTGCATCACCAGAGTCTACTAGGTCAGCAGTAGCACGGCTTCGTATGGTTCATGGTTATCCTATTGAAAGTTACGAAGCAATTGATACCAAGGGTAGGGTAAAGTGCAAGTATGCACTAGTTTTTCCCACTCGTGAAGTTATTGCTGCTGGTTATCGTGCCTTGGCAGATGAAAAGCTCGCAGGTTAAGTATTAGTTAAATACTTGGGGTGATAGAAATATCACTCCTTTTTTTGTTTTATTACACCTGTAATAATCGTAAACATTTGTTTACTATCTCTAATAGTTGTAATACAACTTTTTATAAATGAGGCAAAATCATGGCAGACAGGTACACCAAAGGCTTTGATGGTACACAAGGTATGAAACGTCACAAGGGTATACGCATTGGTACCCTATACTGTAGTAAGAATGATATCACTGGTGATGTGACACTTGCTCCTATATTTGATACTATGTCTGATATGGAGAAGATTGATCTCCTTAATGATATAATTGGTCTTCTTACAACAGTACGAGATATCATTATGTCTGAAACAACTTATTAACATATATACTGAAGGATTAACTATAAGGCATCTACCATGATAGAATTAAATTTTAATAATTATAAAGAACTGGCAGTACCCGGTAGTACGATCATCTATAGAAATAAGGGTGATTGTTCTGGTAATATTGCTACGATTATTAAGGACCCTGTGTTTTCTGATGGTATACGAGTCGGTGGTTGTTCGGTTAAATACATACTGGAAACCTTTGATATGGTATACATCAAGAAATAAGGAATACACATGACAGAAAATGAATTGCAAAAGTTTATTGTTAAAAACGTTAGGTCTGATATCCATCAAATGATTGAAGCTTATCTCATGGAGATGGAATCATCTGATTATGGGTCTGGACCTAAAAACGTATTGTTGATCCTTGGTGCTATTCAAGCAGTCACACAAGACTTATATGTACAAGGTCTTGGTGATAAAGAAACAGCTATGCTCTTCTATACTATTGGTGATAGACTAGTCGATAAAATATCAGATGATAAAGCAGATAGACAACTCGCTGCCCTCATTCATAGTAAAAAAAGAAATAATAAAAATGGCTAACCACCCGGATACATCCGCCGTCTATATCAATAAGATTGGTATGGAAAATAGAATCACAAGCTTTCGATGTTCCGTCTCACTTAGAGATAGATTATTCGATTATGCCGACTCAATAAATAAAGACCCCTCTGAAATTATCAGAGAGGCCATTGCAGAATATTTAAGAAATAGAAATACTAGAATCGATCAAAATATCGATACTCTCCTGTCAACTTGGTCTGCTAAATCCACCAAGGTCTAATAACTCAGTGAGCGATTTAATTAACTCTTCTCTAGCTGGATCATACTTGTGTTGCTTGATCGTATTGTACTCTCTGTAATTACAATTATATTTTTCCATGAACATCATCTCTGACGATTCCATCATGCGATCCAAAGCAGCTACAAAATTCTCTAGTTTTTCAGAAGATTTCATTTCCTATAACCTTTTTAATTTTCCAACATTTGCATCGCTCACACATTAAAAGAGAGGAATCAGAGTCGCACAAGGCTTGCTGATCCTCTCTTTTTTTTACATCTTCTAATAGTTTTAATTGATTTGTTAATTCCTGAATTTTCTTTTTTACAGAAGAAATTTGATCAGAAATAGTCAAATTATTCATTGCTTGCGCTTGCCTATATTATACTTGGCTACAAGTTCCCACTCAGACTTCTCTTTGTGATTGATGATCTTGATCTGACTCATCGGTCCCTGAGCATTCTCAATCGACTCACGATCAATAATCTTTAAAAGACCCCAATCCTCCAAAAGACATGCAATTTTATTACGGCGACCCAAATCTTCATCAGAGAAATTGGATGGCTTACCATCTAACATAAACATCTCTTTGAAATGAACAATATAATATTGTCCCTGCTTATGTAAAATATGACATGATTGATATAGCTTGTGATCCTTGCGAGATGCTACACCAATGCGTGTGAGGGTTTCTTTGACCTTCAGAAAATCTTCCTGTTCACCAATCTTTACCTCTATCAAAGAACTTAGATTATCCATACTGACCACCTTTTTCTAATTTTTTTCTTATATCATTAATTTGATCATCAGAAAGAATGCGTAATGCATCTGAAGTTTTCTGATCATTGTATTTATAGTATTCCTTAATTACAGAAAAATCTGTGTAAGAAGCTTGGTCAGCTTTAAACCATTTAGAATAACGAGCACGAGGACGAACCGCAACATAATAATAATCATGCTGCATCTTCTTGGATAGATGACAATTTATATTCATCTGATTGACAAGCATAATAGTGTCAGGGAAATAAGAAAGACCACGGTTCACCATGAACGGTAGATAATCCTTCTCTGATAAAGAAGTGTTGAGTAAATATTCCTTGGTCTGTGATACAGCCTTAATATACTGAAACAGAGGATCAGTAGAGACCCCCTGCTTCTTGGGCTTATCAGCTTTAGACTTCTTGGGTAATGATGTAGTCTTAAGCATCTGATATCCCTTACTTGAATTCACATTCCTTCATAATCTCAACCATACAAGCAGCTAGATTAATCTCATGAGAAGACACAAACGCACCCTGATACTGATACTTGCCAATGATAAGAACAAGCTCTGGAATGGATGCAGGTTTGAAATTCTCAGAACATTTATCATACAGATGTTCAAACAATGAATCCATGTCACCATTAGAATTCTCTGCAATCCATTTACGAACCTCAGTGAAATTCTTGTCCTTCATAAAAGCAATTAGATCATCATACAAAGATACCGAGAAGTTGGTCAGAATACCAGTGTCGATAGAACCCACTGCGGAGTACCGCTGAAGCTCATTAATCGTTCGACGGAAGTCAGGGAAGAACTTCTTGATAACCTCTGCCAGTACGGCTGGCTCATACTCTACGCCCTCAGTAGATAGAATGTTCTTGATACGATTCATGAACTGGACAGCCAACTTGGGCATATCCTTATTGCTAATATTAAAATCAATAACAGAACACCTAGACCGAAGAGGCTCAATGATGCGATTGACATAATTACATGTTAGAATAAATCCACAGTTATGTGAATACTCTTCCATAAAGTTACGCAATGCAGGTTGAGTTGAATTGGCATTCAAATAATCTGCCTCATCAAGGATGACATACTTACGGCCACCAGTAAGAGATAGAGATGATGCATAAGACATAATATCATGACGAAGTGTATCAATGTTGCCATTCATCGACCCATTGATAACATAGTAATCAGCGCCAATCTCTTCTAACATAGCACGAGCAACAGTAGTCTTACCCACTCCAGCAGAACCAGAGAGGATAAGATTGGGAATGTTTTCTTGCTTAATAAATTGGTTGAATGTCTGCTTAAGTTCAGCAGATAGAATCGTAGCATCAATTGTATGAGGCCGATACTTTTCGACCCATAGGAATTCTTCCATCACATTTCTCCATAATTATAATAAAAATACTATCGACGCTTGACAGGCTCAATAGTCAACCAATATTCAATATCAGTTCCCTTGAAGTGTACACAAGAGCCAACCTCAACTGAATAGTCTGCATTCATGATCTGCTTGACACTATCACCACGAAGGATGACATTGAATGTCTTATCTGACTTGCCGACAATATCATAGTATGATGATCCTGTCTTCTTGGAATCAACCGCACGGATAGTAATATTCTCACCATCACCAACGATAGCAATCTCAGGAAGATTGAAAATACCAATTGCCTTGACAATATCAGATAGTGACTTACTCTTGAGATCAAACTGTGCATTGACTGTTCCCATCAAAACATTCTTATCAGGAGGAATGACAATTAGTTCTGGATCACAGAAATTATAATTTACTGCACGACTGTCATCCTCCGAAGAAATCTTCGCAATGGCATCACTCTCAAACTCAATAACAGGCTTGTCGAACATGGAGAGGGCAGACAAAAAGTTTGGTAGGTCGTAGATAGCAAACTGTCGATCAAACGTCTGTGGGACCTTCGCATGGCCTAGAATGGTCTTTCCAACAGAGATAGTCTTGATCACATCACCCTTGGTAATAAAGATAGAAGGATTGATGATAGAGAAATTCTTCAGGATATTAAGTGTAGTAGGTTCAAGATTCATTATATATTACCTTTCAAAAGAAATTGGTGGTGATCATTACAACCACCACCATTTGTATCACTATTACTTCTTGCCGCCGAGATTACCGGGATCAGCAGTTGCTGATGCTCCGATACTTGCTAGGTCTGCTAGAGACCCACCGAAGATGTAGGTGCCAACGTGCTGCATCTGCATCCAAGGACAGAACCAAGTCTTAAGGCCAATCTCCTGAACCTTCTGACAGAACCAATAGTCTTCTGACAGATAACGCTTGGAGACAGGATCGATTTCAGCCTGAAAATACTGATGGATTTCACGAGAACCATCAAACTGAGCAGTACGAACATGGTCAGGCTTATATGAATACTGAGGGAATGCTTCCTTAAACTTACTGAAAGTATTCTTTCGTGCCATAAGGAAACCAGTACCAATTTCAAGAACCTCAACAGGCTCACCGAGAGGAATAGAACCAGCACCACCCTTGGGGTTGAACACATAGTCACCAACGAACTTCTCTAGCACGTTAGGGTCCTTGTCTGCAACACCCTTATCAACTGCCATCTTAATCTTTTCCCATGAGATACACTTCTTGGGATATGGTCCACCAATGATGTCATATGGTGAATCATCACGAGAAAGAGCCATGAGTGCAATGACATCATTGGGATTGAAACCAATGTCAGAGTCAATGAACATCATGTGTGTGGCATCAGAACGCATGAATTCGTCAACACAATAGTTACGAGCACGAGTGATTAATGATTCATTGAACAAAAAATACATTTGCAATGGAATACCATAATGTGTACACATAGCAGAAAGATCAGCTACTGAACGTGCAAACATACCAGCACACATACCACCGTACATTGGTGTAGCTAAAAATAGCTTATTCTTACGTAATTCTTCAATCGGCACCTTAATTTCCATTTTATTTTCCTTTAAAGATATCTTTTTATAAATTGAATATGACCATCACCAGCAAGAAAAATACCACCTTCAGTTTTCATTTTACTTGCTAAATGTTTGTCACGTATTGAATTCACCGAATTAACTCTTTGGTATACTTTCGAAGAAGTTAATGCACCCGGTGATCCTTCGTAATATTTTGCTCTCATTGCATTGTACCCGCCACCATATATTTTGTATAAAGTTTCTCTTGTGGCAGAATTTTCTTTTTGCATTTCAACCAAAACATCAGAAGGCACTGAGTTGTCACTCAGCAAATCTATGAGTTCTTGCATAGTACTAATAGCAGTAGATTGTGAACCCTTGATGTTTTTAGAATTAACAATTGCTTCTGCTAAAGTTTGTTTTCCAGTTAGTTGTGGTCCCAAAAGTTCTATATATTGTTCTGGTTCCGCACCTAAAAGTATATTAGTGTAATCTACATCCTTTGGCAACTTTAAATCTGTTTCCCAACCTTTTTCTTTAATCATAATTTTTATTTTATTTTTATAAATAAATTTTTTTATGCTTGAAACAAAATTGTTGAACGACTTTGATTTAGCTGCAACATTTGGTCCTTCAAACCACAAAATTATATTATCTTTTTTTTCTAAAAAATCTAATAACATATCTGTTTGTTGTTTTTTATAAAAATCAAATGCATAATCGCCGTTGTGGTCTTCACCAATACCTATAAAATTTTGATTAAAATAATTATGTATTGGTTTACCACCCATTATATTTCCTTACTTTACAGATGTTGTGTTGAGCTTGATTTTCATATCATCAAGATTGATATTATTATCAGTTAAATCAATAGCAGCGGTTCCACGATGATATGATTTTGTTGCGGCAGAAAAAGTGGTTGACATATAATTCTTAAAGTTTCCTTCCTTGATATCAGCAAACTTACCAGCGCCAACACCGAAGTTATTGATAGCGACATCACCAATCTTATCAAAGTTGGCACCAAGGAATATCAGTTCCCACTTCTTGAGTTCTACAGTCTTGGCAAGATTCTTAATATCTGTCTGTTTAAAATTGACTGATGCATTCTCATAACCATCAGTCATAACAACGATGACAGTCTTGTCTGCATTATCATCAATAGCACGATACATGATACGAGCAGCAGAATCGAACAAACGAGTACCGCCACGAGGTGATGCATCTTCACGAGAAAGTGGTGACCACTTTTCGACTGTGGTATTGCGAATGACATTGTAATCAGTATCAAATACTGCTAAATGCACATTGGTATTTTCGGGGAGTTCTGCAACATATGCATTGATTGAACTAAGGGCTTCATTCCACATTGACTCCATTGAGCCAGAGCGGTCTAATAGAATATAAACATTCACTTCACTTCTCCATGTAATGATCTACATAAAGACACATACAAACATAATGTAGAGCCTTCATCAAATCTTCTTTGTTGCTACCATTCTTTTTACCATATCTCCAAAGATACTTTAGAGCGGTATTCCTAAACGTTGGTGTCGAGTCACCTAACGCAATCCAAGCATCAAAACATTCGATATTATGTTCTTCTGTTTTATAATGCTGTGAATAAGTCTTATCAAGATGTGCTTTGAGTTCTGTTACAATCTTGTCCTCTGCATATTTATACTTGATTGCTGGAGAAGATAGATCAATAGTAAAATTTTCTGTACATTCACAGATTTTATTTCCTCCACACGAACATCCATCATCTTTATCATTTATTACCATAATACCTCACAATGTAATTATATCTCTAATAAATTCGGCTTGCTTAATCTTTGCATCGAGGATACTCTTGATATCGGGTGGAGACCATCCTTCAGGCTTTTGAACTTTACCGTCCTCACGTCGAATAACCTTACCATCAACAAACTTTGCCATATTTGAACGATGAACTTCATCAAAAATAGTGTCGAGAGGAATACCATATGCAACAGCAGTGCCTAAAGCGATATAGATAATGTCAGCAAGAGCATCTGCGATTTCTACAATATCATTGTCTTGTTCTGCATCACAAAGTTCATTGAACTCTTCTGTAATAAGTTTCATACGAAGTGTACGTTCTGATACGTCAGGAAGTTCTGGTTTCTCGCCAATACGTTGACCAAATGCCCGATGAAAGTTTTCTACATCTTTATACCAATTAACCATTAATGTTCACTTTCCATAATATTTTTCAATGTTTCTGCATGATTATAATTGATCAGTATACCATACTTTTCCACATATTTCTTGGGTATGTTAGGATCATTTAACAGTATTCCGTCACTCATTATCTTTTCTGTTCTAATAATAACATGTTGATCGATCTGTTGTTTTTTTAGAACATTAATTACATAATCACACAATAATTTATCTTTGTCAAGTTTTTCTTTAATCTTTTCGTACCATGGCATCATTCTGTTTGGCGTGATAAGATAGAAATTATCAAATTGAAAACCGGATGTTGTATTGTGAAAATTACCAATGATCCAATATTGACTTTCCCACTTCTCCAAATGATTATATCCAAGGTCTCTGGCTGTGGACACAGAACCCTTGGATGTAGATTTTAATTCAAACTTATAATCATTATAATATGCATCGACACCTTCTCTATCTTCTACCCCTCGCAATTTAAATAAATCAATCATATATGCTTGTCTAAGATCATCTTGTACAATTTTACGCATTCATTCAATCAACCAATAAGGACAATCACGTTTGGTCCACTTATGAAGATTAACCTTACCAAACTTATAATAATTACGATAGTTATGTACAGGATCATCAGATACTCTGTACTCATCATCCATACAAGATGGAATAGGTGTACTTTCAAATGCCCTAAGATTGTGAGGAGGAGTTTGAAGCATGAATGAAATATCACCATAACACTTATGAATTTTACCATATCGATAGGTGTATTCATTCATAAGTGCAAAGAAATGTTCAAACACCCAATTGTAATTTTTTAAAGACTCACGTACCCACACAGCAGAAGGATGATTGATATGAGTAGCCTGATAGATCACATCATTGCGGCCATCTTCCAAAACCCACTGTTTTACATTGCGGTAGCGAGCAGGAAATGAACCTTCTACATAACGTTGAACAGTTTTTTCTGTGCCATCAAGAACACGATGAGCGGTAGACAGTAGTTGAGCAGACTCAAGAATCATCTTGACTACATGCTTATCGACCATCCATTTAGCAGCAACAATAGGATCATGGTCTAGATAAAAAATGTTCATTTTCACTCCTTGTTTCCTTCATCGACATTAAAACTACCATCATCAATGATGAATGTCAATCGACACATCAATACTTTTACAGCAATAAAATACATGTTAGGATCGGTTGATGATGGACCTTCATACAGACAATGTAATCCCCAGCAAAATGGATTGAGGTTGATAGATAGATTCACATTTGAATATCTGATGTAATTGAAAAACTTTTTCATTTCTTCCACTTCCTCATGCCTTGTTCACGATGAAATCTATTTGCTTTATTATAATAAATAACACCATCAAGATGATCTAATTCATGTTGAAATATACGAGCAGTCATACCGATGAATTGTTCAGTTCTTGTGTCACCATTAGGTGTCTGAAATCGGACACGAATGGTTTTTGGTCTCTTTACTTTGACATATAGACCGGGATAAGATAGACAACCTTCGTCTAGAATAATTGTTTCGTCAGAATGGGAAACAATACGAGGGTTAAAACATACAAAATTTTCTGGTTGGCCACGCATTGCAAAAATACGATAACTAATACCAATTTGATTGGCAGCAAGACCAATACCATTGTTATCATACATAAATTTAACAAACTCTTTGGCGAACTCAATGGGATCGAACGGAGCATTACTAAAATCAAACTCATCACATACTTTAGTTAAAATAGGATCATTACTACTTACCAAATTCATATCAATCTCCAAACATCAAACGTGAAGAATTCTTTTCAAAAGAAATAACTTCAATCAAATCAATAAAATAAGGCTTATCTGCCTTTTTAATTTCTGCTATCATATTTTTTGAACCGGGGGACTTACCATCCCAAATAACAATAGCAGCATCAGCATATTGTGCCATTTGAATATTACGGATAATACCAGCTTGTCTTCCGTATTTATTCCAATCGGCTGGCATTTGTTTTACAGGAATACCATTAGCAATAGCCCATGCCTCGCCAATACGATCAACACCAATAGCACATCCACAAACAACTTCAGTGATGACAAATTTAGAATTAGTTATAGCTTTACCAACAGATATATAATCTGTAATAGTTCGTGATCCAGCAATAATTACCTTCATACTTTTACCCTTATCATTATGCAATTTTACTAAAATTTTGGTGTTTTTCAAAACGAATGACGTTATCAAATTTATCAATGATAGCATCCTGCTTGTGTGAAATAATAAACGTATTGGTATCTTTTGTCAAGCCATTAATTAACTTGAGAAAATTTTCCATACCATCATTATCCAATGATGAATCCATTACTTCATCCATGATCAAAATATTCGTATTAATTGAATTTCTTCTCTTGGCAACTGCTCGCCATGTGAATAGAATGGCTAAGTTAATACGAAACTTTTCACCTTCAGAAAACGATTCATAGCTGAACACATCACGGTAACGTGACTTGATACTTTCATTGAAGTTTTCATCCAATTCAAATTGACACATAAACTCCATAGATGAAAGATATTTGTTGATAAGTTTATTAATAATAGGAACATACTGTTTAATGATTTTGGATTTGATTCCATTATCCTTCAACAGAGTTGAAGCACATGCTAATATAGTTTTCTTATTCTGAAGTGAATTATATTGTTCAGAATATTCCTTAAGCATTGCTTCATGTTCAGTGATTTTATTCGCCTCATCACCAGTCGATGAAACAGAAATGACATTCAATTCATCTATCAAATTCTCTCTATATTCTTGAATAGAATTGATTCTGGCAGTAATTTTATGTGCTTCCATTTTCTCTTCAATGATCTGTTCATTGAACTTAACCATGTTATCTAATTGTAATTTGGTTTCATTATATTTTTCAATTAACTTCATCAAACCATCATTGATGACTTCAATCTCTTTATTTTTACCATCAACACTTTCACACTTAAATGATTCATCGATCTCCTGTTTACATGTTGGACAGTTATCATGGTTATTCAGAAACTTTATATCTGTAACCAGAACAGATATTTTGGCTTCAATTTGATGCTTCAAATTATCCATATTAGTAAGAGATTTTTTCAACTTATCATAATCAACAGTTTTCTTTTGAAGCTTGATAATATTATTATGAATAACTTTCAGTTCATCAGCCATAGCAACAATACGACGATCTGACTCTTGAATTCGTTCTTTCTTATCTTCGATAATCTTTTCATTATCATTTTGAAGACGAATTAAATGACTCTTAACAAGATCGATAGACTGATTGGAAAGTTTAATATTATTATTACATTCCATTAGTTCAGTATTGTTATTTGAAATTTTATCTTTGAGAAGAGAATTCATTGTGGTAAAAATCTGTAAATCAAGCAAGTCTTCGATGATCTCACGACGCTGTCCAGCAGTAAGTTGCATGAATGGTACAAACGACGCTGATCCTAGTATAACGACCTGACAGAAGGATTTGTGGTTAGCCTTGATGATCTGACGCTCAAGAATTTCTTGGTAGTCCTTGGTCTCCGCTGTTTGATTAAGAAGCTTTTCGTTTTGATATACTTCAAAGATAGCAGGCTTGATACCACGAATGATCTTATACCGAGCCTTACCAATGTTAAACTCAAGCTCAACAACCAATCCTTTTTCATTAATAGAATTAATCAACTGTGGCTTGTTGATCTTTCTAAATGGTTTACCAAACAAAACAAACGAAAGTGCATCCAGAATAGTTGTCTTTCCAGAACCATTCTTACCCACAATGAGTGTAGTAGCATGACTATTTAAATTAATCTCAGTAAAAATATTACCCGTACTTAAAAAGTTGCGCCAACGGAGTACTTTAAAATTAATCATAATGTTCCTTCAAATATTCTATACATGATTTGAAAACGTCAGAATTTTCCTTAAGTAAACCTAATGTAGTGTTACAGGGTGTACATAATAATTTTCTAACCTTTGATGTTTTATGGTCATGATCCACATTTGCATTTCGCTGACTTGTGAATTTTTTTTGACAAATATAACAACTGTTGTTTTGATTTTTTATCATTATCTCAAAATCATTTAATGATATACCAAATCTTCTCATAAGTCTATCATTTTTACGAGAAATGAATGTTGTCTTAGATTTACGTTCTTGATAAACTTTTTTTCTTTCTAATTCGTTCTTTGAACGATGTTTTTCTTTATAATGTTCATTGTAACAATCATTACATTTAGCTCGATATAAAGATGAACCATTTTTATTATATCTTATAAAAAAGAATTGATCAAAATTCTTTTTATTTTTACAAACACTACATTCTTTCATATATTCCTCCAATTTGTGAACATATGTATTTATAATTTTACGTTTTTCTATAAATTATGTTATGGTCAATGCCTCATTATATAATTCTGAAATAACATTATTCAATTCACCTTTATCAACACCAGATGCTGGCACTTGTTTGATATAAGTTTTAAAAATAGTAAGTGTATCTTCTGCTTCGTTAACAATGATTTCTTCGTCTTGAACACTCAAATTCAAATGATCTTCTACAATTTGAAATTCTTCCACACCAGCTTTCTCAAGTTTATCTATAAAGATATCAAACCAATATGGATTAGTTTTGTTTTTAACAATCACTTTAACTATAGTATCTTTATACATATCAAAGTTAAAAGAATGCACACACTCATCTATTGTTTTATCTTCGTCATCATACCATATTTTTGCAAAGATAGCATAAGGGTTTTGAATAAAATTCATCTGACGTGTTTCTGTATCAAAAATATGAAATCCACGAGGATCATCGTAATCAGCCCATGTAAATTCACAATGTGATCCAAGATAAAATATTGTGCCATCAGACGAACGATGATGGAAATGACCAGAGCACACCATATCAAATCGATTGAATATGCCACGATCATCACCATGATCAGATGGATTGCCCTTGGACATCTCAAACCCTTTGAGTTCTAAATGCCCCATGACGATCTGAGCCTTTGTTTCATTGATTTTGTTCATTGATTGAACACGATTTTCATCACAAATCCATGGTAACATAAGGATAGACAATCCATCGAAATCAACTTCAGTGGCTTCCATATCATATACATTAAAATTAGGATACTTGTCAACTACAAATTCACGTAGAGAATTTACTTGATTTGTATTTTTATAATAAGTATCATGATTTCCAGCAATGATATGGAAGTTAATGTTTCGTTCAACAATTTGATCAAGGAAATCAACACGGAGTCGATGAGCAGTGTTGATGTTTATATATTTGCGTCGATCAACCAAATCACCTAAGTGAATGATAGCGTCAATTTTATTGTCTTCTAAGAATGGAAAAAATACATCATCCAAGAATTTTTTATTATGTTCAATAAAAATTGAAGAATCATTTCTGAACCCCCAATGAGTGTCGGTGATCAAACAAATTTTCATTTACGAGTAACCTTACTTTTTCTTTGAAAAGACACAAATGGGTTTGGTTTATTAGATTTTGTGATAGCTTCTATACAGAAGTCACGAGTAGCTTCAAGTCTCATCACATAGTTCATCTTTTCATTTTCATGAGCCGATGATGAATTTAACTTTTCCACTATGTCCACAATTGCTGGTGGAATTAAATGTAAATTATTCATTTTGTTCTTCCTTAATTAATTTGTCAAGACCGATTATAATTTTCTTTTTATCTTTCAACAAAGCGGTCTTCTCTTCAAATGAAGCAATAATATCATTCGAATATTCATTCGTGACTTGAACTGCTGCATGGCGATCATGAAAAGCTGCATCCAAATCTTCCATAGAATACATATTTTCAAAATTTTTGTGTTTAATATAAGTCTGTTTCTTTTCCTTAGCAATTCGACGGAGGAATGCATTGAATGCGATCTGTGTAAAATATGCAAAAGGATTGGTAGATTTTTCAGGATTAAAATTGTCTACTGCAAGAATACAGTTCTCTATTCCATCAGCAATCATATCCTCTCTATATGTGTAATTAATAAAATTAGGTTTAAATGCCAATCGATTGCAAATCAACAGAATACATTCACCAATATATTCTGGTATTCTAGGTTTAAGTGTATTTGCATCTTTGGCTATACATAAACTTTCTTTATATTTTATCATGTTTTCATATAAAGTTTTATTATTTACATAATGCTTTGGTTTTTTAATAGTAGACATTTTTGTCATATATTTTCTCAATTAACAGAATTACTTGTTGGCATAACATTTGTAGCTAAAAATCGTACAACAGTTTCTTTGCTGTTATGACGCTTTTTTTCAGGCTTATTGATTTCTTCAAGAATGCTATCCAAATGATTTGAAGCCAATGCCAAACTTGTTTTAAGCTTCTTATCAAGATAAGACCTACAATATAAAACAGACTTTTCATAATAATTATTCATAATAACAGATAGAGGAACCTCTACAACAATCATAGATTGATTAATCTTTATTGTATTTTCAAGTGTGAATGGAATATAATTAATCAACACAATGCCAGTACCACCATCTCCAGCTTCTTCAAAAACAAGAAGAAGTGGATTCATGATTACAGAACACCCATCTTTCTTTTCTACCAACTCACCAATGATTTCTTCGCCGTTAAGAAGTTTAAACAAATTAGCCATAATTTAATCCTTTAATGTTACATTATAAATTTTATAATCGAATTTTTCTTCGTTGTAGACTTTCATCCTTTCAACGAAATGGAGGATTGTATGATTTTTAGCAGACTTCCATGAAAGATCATCTGATATATCATACAATGTGGATGCGACTTTGGTCTCTGACTTACGAAGACCACGGCCAATAGATTGTAAGTTTCTGACACGAGATTTAGATGGCGAAGCAAAAATTACGTTGTGTAAATTTTTGATATTGACACCAGTCGAAAATGTACCATATGATGCAACGATGATAGAATTTTCTTCTGTTTCTACGACTTTACGAATATTTTCACGATCTTCGCCGTCTATTTTACCAGAAATAAAATATACTTTTCTATCGCCTGTTTCATCCTTAATAAGATCATACAACACTTTTCCATGTTTGTCAACATACTGAAACAAAAGTAAAGTATTTCCTTTCAATGATAAAACAAGATTTTTGATAAATTTATTTCTTGCTTCATGTCTGACAAGGAAATCCATCTCATCTTGATACAATGCTTTGCAATAAACTTTTCTCAATTCATCACTGTATGATAAAATAATTGCTTTGATATTAAAATCAGCGAGATGTTTCTGTTGAATTAATTCAGCAGTTGTGGTAACCTTCTTGACTGCACCAAACAATCCTTCCAACACTAGGCGGTGTGTTTGTGTACCATCTAAAGTACCAGTAAATCCAAAACGATGCTTGCATTCTGACAACTTGTCCATTATAGTCATTAAAGACTTTGCTTTAAATAAATGAGCTTCGTCGCCTATTACCAAATCAAACTGTTCGAAATATTTTTTGTCCATTTTATATATGGATTGCCATGTGGAGATTGTGATAGGTTTATTCGTTTGTTTATCTTGTCTTGAAAAGATACGATGAACGAATTCATCAGAAGAAAACCCATAGTCAGCAAAGTCACTGGCAAGCTGACTAACAAGAGAAGTAGTTGGCACAATAATAAGAGTACGAGCCGCATAGTATCTCACTAATAGATAGATGATGAATGATTTACCAGATGCAGTTGGTGATAATAATAATGATCTGCGTTTACGTACTGCATGTATGAATGCATCGATCTGATAATCTCTAGGTATGAATTTTTCTGGTAATTTTAATGATGAAATGAATTCTTCAGTTTCCTTTACTGAACATTCAGAATCAGCAAAATCACCATCATAAGTTATTTCATAGTTTCTTTCTTGACAAAAGTTTTGAACATAAGAAATGAGACCACCATATAATAATCCATTCCCAGTATTGAACAAACGAATTTTGCCATCCCACATTTTGTTTTTGTAGGATGGCATAAATTTGTAACCGGGTACATAAAAAGTAAAATACTCTGAGATTTCTTGAGCTACGCCTGAATCACAAATAATTCTGTTATGCGTCTCATTATGTTTTTTTATTAAAACTGTGTCCATTATCCACCATTATTAAATTTATGCCATTCAATTGCATTTTTAATTGCAAATCCTCTATTCTGTAAATTTTTTAAAATAGATTCAACCGTATCAACTTTTTCTTTTTGGTATCCAATACGAAGAGACATTGCAATGATGTCATTGTCTGCTTCTAAATACATTGGAATTTCAGTTTTAAGAATCATTCCTTTAGCAGGAACAATCCATCCTTTTTCTTGTGACTCTTTGGATGGCCCTTCAACATAAAAAATAAATTTTTCTTTCTTGAGAACTTTCATTTCTGATTCCATTTTTAACAGCATCAGTCGTTCTGAAGAATATATCTTCATATATTTATTATGAAGTTTAGAGGTGTTGAGGGATTCTGTTTTCAATTCTGTTGGATCGATCACACAGTCTTCTGACCACAGATCATAGATATTTTCTAATTTCATTACATCACTCCTTAAATAATATATAACTTCTTCCTAATACATTTATTATACCAATAAATTAAGAACCTGTCAAGTAGTTTTTTGGATGTTGAAAAGTGTGTATCTGAAATCAACTGTAGCTTCCAAATAATCAACATTTCTATCTGTTGATAGGAATTCTAATGATGATAGAGAAATAGGGAAACCATCAATAAAAACAATTTCATAATTAGGATTCTTGGAAGAATTTAACACAGTCAATGATATATCAGAGCGTAGACCATTACCAAGAAGTGTGTTACCTTCAGAAATCGCTTTGTATTCTTCAAATCCTTTAGGGAAGCCAAGCCCTCTAATCCAGTTGTGAATTTCTAAGTAATTAGAAAAATCTTCATCAACTTTGAACGATATACTTAAAGTACCATATAGCATATGATCACCAGCATATGGTATCTTAACGAATGGGTTGTTGTGATATGTCTCTGGTAATGAAATTTCAGGAATATTGACTTTCTGAATAAAGAAGTTTATATTCGGTGCTCTCTTGATCTGGAATTGAAAATTGAGAGGAGATAGAAAGTTTTTATTGACTGGTGTGTTTTCTATTGCTGACATAATTTAATCCTATTATTTTCAATTTGAAGGGATAATGAAATGATGCATGTTATTATATGGGGTAAAATCTGTTTCCCCTTTGTGTCTTTTGGTGATAGTATTGTATAATTTCACTCGTGAAGGCTCTGATGCTTTTGCTGAGAAAGTATAATGAGATAAACCATGTTTTTGAGCATGTGCTCGAAGGATAGATGATACTGTTCCTAAAATTTTATGTGAAACTTTGTGACTATCTCCTGTTAATCCAAATTCTCTTTTTCCTTTGCCCTTGTCTTTGCCTGTGGAAAAATTAACATCACCAACTCCAGAATCATGTTTTCCATGATTTATATGAACACGAAAACTTTTGTTGTTTTCATCTTTAAAATCATAATAATGATGAGGACCTTTAGAATCTTTTTCATTCTTACTAAAATCATAAGAAGAAGATAAAATTTCATTTATATATTTTGTAAATGTAAACAATGTAATCTCCTACAGGGTTTTGACTATTTATACAAAAAAAGAGGGAGCCTAAGCCCCCTCTAGTTCGACCAGTTATCTGGTTCTTATTCTTACATAAGGTTTGTAACGAGAACCTTACGATAATAAACGTTGGTGTTAGTAGTAAGAGCACCATTACCAGCAGTAAGACCTTCTGCGAATGGGTTTGCAACCATTCCGTAACGAGTCTTGAAGCCGATTTTTGGCTGGAAGGTGTTCTGATCAACTGCACGTACCATCTGTAGAGGAACGTATGGGCAATAGAATAGACCAGCATCGAATGCTGATGAACCCTTATAACCAACAGTTAGATAGTTACCACCGATTGCGTATGGATCGATATAAACACGTAGACGACCATTAAGAACACCAGCGAAAGTGTTACCAGTATCGTCAACCTGTAGGTTGTTTGAGTTAAGAGCAGGAGCGTAGTCAAGTACACCAGCCATCTGTAGAGCAGAAGCAACGTCTGAAGAACAGATAACAATGTTACCCTTGCCACGACGAGTTTCACGAGCAATACGGTTAGCTTCACGTTCTAACTGGAACATAAGACCCTTGAACTTTTCAACTGACCAACGACCATTTGAGTCGGTGTCAAGATCGAAAATACCAGCAGTTGTAGTACCTTCAGCAGCACCAACCTTAGCAGTGATGTTGATAGTACGGATAACTTCACGGTTAATTTCTGCAAGAATTTCAGAGGAAAGGATGTTTGAAAGTTCAGTTTCAGCATCAAGACCGTGAATAGCCTTAAGGTCCTGTGCAAGTTCCATTGAGTATTCTGCCTTAAGAGCACGTGTCTTAGCAGTTACTGAAAGCTTCTCAATTGAGAATGCCATTTCTGGGAATACAAGAGTGGAATTTGAACCAAGTGCTTCAGCAGAAGCTGTTGAAAGACCTGTGCCAGTGTTATAGAATGCAGTGTTAACCATTGCAGTAGTATTAGTCTGGCCGGGAATGGAGTTATTAGCACCAGAACCACCCTGACCGAATGTGCTATTGCCAGCAACGATAGTTGAGAAGGCAGTATTTACTTCGTTGTAGAATGTTTCATCGCTAGTCTGATTAGCATAACGTGCTCTCATTGCGAAAATGAGACCAGTAGGACCAGTCATCTGCTGAACACCGCAAATGTCATATGCCATTAGGTTAGGCATTGCACGACGAACGAGAGAGATAAGTACGGGATCGAATGTGTCGATAGAACCGTCACCAGCAGTGGATGAAGAAGCACCCATTGAGTTGACTGGTGATGCTTCGGAAAGCATGAATTGGTTATGGGCAGCGGTTGTGCGTAGTGATGCAACTGTGTTCTCAAGAAGAGCAGCAGTTACGTTACGACGATGCAAGTCCTTAATTGGGCTAAGGTCTGGATGTTCCAGAATTGGTTGCCACTTCTTAGATAGTTCTTCAGCTAACATTTATTTTCTCCTTTAAAGGTTTTGTATTTTATTTATAACAAATTACTTTTTAACAGTACGTGAGATAGCTTGCGCCCATCTCTTCATTTCTGGTGTAGTTGCAATTTCTACGATCTGACCATCTTCGTCGAGGAAATCTTCTGAAAGAACAGAAGCTGACTTTGAAGATGAACCAGACTTGTCAGAGAAATATGCTTCCTTGATGATGTTCAGTTTTCTTTCGTAAGCAGTAAGATCACCATCAAATTCAATGCCTTCGGCAAGCGCACGGAAACGTTCTACTTGAGTGAGAGCAAGTCCTTCTGATACTTCATCGAATACTGAATCCATATCTACAGACTGTGAAATCTTACGGAGTTCTACGTTTTCGGAGATAGTATCATTGAGCTTTTCTTCTAGTTCTGAAACCTTATCAGTTAGAGCTTCTAGAATGTCGAGCTTGTCCTGTGGAACATCAATATAATGTTCTGCGAATACACCCTTAAGTGATTCAACAAAATCATCCATGAGTTCGTTGCGAAGTGAAGTTTCGATTGCGACTTCATTTTCCTGCATCCACTGTTCAACAACGTAATCAAGATAAGTATCTAACTTTTCTGTGAGTTCAATTGTAACAGTTTCAATTTCTTCTTCTAGTGCAAGCCCATAAGCTTCTTCTAGCGCAGCAGTTTCTGCGATGATACGAGCATTAAGAGCAGCTTCGAAAATAGTCGATGCCTTTTCCTTAAATTCTTCTGAAAGCTCTTCGCCAACAAACATGTCAGCAACGTCTTCCTTGACAGAAGAAGCACCAGATGGCTTCATCTTGATAGTTGACTTGTTCTTTTCGGAATTGTCGCCAACACCATATGTCTTGCCGGGACCAAATACAGCCATTGTCTGATCAAACCACTTGACAAGATCACGCTTAGGCATAGAATCAATACCCTTGAGCACAGCAGCCATCATTTCTACACGTGACTTAGGATTGGAGTCTGGCTTTGATCCACCCTTAAGTGAGTCGAGCGCAGCAGTTTCGTCAAGTTCAACTTCTTCGTTCTTGGGCTTCTTCTTAGCAGCAGCAAGTCTTCTATCAGTTAAAGCCATACCTTTTTTTCTCTTATTCATAGTATCGACAGCCTTACCAGCAGCAATATGATGACGAAGTTGCTTTTCTGGATACTTCCCACCGTCAGTTGACATTTCCTTGTCTTCTTCGCTGCTTGCCTTACGGTCAGCACGGTCGAAAGAAGTTTGTTGTCTTCTTTTAATTCTTTTCATAGTCTTTACTTCTAGTTCCTGTAGATTTTCTTCTGAGAGTTCAGCGAATTCTTCTTCAGATAGTTCAATATCGAAACCTTCCATTTTTGCGGCTTCTACATAATCTTCATAAGTGATGTTTGACATTTAAAAGTCTCCTTGACTGAATTTAAAATATTTATATAATTTGATTGTTTAGATTTGAGTTTTACCGACAGCAAGTGCAGAAATAAAGTTTTCGAACATAGAAAATTTATTTTTTTCAATTTCATCCATACTCATTTTTTTCATTTGTTTCTTTGTAGATTCAACTTGTTCTTGCACCCAAATTCCATTTTGTTCATCATAAACCCAATCAACATTTTCCATAACACCAGTAACAAACGCATTATGTGCCGATGGATCAGCTACAACGTCTGCGGCTGTTGCCAGATGATAACCGGGAGCAACAACCATAATGCCATCATCACGTCTTTTTAATTCACCAAGACCTCTAGTTGATACACCAAGTTGAGCACCTGAATTTAGGAGACCCTTGACAACATCACCCATTGGAGTTTCAGTAACTAATGCTTTACCAATAACGTCATTACCATTCCACTTTAATTCTTTGATGATAATACATACACGATCAAGATTGATAGTAGGACCAGCAGGATGGTTTAATTCACCAAATGCTCTATTAGTTTTGACGCTTTCTGTAACGTATTTTTCAACGACAGGTTCCATCATTTTCTTTTCGTACATACGTCTATTACGATTTTCTAATTCAGTCTGAATGAATGGGCCGACAATATAATGTCTTTTGCCACCACTTTCGGTCATTTCTGTAACGTATTCTACGTTTTCGTTTTGTTCCGTAATAAGTTTCATTCTAGTTCCTTAATTCTTATACGCTACAGGTACAATACGTAGTGAAGTATCTGTACTGGTAGAATTGATGGTATCTGTTGGTGATTTTTCAAGAATTACACTCTCACCCCCAGTTACAATTACTGAATACTTTAATGTAGTATTGGCATAATAACAACTTACAACATGAGCAGCATTTGTTAATGCAATATGTGATATTCTTACTAAAGTAGCATTACCATATGTATTTGAAGTTGAAGTATTGCAAGAATTTGAAAGCCCTAAAGGTTTGATAATCATTACACTGCTCCGTAGTTATTATCTGTATTCATATTAGGAAACTGCATAGCTGAATCTGGACCAGTTGTTTCGTTTTCTCTTCCTTGGGGTTCTGGCTTGTCACGATACATTAGATAATCGTAAACACCATCGACTAACTGTTTAGCATTAGAAATCTTTGATTGAACCCATGCTTCTAACTGCTGATCATCATGCATCATCATTGAAAGATGTGCTGATTTGTTGGCCAATGCCTTAAGTTGTGCCTTGGCCATTTCGCCTTCGTGATCTACTTCATCGCCTTCAGCACATTCTACTTTGTGTCTACGTGGATCATCTACATTCTTTGGATGAGGCACACGCATTGAAGGAATACGTCTTACTCTTTGACGAAGAGTATGTTCCATTTTATAACTGGAACAATCCTTTGGGCCATGAACAGGACATGAAATGTCTATACCAGTCTTATTGCAAGATGCTTGCTTTTCATCAAGATCAAAATCTTCTGTTTGTGGTGCAGTAGGGTGATCATCGTGTTTAAGAGTAGTCTGGTGAGGAACACGGGCAGGCTTCTGTTTGACAGGATAATCTTTTTCAGATACCTTGTGAACATCAAGAAAATCTGCTTCTCCCTTGGGTACATTTCTTCCTGCACGAGGTATAATGATATCCTTTAAACTTTTAGCCATTGTCTTGTTCCTCTGAATCGTTTTCTAAATCTTCTTCTTGTTCATCATCATGACTTGGATTATTAAATAAATTCTTGGCAATTTCAATTTTCTTATCTTGAACTGCGTCTTGGAGTCTATTCTGAATCAATGCATCGAAAGTGTGCTGAAAATCAACAGGCTTCTGATTTAATGTATGTACTAGTAAATCCGCAATATTTGTATCTGTCACATCATTCTCCTATTATTTATTGTGTGTTTGTACCGGCTTTTTCTTGACGATATGTAATCATTCTCTTGGCAGCTTCATCATTAGATTTTGCAATAATCTGAACTGATCTTTGAAGCTTTGAATATTCTTCTTTGGATTTTGGATTCTTATTCTTTAACTGTTGGTAAATAGACTTTGCTTCTCTGAGCTTATCATTCTGACCTGATTGTGCTGGCTGACTTACACCAGCAGGTTGACCGCCACCCTGTTCAGCAGGTTGTCCATCAGGACCCATACCCATTTGAGCATTCATTTCTTGCTGTTGTTCCATATCAGCTTCAATTTGTTCGTCGAGTTCTTCAATTTCTTCGTCAGTCTGTTTAAGAATTTTCTTTCTGACGTAGTAATTAGAATAATAACGACCAATCATGTC
>Ga0114958_10000829_pt1 | contig 25700 bp, 31 predicted proteins | sample C_130208_EF_Meta_FD_89577 | JGI IMG/M metagenome (GOLD analysis project Ga0114958, IMG submission 89577) | Freshwater microbial communities from Lake Croche, Canada to study carbon cycling - C_130208_EF_MetaG | ecosystem: Environmental > Aquatic > Freshwater > Lake | place: Lake Croche, Canada... | reverse complement strand
GAGATCTGAGACCTCATCGTCGGCGACGGCGATCTGCTCATCAAGGATGACGATCTCGGCGCGCAGCGCCGTGATCCTCCCCTGGAGGTCTTGGAGTCTTCTTCTGAGCACTGACTGACGCACAACTGCATCCTAGAGGCCGGGACGGCGATGCTCCCATCGCACTTCGGCGACCGTGCGATCTGGCCATGGACCCACCCCTGGTTCATCGAAGAGGGGCTGGCTACCTCCCTCTGGCCAGTTCTGGTGACAAGGATCTTCGACGAGGTAGGTGCCAGCGCTCACCACATCGCCGATGAGCGTGGCCTCCGGTCGGCCAGCCAAGGCGCCGAGTGCCGAGCGGCCGAGTCCCGCTTCGAACATCCCCCCGACAAAGCAGTCCACTCCATGCATCTGGGCCTCGCCGAGAGCCCGCAACGCTGCACGAATCCCCCCGAGTCTCCCCGGTTTAATGCACAAGACGCCACAAGCCTGATAGCGAAGCGCGTCACGGACGACGCGGGGTGTCGAGAGTGTCTCGTCGAGGCATAGCGGCGTGCTCATCTGCTGTGCCAACGACGCGCTCGCCGCAAGGTCGGTCGTCCCCAATGGCTCCTCGATGCAGGCCAGACCAAGCCCGTCGATCCCATGCAACACCTTGAGGCCCTCCGATCCACCGAGGCTGCCATTGGCATCCGCCTGCAACAAGGCCTCCGGTGCGGATTTGCGCAGTGCACTCAATGGTTCGAGTGCCCACGAGGGGTCTACTTTGACCCGAAGCCGAGATGCACCATTCGTCAGTGCATCGAGAGCATCAACCACAAAGGTGTCGATCGAGCGATCCGCCGGGATGCCGCGAAGCGCCCCGAAGGCGACAGATGAACCCCCAACCTCAAGCCAGCGAGCCAGCGACAACCCGGCGGCGCGCAGTTCCGCATCCAAGACGGCCATCTCCAGAGCTGCTGCTGCCTGGCGATCAACCGCTGAGGCTGGGCCGAGAACTGCAATGGCGTGGCTTGGTGGACAGTCGCCACCTCTCGCTCGAGCGGCTTCGAACAGACGAGGTGACCACTGCTCCTCAATCGACCGCAGCACGAGGTCGAGCTGGGGGTCAGTACCTACCGTTTGATCCATCGCTGCGATCTCCCCAAAGCCTTCTGCTCCGCTGCACCGCACCCGGACGAAACCAATCCGACGGATTTGATGGTTGTGCAACGACGTAACAATGGGTGAGGCCAGTGCACACGAAGCCACCCAGAGCTCCACCGATTCAAGTGTTCCCACCCCCTCAAGGCCGGCGGGTATCATCGTCGTCTGGCCCGGATGGCGGAATCGGCAGACGCGACGGATTCAAAATCCGTTGTCCTTAGTGGCGTGCGGGTTCGAGTCCCGCTCCGGGCACCCATCACTCTCGAGCAAGCCGACGGCTTGAGAGCACCGGCAGTGTGGTTCGAACTCGATAGAGGTCATCGATTTCGAGGTATGCCTGGATCAGCCCGGGAGACGTCTGCGCCTGAGCGAGGATCTCGCCGCTTGGTCCCACGATGCTCGAGTGACCGCAATACCGGGGCCCCGGTTGGGCTGCGGCGACCACAAACGAGGTGTTCTCAATGGCGCGAGCAGCGAGCAGGGTCTGCCACTGCTGGAGCTTTCGAGGACCTGGTACCCATGCCGCACCCAGCACCAGCACTTGGGCGCCATCGTCGACCAGCGCAGTGCTGAGTTCAGGGAAACGAAGATCGAAGCACGTCAAGATTCCCACCTTGGCATCGCCAACCTGCACCACCACAAGGCCGCTTCGATCGCCCGTTCCCGCCGAGATGCCCGCCGATTCGACAAACCCCAGAGCGTCATAGAGATGCATCTTGCGATAGGCGCCGACGAGCTCCCCTCGTGCTACCACCACAGTGGTGTTGTAGGGACGGCCGTCGACCCCCGAGTCCTCGAACATGCCCGCAACAATTGTTGCTCCACCCTGCGAAAGATCAGCCAGCAGGCCCACGAACGGGCCATCAAGGCGCTCACTTGAGCCGGCGAGCGGTCCAGGCGCGTCACCGAACGCCAGCATCGAAGCCTCGGGAAGCACGACCAGATCTGGACATCCGTCGATCGTCTCGAACAATCCCCTGATGGCAGTTCGGTTGTCTGAAGGGTCTTCACCCGATGCCCACTGGACTGCGACGACCTTCACCTCCCCGAACCTACCCGCCTCAGGGCGCAGTGATCGTGGCAGACTCGATGCAGCACGAAGGAGGTTGGAGCCATGATCGTCGGACTGTTTCCCGGGCAGGGTTCCCTGCGTCCGGGCATGGGCGAACCGTGGATGGACCATCCTTCGGCGGTCGTCATCGCCCAGGTGGCGAAGGTCACAGGGGTCGATGTCCCGCGGCTACTGACCACGGCCACCCTCGAGGAACTCGTCAGGACCGACAACGCGCAGTTGGCCACCTTCGCTCTGAGCTCAACCATTGCCCATGCTGTCGCCCAATCGGGCATCGATCTCGATCTCGTGGTCGGACACAGCCTTGGCGAGTACAGCGCCCTCGCCGCATCCGACATCGTGTCGCTCGAGCAGGGAGCACTTCTCGTCCATCAGCGTGGATTGGCCATGGCCGCAGCAGCCCTGCTCGAGGAGGGTTCCATGCTGGCGGTCCTCGGCACCGACGATGACACGCTGGCGAACGCCCTGGAGGGCTTCCCGCGCGTCGTGGTGGCCAATCGAAATGCTCCCGGCCAAATCGTCGTAGCCGGCCCGAGTTCCGACTTGGCGACGTTGAGTGAAAAGGCCCGATCGCTGGGTCTCCGAAAGGTGATTCCCCTTGAGGTCGGCGGTGCATTCCACTCACCGCTCATGGCACCGGCGGCCGAAGCACTCTCGGGCGCTCTCGATTCCACGGTCTGGGCTCGAGGTCGCATTGACGTCGTCGCCAATGTTGACGCCACCGCTCATGACGGAACGGCCCCGTGGTCAACACTTCTCGCAGAGCAGTTGACCGCACCCGTGGAGTTCTCCCGATCGATCGGTGAACTTACTGGTGATCCTCGTTTCGTCGAGATGGGACCAGGGGGGATCCTGTCGGGACTCGTCGGCCGGATCCGTAAAGGCAGCACGGTCGTCGGAATCGCAACGCCCGACGATCTCGCAGCGCTTGAGGTGCTCCGTGGCTGAGTCTGACACCCAACAAATTGTTGTTGTCACCGGAGCCAGCCGGGGCATCGGTGCAGCGTGTGCCTCCGCGTTCCTCGCCAATGGTGATGTCGTGGTGGGGCTTTCGCGCAGCCGTGGAACTACCCCCACAGGGGCTGAGTTCGTCACCTGCGACCTCACCGACCCAGCCAGTGTTGAAGATGCCTTTGACGAGGTCACCAATCGCCACGGCCGCATCGATGTCCTTGTGGCCAACGCCGGTATCACCCGGGATCAGCTTGCAATCCGGATGTCTGACGAAGATTTTTCGACCGTCATCGACACCAACCTGCTTGGGACCTTTCGTTGCGCAAGGAGCGCACTGAAGCGGATGATCCGTCAACGCTCGGGCAGCATCATCATGGTCTCCTCCGTTGGAGCCTTCATGGGGCTTCCCGGTCAAGCCAACTATTCCGCGTCGAAGGCTGGCCTCGTGGGCATGGCTCGCGCCCTCGCTCGAGAAGTGGGCAGTCGTTCCATCACGGTCAACGTGCTTGCCCCGGGTCTCATCGCCACCGAGATGACCGAGGTTCTCGGACAAGAGCGTCTCGAGGCGATGACCACTCAGGTCCCCCTCGGCCGCATCGGGCAGGCGGAGGAGGTGGCATCAGCAGCTGTGTTCCTCTCCTCGGCCGGTGCGAGATACATCACGGGTGCGGTGCTGAGTATCGACGGTGGTCTCGGAATGGGCCGCTAGCCACTTCCCCGGTCACCCGAGGCGCTACCGTCAAGAGCGAACAGGGGCCGTTCGGGCCTCAGGAAAGGACCACCATGAGCGACGATGCAACCTTTGAGAAGTTCCGGGCCTGTGCGGTCGAAGTACTGCAGGTGTCCCCCGACGCCGTCGTGCTCGAGGCCTCCTTCTCAAAGGACCTTGATGCCGACAGTCTTGACCTCGTCGAGCTCGTTATGGCCCTCGAAGAGGCGTTTGACGTCACTGTTGAGGAGAACGAGATCGAGGGCGTTGAGACCGTGGGGCAGGCCTATGAACTGATTTCCGCAAAACTCTGATGCTCGTCGGTCACATTTCGGGAGAGCCAGTCCACGGGTATCGGGTCGTGGTCACTGGTCTCGGCGCACTGTCGTGTTGCGGTGTGGGGACCGAAGCGCTGTTCAACGGCCTTCTCCAGGGAACGTTCTCTGAGGATCACAGGATTCCCGACTTCGATCCGGCCACGATCTTCGGGCCCAAAGAGGTCCGACGGGTCGACCGCTTTGCTCAGATCACCCTGGCCGCAGCCGTCGAAGCAATGGCGGACAGCGGTCTCGACGAGATGGATCCCGATCGGGCTGCAGTGGTGATGGGAACGGGAATCGGAGGCATGGGGACACTCATTGCCCAGCAGCAAGTACTTGAGCAGCGAGGCGCGAACCGAGTCTCGCCATTCTTGGCCCCGATGATCATGCCCAATGCGGGTGCCGCTCAGGTGGCCATGCGCTTCGGATGCCGAGGGCCGGTTGAAACCGTGACCACGGCCTGCGCGGCCGGAACACATTCCATCGGAGCCGGAGCTCGGCTCGTCGCTTCGGGTCGGGCGGATGTGGCGATCGTCGGAGGAGGCGAGTCAGTCATGGAGGGCATCACCTTCGCTGGCTTCGGGAACATGACTGCCCTGTCGAACCAGGGGATCTCCCGACCATTCGATATCGAAAGAGACGGCTTCGTGATGTCCGAGGGTGCCGGAGCCCTGGTCCTCGAACGATTCGACCACGCCACCGCCCGCGGCGCTCGAATCTATGGTGAGGTGATCGGTGCCGCTTCGACCGCCGACGCCTTCCACATCACGGCACCTCGAGAGGACGGTTCAGGAGCTCGACGTTGCATGGAACTGGCGCTCGAAGATGCAGAGATCTCCACTCGTGACGTCGGAACCATCAATGCACACGGAACGTCGACGCCGCTCAATGATCTGGCTGAGTCCGTTGCCATCGAGGCGCTCTTCGGAGACGAGAGCCCTCCAGTGACCTCGTGCAAGGGAGTGACCGGACACAGCCTCGGTGGAGCGGGTGCCCTCGAGGCCGTGGCTTCGCTCCTCACCATCGCCCGAGGGGTCATCCCGCCGACCGTCGGTCTCACGACGGTCGATCCCGCCATCCATCTTGACGTCGTGAAGGGCGAAGCTCGTCCCCTCTCTATGCCAGTCGTGCTCAGTAACTCTTTCGGTTTCGGAGGACACAACGGCAGTCTGGTGTTTGCCGCCGCAACCTAGGAGCCAGCCAGGATCGGCCTACGCGTCGATCGCTGACCGCAGAGACCCGACGAAGGATGCTGCTCCCTCGGGGCCGGCACCTTCCGAGAGTCGGCGCACAAGCGCCGATCCCACCACAACGCCGTCGGCCACCCGTGTGACTTGCCGAGCTTGCTCCGGTGTAGAAACGCCGATCCCGACACAGACGGGAAGCGACGTCGTCGGTGCAATCTTTGCCACCACCTGCGACACCTCGTCGCCGATCTCCGCGCGCTCACCGGTCACTCCCATCCGGGCAACCGCATAGACGAAGCCTCGTGAACGATCGCTGATCCGCTGCGTCCGCTCTGGCGAGGAGGACGGGGCCACAAGCATCACCGTGGAAATACCCGACCCGTCAGCGACCTCGGCCCAGGGATCAATCTCCTCAAGGCTCAGGTCGGGAATGATCGTCGCCGACACACCTGCCTCACTTGCGAGGCCCGCAAATCGTTCATGGCCAAGATGAGCGATGACGTTGTAGTAGGTCATCACGATCAGCGGGGCTCCCCACTGTCTCGCACCGAGTGCCGCAAGCACGTCGGGTGCGGTCGTTCCTCGCGCCAGGCTGCGATTCCCAGCGTCCTCGATCGTTTTCCCGTCAATGATGGGATCGGAGAATGGCAGGCCCACCTCCACCGCATCCGCGCCAGCATCGATGACCGCCTCGATTGATTCCAACCAGGAATCCTCGGCACCGGCCATGAGGTACGGGATCAGCAGTTTTGAGCCCTCGGGACGATCCGAGAAACGCTGCGCCAACGTCGGCGTCGAGGCCATCTAGGACTCCCCCCGCAAGATCTCACGCACCTGTGCGACGTCCTTGTCGCCTCGACCCGAAAGGTTGACGAGCACGGTGGATCCATGGGGGATGCGTCCACCTGCTTCTCGGATGACCCAGGCCAGTGCATGGGCCGTCTCGAGTGCCGGGATGATGCCCTCGCGCGATGCGAGCATCTGGAGGGCATCGAGGACTTCCGCATCTCCAGCCTTCTCATACTGAGCACGCCCCATTTCAGCCAAGTGGGCATGCTCAGGGCCAATTCCGGGATAGTCGAGTCCAGCCGAGATCGAGTGGGCTTCAATGATTTGGCCCTGATCGTCCTGGATGAGCTGTGAGCGCATGCCATGGAGCACCCCGGGGCTCCCCGTCATGATCGCTGCCCCACCGGCCGCCTCGACGCCGATCAGCTCGGCGTCGGTGTCGACGAAGCCTGAGAAGATCCCAGCGGCATTCGAGCCACCTCCCACGCAGGCCACGACGAGGTCCGGGATCCCGAAACCGCCAGCCTCGACCTGACTTCGAGCCTCAACACCGATGACTCGCTGAAACTCTCGGACCATCCACGGGAATGGATGAGGACCCATGACCGATCCGAGGCAGTAGTGAGTGTCCTCCACCTCGGAGACCCAGGTGCGCATGGCCTCATTCACCGCATCCTTGAGCGTCCGACTCCCGCTCGTCACCGGCCGAACCGAAGCGCCGAGCAATTCCATCCGGAACACGTTCAACTGCTGGCGCTGGATGTCGACCTCTCCCATGTAGACCGTGCACTCGAGGCCCATCAGCGCCGCCGCCGTGGCCGACGCCACACCATGCTGACCGGCTCCGGTCTCCGCGATCATCTTTGTCTTACCCATCCGCTTGGTCAGGAGTGCCTGCCCCACCACGTTGTTGATCTTGTGAGAGCCGGTATGGGCCAAATCCTCCCGCTTGAGCAGCAAGGTGATCCCGAGTTCCTCGGACAGACGGCGACAGGGTGTCACCGGTGTAGGTCTCCCCCCGAACTCCGCCAGCAGCCGACGGTACTCCGCAAGAAATTGGGGGTCAGCCCACGCGTCTCGGAACGCTGCCTCAAGCTCGACACAAGCGGGCATCAGCGGTTCGGGCACGAATCGACCACCGAAGTCTCCAAAACGCCCCGTGGTCCCGGGGTCACCCATCAATGACATCTCAATCACGCATCCAGTCGAACGGTTCTTCACCATCATCGTCAATCTCGCCGTCGATCTGCGCGACCAGAGCATCGGCCTCGCGCACTGCATCGACGAAGGCCTTCATGGCCAAGGGATTCTTCACTCCGGGTGCCATCTCGATCCCCGATGCCACATCGACCCCGAAGGGGCGCAGCATCTCGATAGCCGCCGCGACGTTTCGGTCATCGAGGCCCCCTGACACCATGAGGCGATCGGGATCGGGGCCGGTCATTGCCAGATTCCAGTCAAAGACCTCACCGCTGCCGGGGACGGGACCATCGAGGAGTAGAAGGTCTGCTCCCGACTCCTCGAAGCGGGCGACCTGCGGACTCTGGGCCGGGAGCGCATTGATCACCAACGGCACGCGCTCGGAGACGTACCGGATGTCGTCAATCGACTCGTGCCCATGCAGCTGCACGCCCCGGAGGCCCAGACTCGTCGCCACCTCCACCACACGGATCGGAGAGTCGTCGCGGAAGACCCCCACGACGACAGCTTCGGGGGGAAGCCTCCGGACGATGTCACCGGCTGTGGCCAGTGACACCTGCCGAGAAGAGGGCGCGAAAATCACCCCGACAGCATCTACCCCGAGGCCGATGGCGGTGAGCGCGTCAGCCTCGTTGGTGATGCCACAGAACTTGATGAAGGTGCTCATCGTCGCGCTCCAATGCCGAATCCGCCCAGCGACCAGACCGATTGTGAGCGGTCGCTCGATGTGACGAGGGACTCTCCCACCAAGATGGCGTCGTAGCCTGCCGCTGCCAATCGCTGGGCATCTTCGACGGAGCGAACACCCGACTCGGCCACAGCCACCACATGATCAGGAATCTCCGAAGCGACCCTGACGGCACGATTGGTATCGACCTCAAAGGTCTCGAGGTCTCGTTGGTTGACGCCGATCAGCGTGCACCCGATGCCGAGCGCTCGATCAAGCTCTTTTTCATCGTGAACCTCCACCAGAGCATCGATCCCGAGCGACCCAGCCAAGTCGGCGAAGGATGCCAGTTCCGCGTCCGTCAGGACCGCCGCGATCAACAGGACCGCGTCGGCTCCCATGAGTCGAGCGTCCACCACGTCTCGCTGAGTAACGGTGAAGTCCTTGCGCAGGACCGGAAGTCCGCACGATGCTCGCGCCGCGGCAAGATCCACTGCTGATCCACCGAAATGCTTCTCGTCAGTGAGCACGCTCAGCGATGCCGCACCACCAGTCTCGTAGTCGCACGCGACCTCGCAAGGATCGAGTTCGTCGGCAAGGAGACCTTTGGACGGACTGCGCCGCTTGATCTCCGCGATGACCGACAGGCCGGGCACGTTCAGTGACTCGCGAAATCCACGAACCGGCTGATCAGGGTCCACCGCTTCGAGAAGGTCGTCGAGGCTCCGCGGATCGTTCGCTGCTCGCTGACGATGCCAGGCGACGATGTCATCAAGGTACGTGGCCACAGGTCAACAGTAGCGGTGGACTGCCGTTCAGACGCCCCCAGAGGGCTCGACCAGGGTCACCTCGTGCGAGCCACAGGTGACAGCGACAGGCGAGGGTGCAGTCACTGAGCGTGCCACCATGCACCACGCCGCCCGACCGTCGACGCTGGTGCGGACCTCGCCGACTTCCTTGCCGTCGCTCATCAGCACCTCACCGACCTCAATCTGGCCCACTGTTGTGGCCAACAGCATCCGCCGAGGGGCACGTGCGCTGCGAGCATCCATGCGGGCTACGAGCTCCTGGCCGGTGTAGCAGCCTTTGGTGAACGAGACCGAACGCTTCAGATTCGCCGAACCAATGCACAAAGGATTGTCACCCGCACGCAAGTCGTCGGGGCTCAGACGTCCGAGCTCGATACGCTGCGCTTCGAGTTCGCTTTCGCGGGTTTCTGCGATATCGAGGATGGCCGGAGCGACGAGAAACTCGCGTTCTTGCCCCACTGCCCACAGCGCAGGCAAGCCCAGCCCATCGAATCCGACTCCCGCCGACACGACCACCCCACATGGCTCCATGGAGATCTCTGCCCGCTCTCGCAGTCGGAAGCGTGCCATCCGCTCCGCCAATGCCTCCTCGCGCCCGGAGCCTCCGAGCAACACCCAGCGTTCTGCTGCAGACCGAACCACGCGGAGCCAATCTCCGAGGTGTCCGTCCGGCTCAAGTACCAACGACCAGCATGATCCGCCGACTTCCATCGCCTTGAGCGACTGCGAGAGTTGCGAGTCAAGCAATCCGGTGGCATCAGGACCCTCGACGATGACACTGATGCGAAGCGCCCCGCGAAGCTCCGGATCCGATGCCTGAGGCCCTTGGAGCTCGCTTGCGTCGCTCATCGCAGGTCGGCGCGGCGCGAATCAGCCACTGCGGCGAGCACAGCGCTGGCCTTGTTGACGCACTCCTCGTCCTCGCTCGCCGGATCCGAATCAGCAACCACTCCTGCTCCCGCCTGCACACTGGCTCGACCATCGGGCGTGACGATCATTGTCCGAATGGCGATGGCGGTATCAACATTTCCTGAGAAGTCCAGATAGCCAACCACCCCGCCGTAGACCCCCCGACGAGCCGGCTCGAGATCATCGATGATCTCCATCGCTCGAACCTTTGGTGCCCCCGAGAGCGTTCCAGCCGGCAGTGTGGCTCGAAGCACGTCGACCGAGGTGCAATTGTCTCTCATCCGGCCCGTGACCTGAGAGGTCATATGCATCACATGGCTGTACTGCTCGATCGTCATGAACTCTTCGACCACCTCCGAGCCGTACTCAGCCACTCTTCCGACGTCGTTGCGGGCGAGATCGACCAGCATGATGTGTTCCGCGACCTCTTTGGGGTCTTCCGCAAGATCTCCGGCCAGTCGATCATCCTCTGCCTCTGTTGACCCCCGAGGACGAGTGCCGGCGATGGGCCGTGAGGTCACCATGCGATCGCGCACCCGAACCATCGGCTCCGGCGAGGAGCCGACGACTTGAACCCCTCCGAGTCTGAGGAAGTACAGATAGGGACTTGGATTCAAGAGGCGCAGTGATCGATAGACGCCGAACGGATCCACCTCGCCGTCGATATCGAAGCGCTGAGAGAGCACCACCTGAAAGATGTCGCCGGCGGTGATGTGCTCCTTGGCCACCTCGACTGCTCCACGGAACGATGCAGCACTCGTCCGGCGCGTCGCAGGCGCCCGCTCATGGCGAGCACCGACGCTCGGCGCAAGCCGTGCTCCAGGGGTCCGCACGGCTGTCGCGTCGTCTCCAAGCTGCTCGAGACGACGCACGGCGTCGCCATAGGTTCGGGTGAGGTCTTCGTGTGAAGCGGTCGGGTCCACCGCCACATTCACGATCAGTGTGACCCGCTGGCGCCAGTGGTCGAAGGCAACCAATTCGCCGATCACACAGCAGCAGGCATCGGGTACACCGAGCTCATCGTCTGGTGGGCTCACAAGGTGCTCAACCTCCCGGACGACGTCGTAGCCGAGGTAGCCGACCACACCGCTGTGGAGCGGTGGCAGATCTCCGATAGCCGACACGGTCGTCTCCGCCAAGAGATGCTCTAGGGCTGTGAGAATCCCGTTCGCTCGGTCTTGGACACTCAGAACTGGAGTCTCTGGTCCGCAATGACCAAGGGTGAGCACCTCGCCGTCCACGGAGCTGAAGACCAACAGAGGACGTCGCCCCACGAACGAGTACCGGCCCCATCGTTCTCCACCCTCAACCGACTCGAGCAGAAACCCTTCTTCGTCGCCCACGGCGCTCATGAAGACGCTGACAGGAGTCAGGGTGTCCGCCACCAGCTCCACCGATACCGTCACAATGCGGTGCTCCGCAGCTTCGGCGAGAAAACCCTCTAGGTCTGGAGCACACGAGGCTCCGACCGTGCTCACTCCGTGCTCCCGTCGCCATGGCCCGATGAAACGATGCGGTAAAAGCAAGTGCGCTCACCGGTGTGACAGGCACCACGACCGTGCTGGTCGACGATGACGAGCACGGCGTCACCATCGCAATCAACCGCCACGCTGCGGACGAACTGGCGATCTCCCGAGGTCTCGCCCTTCTGCCAAAATTCCTGACGGCTGCGCGACCAGAACCAAGTTCTTCCGGTCGCCAGCGTCCTGGCCAACGCCTCTTCGTTCATGTAGGCCACCATCAGCACGGTGCCGTCGCGGTGATCCTGCACGACCGCTACGACGAGACCGTCCGGCCCAAAACGAACCTGCTCGGCGACATCGGTGTCGACCGTCATGACGTCGTCGCTCACAGGTACTGCCCTGTTCCACCGTCATCGGTCGGCGAAGCGGCCGCATGGATGTCGCGTTCGCGCAGGATCACATACTCTTCACCCTTGAGTTCGACTTCGAAGCGATCTTCCGGGTTAAACAGCACCTGGTCGCCCACTTTGATCGCCCGCACGTGGGGACCTACGGCGACTGCCTGTGCCCACGCCAGCCGCTGGGCCACCTGAGCCGTGGCCGGGATCAAGATGCCTGATCTCGATCGACGCTCACCTTCGGCGTCGCTGACCTTGACCAGCACGCGATCAAACAGCACGGTCACCGGTAGGTCGTCAGCAGTAGTCAGGATCTCACGAGTCACAGTGTGACCGTATCGCAGCCCGAGTCAGCACCGGCGCCGTTCAGGTCGGCCGAACCACGATCCCAGCGGCTGCCATAAAGGCCTTCGCCTCGGGGATCGTGTGCTCGCCGAGATGGAAGATCGAGGCAGCCAAGACGGCATCGGCGTGACCGACGACCACGCCATCCACAAGATCCTGCAGGCTCCCTACCCCTCCTGAGGCAATCAGGGGGACCCCCACCGTGTCAGCCACGGCCCGATTCAGCTCATGGTCATAGCCATCGCGTGTGCCGTCTCGATCCATTGACGTCAGCAAGATCTCCCCGGCCCCGAGCTGCGCCACTTCGGCAGCCCACTCGACAGCGTCGAGCACGGTAGGCCGCCGGCCTCCGTGGGTGACGACCTCAAATCGCCCCGCGGCGCGACGGGCATCGATGGCCACGACGACACACTGCGACCCGAATTCCTCTGCCAGCTCAGCCACGAGCTGCGGGCGAGCCACCGCCGCACTGTTGATCCCGACCTTTTCGGCACCAGCCCGCAGCAGGCCACGTGCGTCCTCAATCGTTCGGATGCCGCCGCCTACGGTGAATGGGACGAACACCTGCTCCGCCGCCCTCGTCACGACGTCGATCATCGTGGACCGTTCATCTGACGACGCCGTGATGTCGAGGAACGTGATCTCGTCGGCACCCTGGGCGGCGTAGCGAGCTGCGAGCTCCACGGGATCTCCCGCATCGATCAGGTCGACGAAGCGCACACCCTTGACCACTCGCCCCGCCGTGACATCAAGACAGGGGATCAGTCGGGTCACCTGCATGCAGCTACCGCTTCTTCCACGGTGAGTCGCCCTTCGACCAGAGCCTTGCCGATGACCGAACCCTCCAAGGAGCGGCTGGTTCTGGGGGCGCGCAGTGCGGAGAGCGCCTCGACATCACTGCGCTGGCTGACCCCAGCCGACGCCACGATGGGAGTATCGGTCAGGTCCAGCACCTCAAGGAGTCCCGCAAGGTCAGGACCCTCAAGCGTTCCATCGCGATCGATGGCGGTGATCACCAACGCCGAGAGGTCCACCTTCGTCACTCGAGCAACGGCATCGGCGAGTGAGAAGCCACTTCCCTCCAACCAGCCGCGGACGGCCACCTCGAGCGTCCCGCTCGCCAACCGCCGATAGTCCAGACCGACGGCGACCTTGCCTGGGTAGGCCCTTGTCGCCTGCTCAAGCAAGCCCGAATCATCGAGGGCCGCCGTGCCGAGAATGACCCGCTCCACTCCACCCTCGACCAATTCCTCAACATCGGCCATCGTGCGGACTCCACCCCCAGTTTCCACGGGCACCCCGCACGAGGAGGCGATATCGAGGATGATCTCCCGATTTGCCCTGCCACCATCACGCGCTGCATCGAGGTCAACCAGATGCAGCCAATCGGTTCCAGCGGTGACAAAGGAAGCTGCGAGCTGACGTGGATCGCCATACGCTGTCTCTTGGTCATAGGCCCCCTTGAGAAGCCGGACCGCCCCACCACCGCGAAGGTCGATCGCCGCAAGCACGTTCATCGGTCGACACCCACGAGTTCGGTGAAGCGTCGCAGGAGGGCAAGGCCATCATCGCCGGACTTCTCCGGATGGAACTGGACGCCACACAGCGATCCCGACTGCACCGCAGCCGCCACGGGACCCCCGTAGTCGCACGTGGCGACGGTCTCTGTGCCAACCGATGGGGCGTAACTGTGCACGAAGTACATCCACTGGTCATGGCCCGCCGGGACGAGGTCGTTTGGGGCGATCGCCACAACACGATTCCATTGGATCTGCGGATGTTTGACATGCCCTGGAAGTCGCCGCACCATCCCTGGCAGCAGCCCGAGGCCATGAGCGCCAGGTGACTCCTCTGAACCCTCATAGAGCAGTTGGAACCCGACACAGATCCCGAGGAAGGGGATTCCCGAGGCCACGACCTCTCGAATCGGTGTTCGCCATCTACCGGCACTCAAGGCCTCCGCACACCGTCCGAAGGACCCCACCCCGGGGAGGACGACAGCTGACGCGTCGGCAAGTGCGCCAGGATCACTCACCAGCGATGCCGAGGCACCCACGTGCTCCATGGCCTTCACCGCCGAACGGAGGTTCCCGATGCCGTAGTCAATGACGGCGATCACGACCGCTGACGGCTCACAATTGACCCTTGGTCGATGGGATCTGCGTCCCCTCAACTCGGAGCGCATCACGCAGACACCGCGCAACCGCCTTGAACGTTGCCTCGACGATGTGATGAGTGTTGCGACCGCTACGCATCCGGATGTGCAGGGTCAACCCGGCGGCGGTGGCCAAGGCTCGGAAGAACTCCTCCGTCAACTGCGGGTCATAGGGGGGCTGGCCCAGACCCGGGGTGTCAGGAGCAAATGGGACCTCGTAGACGAAGAATGGGCGGCCCGAGATGTCAAGCGCAACCTCGATCGCCGCCTCATCGAGTGGCACTAGTCGCGACGAGTATCGACCGATCCCTGCTTTGTCCCCCATCGCCTCACGCAGCGCATCACCGATCACGATTCCGACATCTTCGACCGTGTGATGCAGGTCCACCTCAAGGTCTCCCCTGGCCTCCACCGAGAGGCCGAACCCTCCGTGGCGCCCAAGCTGCTCCACCATGTGATCAAAGAACGCGATCCCCGTCGACACCTCGATGTTCCCGGGGCTGTCGAGGTCGATGCTGACGGTGACCTTCGTCTCCTTCGTCGCTCGTTCTCTGGTCGCCGTCCGTGGTGCGTCGCTCACAAGATCTCCTTCAGTGCTTCGAGAAACCGCGTGTTCTCTGCGGAGGTGCCGATTGTGACTCTCAGGCAGTCGTCAAGCCGATCCCAGGAGGAGCAGTCTCGCACCAGCACAGAGCGCTCCACAAGATCCTGCCAGACATCATGGCCACCCTTGGTCGTTGGACGGAACAAGATGAAGTTGGACCGCGAGGGCCACAGTTCGAGGTCGAGTTGGGCCATCTGCGACCACAGGGACTCTCGTTGGCGGACCAACTCGGCCACCTGATTCTCCATCTCCGCAACAAACCCCAGAGCGCAGGTGCCCGCGGCTTGTGTCAGGGCTGAGAGGTGATAGGGCAACGCAACCTGCTGGCATCCCGCCACCACCCCTGGTGCAGCCACGAGATAGCCGAGTCGCACCCCGGCGAGTGCCCAGGTCTTCGAGAACGTCCGACTGATCACCAGCCGGTTTCCACCCGGCTCAGATCGCAGATCGAGTGCCGTGGTGTCGGCGAACTGTCCGTAGGCCTCATCGACGACGACGAGCCCAGTCGTCGAGTCGAGCGCAGCGCGTACAACGTCCGGGTCGTCCGTGCCCCCCGTGGGGTTATTGGGGGAGCACAGGAAGAGCACCTCAGGATCCAATTCCCCCGCCACTTCCGCCACATGGTCGGCTCGGAGGTCGAAGTCGCCCCCGCGCTCGGCCGACACCACAGTGGTTCCGGTGATCTTCGAGATGTGGCTGTGCAGTGCGTAGGTCGGCTCGAAGACCAGCGCAGTCCTTCCCGTGCCGCCGAATGCCAGCATCAGGGACTGGATGACCTCGTTTGATCCATTGGCGGCGAACACCTCGCCAAGGTCCACATCGTGAAGGAGCGCAATCCCCGAACGCAGCACCGTGGCGTCTCTGTCGGGATACCTGTTGAGGTCCAGCGAATGCAGCTGTTCGATCAGCCGTTCCGTGAAGGCTGCCGGAAGGGCGAACGGCGACTCGTTCGTGTTGAGTCGAACATCGACGTCAACCTGGGCCGAGTGATATGCCGTCAACTCACTCAGATCACTCCGGACCTCCGGCATCATCGCCGTCTCCGAATCGACTCGGCGTGTGCGTCGAGACCCTCGGCCTCGGCCAAGATGATCACCGTGTCGGCCAAGGCCTCGAATCCCGCCCGATCAACCTCCACCACGTGGATGTGTCGGCGAAAGTCGTCAGCCCGCAGCGCGCTCGAAAACCGTGCGCTCCGGTTGGTCGGCAGGATGTGGTTGGGACCTGCCGCGTAGTCACCAAGGCTCGCGGGAGCATCGAGCCCGCAAAACACTGCTCCGGCAGCCGAGATCATCTCCACCAGCGGGGCGTACTCGGTGACTAAGAGCTCGAGGTGCTCGGGGGCGACAATGTTCGACACCGCCATCGCAGCCGCAGGCGAGTCCACCAAGCAGGCAACGCCGGAGCTAGCCATCGTGGCCTCGAGATCGGCTCGCCGTGGTGCCGAGGCCATCAGCTCAGCGAGTGATGCCTCGATGGCAGGAACAATCTCAGGCACCCAGGTGATCAACCACGCCATGCCGTCAGGACCATGCTCCGCCTGCACCATCAGGTCCACGGCAGCCAGGTCCGCGGGCGTGGACGCATCGGCAATCACGACGATCTCTGAGGGTCCAGCAAAGGCAGAGGCGATGCCGACAAGTCCAGAAAGTTGACGCTTGGCCTCGGCCACGTAGGAGTTACCGGGGCCAACGATCACATCAACTCGCTCGATGGTGTCCGTACCGATCGCCATGGCGGCAATCGCCTGGGCACCTCCAACTGCGTAGACGGCCGTGATCCCGGCCACGTGAGCAGCTGCGAGCGTCGCGTCGTCAATACGACCATCAGCAGCAGGAGGAGTGCACAAGATGATCTCCCTGACTCCCGCCACCCGAGCGGGAGCAGCGCACATCAGGACCGACGACGGGTAGCGCGCTCGACCGCCCGGGGCGTAACAGCCAGCGCGTTCAACCGGAATGTCGCGATGTTGCACGACGAGCCCCTCGCCGCGAAAAGCGGCTGGAGATGGGGCCTCATCGGCGTGGTACGCCAGGATGCTGGCCCATGCCCGCTCAAGCGCTGCCAGCAGGTCGCTCGGTACCCGCTCCACGGCTGCTGCGATCTGGGCGGAATCAACCATTGAACTGGCAAGACGGACGCCATCGAACCGCTCAGTCAGGTCGGCGATCGCGATATCGCCTCGAGCCCTTACCTCGGCAATGATGGAAGCGACGGCGTCGGCCACATCTGCGCCGGGATCAGCGGGCGTCGGGAGGAACTCACGCACGTGAGTACCCTTCCCACGGAGGTCGAGAGTGGTGAGCACCACCCAAGGCTATCGCCCGGCTCGGTAGCCGCACTCCAGCCAATGACGACGAGAGGAGACTGAACTATGGACGACGCCATCGAACTCTCGTCGCTGCTTGCCAGCCTCGAGGACATCAGCCGACGAGTGTCAGCCCTCGTCGAGGCTCGGACTGGGACCGATGGGATCGATGCTGAGCTCGTCGCCCTCGAACGATCCCTGCTCGGGTCGCTGCGTCGCCTCCAGCGGGCGGTGCGCTCGGCCGAGCGGCGTCGCTAGGCCGGAATTGCCCCGACCTTGGGGCAGATCTCGGCAAATTCGCAGTCGGAGCATCTCGGCCGCCTCGCCACGCAGGTCGCCCGGCCGTGCAGGATCATCCGAAGGCTGAACGCACCGCGCCGGCCTGCGGGGATCATGGCGTTGAGTTCATGCTCGATCTTCACCGGATCGGTCGAGGTCGTCAGCTCGAGTCGACGAGCGAGACGGCCCACATGGGTGTCGACTGGAAGACCCGGCAGACCGAAGGCCACCGACCGCAACACGTTGCCAGTTTTGCGACCGACGCCAGGAATGGTCACGAGCTCGTCGAGCCGTCGAGGGACGACGCCATCGAAACGATCCGAGACAGTGCGACCCATGCCGATGAGATTGGCTGCCTTTGCACGATAAAACCCCGTGGATCGTACGATCTGCTCGACCTCTGCTGCTCGAGCCGCGGCCAACTCTTGAGGAGAGCGATAGGTCAAGAACAATGCTGGAGTCACTTGGTTGACACGCACATCGGTGCACTGCGCCGACAGGATCGTCGCTGCCAGCAGCTCAAAGGGCGACGAAAAGTCGAGGGCACAGAGTTGAGCTGCAGTGCCAGGGTAGAGCTCCTCAAGGCGCTGGTCCACCCATCGGGCTCGACCTGACGGCGTTCTCGGGCGACCCATGGGCTGAGACTAGCGATGGCGGTCGCTAGCCTGACGATGTGACGGCCTTCGTGGAGCAACGCGACCGCCTGAGTGCCGCAGAGCAACAGGCTGTGATCGACGAGGTAGCAACCTGGAGTGCACGACATGAGCGGGAGGCCTTGCCCGAGCAATCAGTGTTCGGCCTTGGTGAGGGTTCGCCTATCTGTCACCTGTTGGGTCACGACGGCGACACGCTGATCTATCTTCAAGGTCGGCCCGCCGACGGGACGCTCGAATTCGTCGCCCTCGGGGAACGTATTCCTCAGCTTCTGATCGATGCGGCACTCGAGTACTGCGACCAGGCCGGCCTCCCGATGAGCGTCTGGACGCGACACGTCGACGGGCTCAGCCAACCGCCGGACTGTCGGTGCTTGCTCCGGCTCGACCGTGAGATCCTCCGGCTCTCAGGCTCCTTGGTCGAGCGTCCACCAGGCCTCATGGACGGCATCGAAATCGCGTCGTTCCGGCCCGGCATCGACGAGGGTGAATGGTTGGCACTCAACCAGGCCGCCTTCGCTCAACATCCTGAACAGGGTTCCCTCGGACGTGACGACCTTGAGCTGCGCATCGCGCAGGACTGGTTCGAGAGTGAGGGATTCCTCATCTTGCGCTCCGGTGGCCAGATGGTGGCGTCGTGTTGGACCAAGGTCCACCGTGATCCATGGGGCAGCATCGGTGAGATCTACGTCATCGGGGTGCATCCGGCGCACGTCGGCCGCGGTCTCGGGCGGACCGCCGTTGTCGCAGGACTTGAGCACCTGCGCGGACGAGGTCTTGAGAGCGCAATGCTCTATGTTGAGGCTGACAATGTTGCGGCAGTCGAGCTGTATCGATCCCTCGGCCTCGTCGAAACCTGGCGAGATCGTCGCTGGACGAACGAGCTCGCTCGTTAGTGAGTTGATGCACCCACAAGTCGGCCGACTCCATAGGTCACCGATGCCGCCAACACGGCGACGCCTAGTTGTCGCAGTGCGGAGAACACCTTCGATCGACCGGTGAATCGTCCAAGCAGTGCACCGACTGCCAGCGCCGCGATGATGCCGATTCCGATCGACCACACAATCGCCGCCCCACCGGAGAGGAAGAACCAAGGCAGCAGGGGGAGGAGTGCTCCGAAGGCGAAGGTCAGAAGGGAAATTCCACTGGCCTGCCAGGGTGAGCCGACCGCCGTCGGGTCTATGCCCAACTCTTCACGGGCGTGCGTCTCGAGCGCCAGCTCCGGATTGCGCATCATCGTGTCGGCGAGCTCTTCGGCCAAGGTCGCGTCGAGCCCCTTCGAACGATAGATCCCGATCAACTCTTGTCGTTCTAGGTCAGGGCTTTCGCGAAGGGCGGTCCGCTCGATGTCGAGTTCCCGCTCGAACAGCTCACTCTGGGCCTGCATCGACAGATACTCACCCGACGCCATAGAAAAGGCGCCGGCCACCAGGCCGGCAATCCCCGCCAGGCGAACGAGCGTGGGATCGGGATTGGCGCCAGCGAACCCAAGGATCAGCGAGACATTGGTCACGAGACCATCGCTGATGCCGAACATGGCCGCCCGTTGGACTCCACCCGAGACGTCGCGGTGCTCCTCTTCGTGGATCGAAACCCGCTTGGCCATAGTGTCGAGCCTATCAAGGCGATGCGTTCTAGGATCTGGACATGACCTCGCCCCGCAGGTGGTTCGATCCCAATCAACCCCAGACCCTGCAGGGAGCGGTCCTATTCTCGTACCTCAACGGTGGCGTAGCGATCCTGAGCTTCCTCGCCACCCACGGGCCCGTCTACGTGTTGCTGATACTCGGTGCTGTTGGCGCCTTCGGGATCGCCAATGAACGACGCTGGGGCTATTACCTTGCCCTCGTCGTCAGCATCGCATTCTTCGTCGTGCAACTGATCAGCTTCTTGTTCAACCCCTTTGTCTTCTCAGGGATGCTCAACATGCTCTTCAGCGTGTTCTTGATGGCTCTTCTGCTGCACCCCATGAGCCGGAGTTATCAGCGGCTCTACTTTCGCTGACGCCAAGAGCCTGTGCTCCCGGTGGCTACGCTACGGGCAACTCAGTCCAAGGAGGACCGCATGCCGCGCATCATCAGCACGCTTGATGAATTCGAGACCATCGTCGGGGAGCACCTCGGCTACAGCGACTATCTCGTAGTGACCCAAGAAAAGATCAACCTCTTCGCCGACGCCACCGGCGATCATCAGTGGATCCACATCGACCCAGAGCGGGCCGCAGACGGTCCATTCGGTGCACCGATCGCCCATGGGTACCTGACCCTGTCGCTCATCCCGGCGCTTATCGGGCAGGTCTTCTTGGTCGAGAACCTCACCTTCGGAGTCAACTACGGCTGCAACAAGGTGCGGTTCGCGGCTCCGGTGCCCGCAGGGTCCGAACTGCGCCTCGGGATCAGCGTGGCAAGTGTCGAGCGGATCGAGGGTGGAGCGCAGGTCGTTCTCGACGCCACGCTCGAGATCAAGGACTCGACGAAGCCCTCCTGTGTGGCCCAGGTCGTCTACCGCTACTACAACTGATCACGATGACCCCGGACGAGCGGTCGGTGCTCCCGGCACACGAGGACAAGACCAGAGTCGTCCGTGCAATGTTCGACGACATCGCCCCTCGCTATGAGCTGGTGAACCGAGTGATGACCTTCGGCCTCGATGCTTCCTGGCGCAGGCGGGCCGTTCGGTCACTCGGACTCCCGGCTGGGTCGAGGATCCTCGACCTCGCCTGCGGTACCGGTGACCTCAGCCGCACCGCCACTGCACAAGGGTTGATATCGATCGGTGCTGATCTCTCGTTCGGAATGCTTGGAGCATCCCATGGGACTGGACCGCTCGTGCAGGCGGATGCCTCTGCCCTCCCGCTGGGCGATGCATCGGTCGATGGACTCATCTGCGGCTATGCGCTGAGGAACTTCACTGACCTTGCAGCCTCGCTCCACGAGATGGGTCGAGTCGTGCGCCCAGGAGGACGCATCAGCCTCCTCGAGGTCGCGGCACCCGCCAACCGTGTGCTCTTGGCTGGCTACAAGATCTGGTTTGAACGGGCTGTCCCTTTGATCGGTGGGTTTCTCAGCGATCGAGCTGCCTATCGCTACCTCCCGGCCTCGACCGCCTATCTGCCGACCCCCGATCAGTTGCGCTCCATGCTCCTTGATGCAGGGTTCTCCGGGATTAACCACCGCCAGCTCACCGCTGGTCTCAGTCAGCTGGTGACAGCCACCCGACGCCCTCAAGGCTGATGCGACAGGTCGCCCGTCACTACGACATCTATGCTCCACTCCCGCAAGCGTGGCGATCTGCCGCCATCAGGCGAGGCACCTTTCATGCCGCCGACGGCCACGTTCTGCTCGGTCTCGGAGATCCCGTAACGGTCCCCCTTCCGGCACTGTCGTCGGGCCAAACCTCAGCCGCCGTCGCTGAGGTCCTTGCTGGCATCGAGTTCCTCGAGGGCGCAGGGCTCAGATCCCCTCCTCGGATTCATGCGGCCCTCCCCTTTCACCCCGATGCGCCAGGCATCGGCTACCTCTCCCCGATCCAAGTCCACGCCGACGCCGACGGGCTCCTTGTCACCCTCATCGGCCACGACCTCGACGAACTCGATCGCCTCGATGAGGCATTGGAGTCTCTGAGCGAGGCCGACCCACCAGTCGTTCTCCCGACCCTCGTGGCGCTCGAACAGGTTCCCTCGACTAGTCGCTACGAGCAGATGGTGCGAACCGCACTCGAACAGATGGGCCATTGCGGCCTCGACAAGGTCGTGCTCTCCCGATCCGTGGTCATTGATGCCGATGCCGATCTTGATCCGGTGGCCGTCATCGACCGCATGCTCGAACGCGAGCCCACCTGCACCTTGTTCTCCTTGCCGGCTTCCGGGGCCCGCTTCGTCGGCGCCTCACCCGAACTGCTGATCATGCGTCGAGGCCGACAGATTCGAAGCCACCCGCTCGCCGGCACGATCGCTCGGACCGAAGATGACCTGACGGGCCTTGTGCAGTCACTCAAGAACAGCGAGGAGCACCGATTGGTGGTCGAGGATCTCGCAACACGACTCCACGGCCTCGTCGAGCACCTTGAGGTCCCGTTGACTCCGGAGGTGGTGACCCTCAGGGCGGTCTGTCATCTTGGGACAGAGATCAGTGGCGTGATTCGAAGCGGGGGGCCTACGGCACTCGACCTGCTTGCCGCCATCCACCCCACTCCAGCGATTGGCGGAGTCCCAACTCGCAGGGCGGTTGACCTCATCGGCGAACTCGAGCCAAGCGATCGTGGCCTGTTCGGCGGTGCGGTCGGCTGGGCTGACAAAGCGGGTGACGGTGACTGGGTCCTCGGAATTCGAGGCGCTCTCCTTGCGGGCAGCACTGCGGTTGTTCGAGCAGGTGCTGGGATCGTCCGGGGATCAGAGCCCTCTGATGAGGCTCGCGAGACACGCATCAAGCTGCTCTCGATCCTCGACGCGCTTGCCCCTGGGTGTGCAGCCCTGCTCTAGGGTCAGCGGACCGTAGAAACGACCACGTTCGGTCGCCAGGCCCGTCCGAACAGGCGCTGCATCCCCCACACCGTGACCAGCCACAATGCCTCCACGATGATGCCCGACGACATCTTCGACTCGCCTCGCTCCCGATCAACGAAGGAGATCGGGACCTCCGAGATCACTGCTTTGGCTTGCCGGGAGCGGTACGTCATCTCGATCTGGAAGCCATACCCGTCGGCCCTGACGGTGGAATAGTCGATTCGCTCGAGAAGGTCTCGCTGATAGATGCGATAGCCGGCGGTTGAGTCAGCGACCTTGAGGCGAAGCATCATCGATGCATATCGATTTCCACTGCGCGAGAGCATCTTTCGATGCCAGGACCAGTCGGGAATACTCCCCCCCGGCACATAGCGAGACCCGATGACCACATCGGCACCGGCCTCTGCTGCGGCGAACATCTCTGGCAATGCACCGGGGTCATGCGAGAAGTCAGCATCGATCTCAACTAGGGCATCGAATCCCTCACGAAGTCCCCAGGCAAAACCCTCCCGGTAGGCGCTGCCGAGGCCCGCCTTTTCTCTCCGTCTGAGCACATGGATCGACCCGAGCTCAGCCTCCACCGCCTCGGCAATCTCGGCGGTGCCGTCTGGGCTGCCATCGTCTACGACCAAGATCGCCGCTCGTGGAGCGTGCCGACGCACCGCCCGCAACATGACCTCAATGTTCATGCTCTCGTTGTAGGTCGGGATGACCACCAGCGCCTTCACATCACAGATCCTAGGACATGGGCTCCGCCGAGCCATCTGCGGGTATCGACGAAGGTGACCGGATCTCTCGGATCAGCACCTGGATGGCCGAGCCGACGGGGATACCGATGAGCGCTCCAATGAAGCTGCCGAACCCGGCGTGAACCTGACCGCCAAGGACAGCCCCAACCAAGACGGCGAGGAGGACAAGACCTGGGCTCATCTTTACAGTCTTCGACATGATCAACGGGTTCAGAACGTGATTCTCGATCTGCTGGTACACGAGGAACACAATGGTTGTCACGATCCCCGCCAGGGGACCGTGGAGGAATGCCACCAAGACGGTGGGGACCCCCGCCAAGAGACCACCAATGAGCGGGAGCAGATCGACGATGGCCACCCACAGCGCCAGCAATGGGGCGAACGGGACCCCAAGGAGCTCAAGCGTGACGAAGACCAGCACTCCGGCAATCACCGAGGTCACAAAATTGCCGAACACGTAGCCGGTCACCGACGAAGAAGAATCCGCCACCACTCTGGCGGCCCGCTCCGACTGCCTGCTCGGCAGCAGACCAAGGATGACCTGCCAGATCTTCGGCAGTTCCAGCAAGATATAGAACGCCAGCATGGCGATCGTCAGCAGGTGCACCAGAGTCGACAATGCCGCAGCACCGATGGAGAGCGCAGGCTTGGAGACACTCGAGGCGTAGCTCGACAGCTTCGGTGCATTGGTCTGCACCCAATGCTGGAGATGGAATTGCGAGATCAAGTGCCCGATAGTGCCCCGGCCATGCTCCGCCTGCCTGACGAGATCGGGGACGTCTCTCGAGAAGCGCGTAACCGCTGTCACCATGGGGACACCGAACAAGAAGGCCAAGCCAAGGAAGCTCAGGAGGCCGAGGATGAAGACGATCGTGGTGGCCAACCCTCGTCGAAGCCCCCGTCGCTCGAGGACCGCGACGGCGGGAGCGAGCAAGACGGCGATGAAGACCGCCACCAGCACGTACAACAGGATCTGTCTTAGCACCCAGAGCAGCAGGAGCCCAAGGCCCGCACCGATGACCACACCCACCACCGTCAAAATTGTGGCGAGAGGAACCTGGTGCTCAGTCGCCGCCAGGGCGATCCGGCGAGACAGGCTCTCCGATTGCCCAGATCCCCTGGACTCATCGTCGGTCTGATCGTTCACCCCTTGAGCATGGCACCTGCACGGCAATGTGCGTGGGAACATGTCACATGGCCGATCCAGCCGACGACCACGCGCTCCCACTGGGCACCGGTCGGAAACAGTGGCTGCGCCCCGAAGTCCGCTACACGATCTCCGCCGTGGTCCTGCTCTTCATCTTCGAGTACCTGCTCCTTCCCGAGATCGCCTCGGCCCGCAAGAACGTCAATGTGCTCAGCCAGGTAAACGTTTGGTTGCTCGTGGTGGCCATTGCGCTCGAGGTCGGGGCGCTGATGGCCTACGCCGAGCTTTCGCGGACGGTCTTCACTCCTGACGCCCCTCGCCGGTGGGCGATGCTTCGAATCAACATGTCCTCACTGGCGGTGAGCCACGTTGTTCCGGGAGGGACCGCTGCCGGCGGAGCCCTGGGATATCGATTGCTGACTGCCGACGGGGTCCCCGGTTCCACCGCGGCGTTCGGACTTGCCACCCAGGGGGTTGGTTCCGCCGTCGTGCTCAACCTCATCTTTTGGATCAGCTTGTTCGTCTCGATTCCCATCAACGGAGTGAACCCGCTCTATGGCTACGCAGCCCTGCTCGGCGTGTTGCTCCTCGCGGCCTTCGGCGGGACAGTTCTGCTCCTGACGAGAGGACAGCGTCATGCGGACGGCTGGCTGCGAAAGGTCGCCGACCACGTGCCATTCCTCAGCGCCGACAAGGTGTCGGCAATGCTCCAACAGCTCGCAGATCGGCTCACGATTCTGTTCTCGAATCGCAACCTGCTGACCCGAGCTCTGCTCTGGGCCACGGCGAATTGGCTCCTCGACGCCGGGTGCCTCTGGGTCATCTTGATCGCCTTCGGCAAGACCGTGATGCCCATCGATCTGCTCGTGGCCTACGGCTTGGCGAACATCCTCGCCGCCATCCCGCTCACACCTGGGGGACTCGGCGTCGTTGAGCTCACCTTGAGCGGCGCCCTCGCCGGGTTCGGCGTCCCTGCCTCGATCGCCTACCTCAGCGTCATCGCCTGGCGACTGGTGAATTTCTGGTTGCCTATCCCCCTCGGCGGCCTGTCATATCTCTCGCTGCGACTCGGCAACCGGCGGCGGGCAGCCTCGCTGCCGGATGTCGGAAGCGCCTAGGAGTCGAGCCGCAGGCGAGCCTCAGACGTGGCAGCGTCCTTGAGGTCTTGCTGCACGCTGTGTGCTCCAGCGCTTGACAACCTTCGCCAGCGGCGATCGGGCCCGAGCAACCAGGTGTGCGTGTCGTCGAGGAACGTCAGGCGGAGGATTTCGACCAGGCGATCACGCAGCCGCGCGTCGTCGATGGGTACCACCGCCTCGATCCGTCGGTCCAGATTGCGCTCCATCAGGTC
>Ga0114958_10000827_pt1 | contig 25714 bp, 26 predicted proteins | sample C_130208_EF_Meta_FD_89577 | JGI IMG/M metagenome (GOLD analysis project Ga0114958, IMG submission 89577) | Freshwater microbial communities from Lake Croche, Canada to study carbon cycling - C_130208_EF_MetaG | ecosystem: Environmental > Aquatic > Freshwater > Lake | place: Lake Croche, Canada... | reverse complement strand
TTTTAGCAAATAAAAATAATGAACCTACTATAACTATTTGTTGAACAGGCACAACTCGACGTGAGTTTATGCATGTTGATGATTTAGCCGCTGCTTGCTTTTTTCTTTTACAAAATTATAATGAAGCAGGCATACTTAATATTGGCTGGGGTGAAGACGTTTCTATTAAAGAAATTGCTGAATTAATTGCAGCTGAAGTTGGCTATAAAGGTAGCTTAGTATTTGATACTAATAAGCCAGATGGAACTCCCCGTAAATTATTAGATACCACCAAGATTAATAATTTAGGGTGGAAGCCTTCAATTACTTTAAAAGAAGGGATTAGAAGAACTATTGCTGAAGTTGCTGATAAGTTTTAATTATTGTTTCAAATATTCAAATTTACCCCGCACACTTTCTTGGTTTAATTTACTTCCCCTGCTTCGCTAATTCCCCAAGACTAACTAACCTTGTATGATCTAATAACTCAATAAGTGCCATGGTTTTTTGAGTTTTCATATCGCTAATGGCGTTTACGATGGTGTAAGAGTCCTTTAATAAATAAAATACGTTGGTGGTGAGATTAATTGTTTTATCGTTTTTGTATAAAGAAGGGAGTATTTGATTTTGATAAATATTTTCAATTTCATTTAAAGCATTTACATACACTTGAATGTTTTTTTTGATCTTACTAGCCTTGTTAAGCTTATTAATCTCGCTACTCACTTTACTTTTTTTAAGCTCATCACTCTCATTATTCTCATAACTTTCATTTTTACTTTCTTCCAAACACCAAGCATTTAATAATAACATTTTTCGAGGGCTATTAGCAGTAATCATATCGGCACTTAATTGATATACTAAACCATCTAGTTTCCAGCGAAGGGTATTATAGTTGGCAAGGACGCTGTCTTTACTTAAGCCTTGTTTTATTGCTGAACTTAAGTATAGTTCCGATGTATATTTTATTTCAATAAGTTTTGAGAGTAGGCCTTGCCTAATGGAAGGCTGTTGGGGCTGCGCCCGCGCAGCCCCAACAGCAAAAAATCCCAATATAAAAACCATTAGTCCTATATAAATTTGCTTATTATTCATAATATTATTTTTATTTTTATTTCTTTCAATTTTATTATTTTTTTTAAGCACTTTCTTATAAAAAGAAAAAATTATTTTCAAGTAGTCCCTCACTCTGAGGGCTTTGGTCGTATCCGTTTTTGGCTAGGTCCTGATTGACTAGTTCTATAACGTCTTTCATATTTTTGGTTTCACAATACTTATGTAAGTTTTCAATTAAGTAATGCGTAAAGGCCCCATTAAACCTATTATTTATATAGGCATCGGCACTTAGTTCATGCGACTGGCAAGCGCTTAATAAAGCTCCATTTAGTGGGCTAATAATGGGAGCAATTTTTCCTATAGTAATATCGGTCTGGTCATTTACTTCATCTTCCCTTTTTTCAAAATGGTTTAGCCCAGTAAAATAGCGGTAATGATTATATGCAGTATCCTCTACTTTATTAGCCTCATCAGTAATAAAGGGGTCTCTAGATAAATCCTCTGCATGACAGCTATCCGATATCCATACAAAATGAACCCCCTTTGGAATGCCTGCAAATAGCTGTGCAAATTCTTTATCTCTTAAACTGGTTTTACTTGTTCCATCAAAATCATAAGGACAAATAATCTCATCTAGTCCATCTTTTTCTAAAGAAGTAAATAGTGCAGGCGCCTGTGCCCCATGTCCACTATAATGAAATAGTAACTGGTCTCCTGCTTCAGCACCTTCTATTAACCATTTTAACTGAGTGAGTATTCCTTTTTTAGTAGCGTCTTTATTAGTAAGTTTTTTTATGTTTTGTTTGGAATACACTTTATTGGCTTCTGCAATAAAATGCTCCATATCTAAAATATCATTCACACAGCCTCTTAATTCATTTCTAGGATCGGGGTATTTATTGATACCTACTAGCAGTGCTTTGTTCTTCATATTTTCTTGTTTTATACTCCTAAAGTATAAATAAAATAGTCTGTTCCAAATTTTAATTTTACTTTTAGTGCATAGCTTGATATGCTTTACTAGAAAGGGTTCTAATGAATTTACCGCAAACTAAATAGGCATCAAATTCCCTGCTATTTTCTAATTAGAAAACACTCTAAAAAATATTTTATGAAAAAAGATGCACCGATGAGTTTACTAAAGAGTTTTATGCTTTTTTGCATTGCTTTTGTTTTATTAATAAGCACAGCCCCCATTGGATTTTTTTATGCCTTACTGCGTCAACTATTTTTTAGTAAGCTAAAAACACTCAATGTATTTTTTATAGAAGTAGCTATTGCAATAGACAATACGGGTAATGTTATGATGCAACATTTATTAAACGACTTCTTACTTATTAAACAAAAAGAGACTTATTATTTTGGCAATAAAAAAGAAACCATTAGTAGTGTAATAGGTAAAAATAGTTTAACGAATACCTTAAGTACTTTAGGCAAGGCCCTGAATGCCTTTTTAAGTTGGATAGACAAAGACCACTCCTTTAACTCTATTATGTATGATGTAAGGCTTTGGGCTGCTAATAAGGGTGAATAGATCTGCAATTGTTTTAGAACTACCTTTAGTATATAGCAACTCTAGCAAAACAGATAAAATCTTGCAATTTTGAAATATTTATTAAGATTTGTATATATTATTAATTATCAAATAGTTTTATAATAAAATAAAATTTTATATCTTCAGTATATACCATTTAAGCATAGATAGTATTATAATGAAATACTAAATTCTTGATGTAAATATAATTACAAATATAAATAATCTCAAATAACAGTATTTTTAATAATGAATTCTAAATTAGTTACTATTGTAGTCCCTTCTTATAATCAAGGCATATTTCTGGACCAATGCCTAGAGTCTATTTTCTCACAAAATTTACCAGTTGAAGTTTTTGTAATGGATGGTGGTTCAACTGATAATACATTAGAGGTAATAAAAAAATGGGAAAATAAACTAGAAGGTTGGAGATCAAGAAAAGACGAAGGTCAAAGTGCTGCAATAAATGAGGGTATGAAAATGGGGCAAGCTCCCTTTTGTTGTTGGTTAAATAGCGACGATTATTTTATTGAAAATTGCTTAATTACACTTTTAGATAGAATGAATAAAAAACCAGATGTACCAGTTGTCTATGGTAAAGTTTATAATTATATTGAAAAGACTAAGGTGTACAAAAAAATATGGGTCGAAAAATTTAATCCTAAAAGATTAGCAGTTAGGTGTATTATTTCTCAGCCTGGAACACTTATTAGAAGAAAAGTATGGGAAGGCGTTGGAGGTCTTAATACTAATTTACATATGTCAATGGATTATGAATTATGGTGGAAAATTTATAATAATTATGGAAATTTTGGCTTTATAGACGAGTTTGTTGCAGTTAATAGAGACCACTTAGAAACAAAAACAAATTCAAAAAGAGCACTACATTATAAAGAGTCTATGAAGATAGTTAAACTATTTTATGGAAGAATTCCCATTAAATGGTATTTAATTCAACCTTATGCAATTTGGTTCAAAGCAATTGTTAATTATGTTGCAAAATGGAAAAAGGCTTAATAAGTTACTTTATATTTAAAAATATGTAATGGATGACCAACTGGTTTTAATTGTATAATTCTAAATATGCATTGGTCATTGCTTCAATGCTAAATTCTTTACTTCTTTTAATGCAATTCATTGAAAATGTTTCGTACAAAACTTTATCATTTATAATTCTTGAAATTGCATTATGAAATTCATCTATGGAGGAAGGTGTAACTGTTAAACCCGTTAATTCATGGATAGAGACATAAGGTACTCCTGAATTTAGATTTGTATTTATTACGGGCATTCCCATTGACATGGCTTCTATTTGAACAATACCAAATGCCTCAGCTTCGGTTACAGAAGGGAATAAAAACAAGTCATGGGATTTATATAATTCAATTAGTTCTGAATCACTTACCGAATTAATAAATGCAATATTATTTTTAATACCCAAAGATTCTACCATTTCGTCAAGATCTCTATCTATCCTTTTTTCTCCAACAACAGTTAATGTAACATTTAATCCTACAATAGACTCAATTGCAATATGAATCCCTTTGTAATCTCTTATTTTACCTACAAAAAGCAGTTTAAAATTACGATCAACTGGGTATTGCTTTGGAGCAACTTCTAGATTAAATATTTGTTTACAACTTAATGGGATAATTTTTATTTTCTCTTGATAATTTTTTAAAATTTCAGAATTATTTAATAAAGCCGGAGATGTAACAACTATATGATCACAATAAATCAGTAATTTTGAAATAAGTTTATCATAATATTTCTCGATAAATCCCCATCTTGAATTTTTAACATTTGCATGCCATGTTATAATAAACTTTCTTCTTTTTAATAATCTTCTATTTAATAATAATGCAAGTTCTAATGTTGGGAATGGGTAATTATGATGAATTAAATCTGACTTTCTTATTTTATTTCTTAATGAAAGAAAAAAGATATTCAAGGGTTGTGATTTTAAGAATAAGTAAGTGGCTTGTTTGAATATTTTTACCTTATTTTTCAAAATTTTAATATTTGAATAAGTTCTTATTTCACTACAAGAGTAGGATTCGGCATCAATACCTTTATGACTGATTTCATTGGAAAGGCAGTCAATGAAAGATTCAGTCCCCCCGGTTGATGGATAACTGTATTTTAAGGTGTATAATACTTTCATTTAAAATTCAAATTAAATTTGACTTGAAATTTTTAAATAATCTTTAATAACATCATCTATAGTACCGTCACTAATTAATTCCCCCTTTTTTAATAATATTCCACTTTTACAAAGACCTCTTATCAGGTCAATATTATGACTTACAAAAAGAATAGTTCTTCCTTCATTTTCTGAAACGCTTTTAATTTTTTGAATAGCTTTTTCATGAAATGCTGCGTCTCCAACAGCTAAAGCCTCGTCAATAATTAATATTTCTGAATTTAAATGAGCTGCAATTGAAAATGCTAATCTAACATACATTCCACTGCTATATCTTTTAAGTGGGGTATCAATAAACTTACCTGTTTCAGAAAAATCAACAATTTCATCAAATTTTGCAATTATCTCTTTCTTTTTCATCCCTAATATAGAACCGTTTAAAAAAATATTTTCTCTACCTGTTAGTTCATGATTAAATCCAGTGCCAACTTCCAAGATGGAAGATACATGTCCATTATACTTTATACAACCTTTTGTTGGCGTTGTTAATTTAGAAATAATTTTTAAAAGTGTAGATTTACCTGCACCATTTGCCCCCAGCACTCCAACAATATCTCCTTTTTCAATTTCAAAATTGATATTTTCCAAAGCCCAGAATTCTTTATTCTCTAAATCATAATTAACATCTACTTTATGATTTGAATAATTTTTACCACGCATTTTATACCAAATACTATTTAGATCTTCTGCCAAAGATCCAAATCCTATTTCTCCAAGTTTGTATCTCTTGGATATATTTTCGGCTTTTAAAATTATTTGTTTGCTCATTAAATAGAATCTATATAATTTTTCTCCTTTTTATGAAATACAATAAAGCCAATAATAAATACGATGATATTGATTACTATACTATAAAATAAGCCTGCATAAGGGATATTTGCATTGTTAATCATTAAACACCTTGCAGTTTCTATAATATAAGCAATCGGGTTGTACTTTATGATCCAGAAATAATGTGACATCTTAGTATCTAAGGCCGAAATTGGATAAATCACTGCCGATATGAACATTAAGAATTGAATAAATAATGGGAGTAAGGATATTAAATCTTTGTATTTTGATATTAGGGTAGTTGTGATCATTCCCATACCCATTGAAAATAAGCCCAACATAAATAAAGGTATGATAATAAAAAAAGCAGTATAAGGAATAGTAATATTGTACCCTTTTATTTTATAAAAAAAGATAAATATAATTACTACTGCTAATTGTATCGCAAATCGAATCACATAAGTAATAAAGTTAGAAATGATTAGAATAATTCTCGGGAAATAAACTTTACCGTAAACTTGAGCTGCTTTTTGAAAGGTTTCGGTATTAGCTATGAAACTAGTTGCAAAATAATTCCAAAAAGTAATACCGATTAAATTGTAAAGAAAACCTGGAACACCTCCAGTATCCATTTCACCTATTCTATTAAAAACCATAGTAAAGGTAAAGGCTAGTATAATGGGCTGAATAATATATAGTAAAGGGCCTAAAATTGTTTGTTTATAAAGAATTTTAAAATCTTTTTTTACAAAAATAAAAATCAGTTCTTTAAATTTAACTATTTCATTAATAATAGTTTTTATTCTAATTTTATTATTAGATACTATTATGTTTTCGAATTTATCGTGAATAATCATTTATTTGGAAATAAAATTCTATATATTTTAAATTTGGTTTTGCTAAAAACGTTTCCAAATTTATTTCTAGACGTAAAATGACAACTAATACATTATATATAAAAACTAATATATTAGTATGTTTTATATATAGTATAACAAAAATATACTAGTATTAGTATATATTAGTCAATGCATAATCATTTCTTTTTAAGTGTAAAATTTATATAACTTTAAATGTTAATTGAAAACAGTAATAAGTAAATAGATTATATGAGGGTTTCTTAGATTAATCCCTTAGCGAAAAAATAGAAGATGGTAGAAAGTATTTTTATTTTGATACTTTTTTATATGTTTCAAGAGTCATTTGAGCTGTATTGGCCCAGCTAAAAACTTGATATCTATTAGAACCTGCATTGATTAATTTAGTATTGGTTTAAGATGATAAAGAAATATAATAAATTTATTAGCTTTTAATATAATTATAAAAAATAAAATTTAATGCATAAATATTTTTTTCTACATTCTTTTTTAAGAAACTATATCAAATTTCCAAAATCAAAATACATAATAAAAATCTTATGCAATGATTCTTTCGAACCATTTATACATCAACAATGTAACAATCATGGAATTTTTAATAATGTAAAATTTGTTACTTCTGGTTCATCAGATTTAATTATTGTATTAAATAAATATAATAATATAGTAAGATATGCAAATAAAGGAATTCCAATATATTTATGGCTAATTGAACCACCAGATTATTTAGATCTCTATACACAAAATAATAATTTAATAATATATGATAAGATTTATACTTGTAAATATTTAACAAATGTAACAAAAGATAAGCAAGTAATTACTCCACCATTTGTTCATTGGCATCATGCATATAATTCTAGAACAAATTATATATTTAATGGGTATTTGCCTTTTAATACTTTATTAAAAAATAAAATTTATAAAAATAAAGCGGAAAAGGTTTTTATACTAGACTCACATATAAATAATATAAGTGGGCATGCTTCACGCATAAAATTTATAGAAAGTATTGAAAATTTTAATTTTGATTTGTATGGTTCTAAGTTATGGAAATCACATTCTCGTTATCAAGGTCAATTACTTAACTTCAAATTGATTACTCAACAAAAATATAAATACTCACTGGTAATAGAAAATCAATTAGATAAAATTTATTGGTCAGAAAAAATAACAGACTCATTCTTAGCAAATTCATTTCCAATTTACTATGGTTCTGATTCAATTAAGGATTACTTCCCACAGAGATCTTTCTATAAATTAGATGATTTGCAACTTACAAATACAGATTATTTATATAAAAATATTCGGGATCTTGTAGATTTAAGATCTTTAGAAGAAGCTAGGGATTTAGTTATTAATAAATATAATATTTTTAATATATTTTCAAATCTGTTATTATAAAAAAATAATTTAGAGTAAAAATATATGACATCATCTAATATATGCAATATTTATTTTAAACAAAAAATATTGTACTATTTTTATTTTTCATTTTTTTTAGTATTCTCCAAAATAATACTTTAATAAAAGATTTTAAATTATATTCCTTATCTCTTTTGGCCCAAATTGGATACTTTGATAAATTTTTCCAATCAGGTTTATATATATTTTTTTTGGATGGATACCAATACTCAAAAGCTGAAAGTGTTTTTATATTTTTCATTTTACATAGTATTGAAAATATTGCTTGATCATGCCTATGTTCAATAAATCCAGGTAAATTGCTACTAATAGATCTTGAATCGTCTATTAATCTAAAATCATATTTAATAACTTCTAACCATTTACTAATTAAAGTTACCGTATCTGATGTTTTTTTTATAAAAATTACTGTAGCAGTTATTGTTTGTGAATTTAAAATTGAATTATTTTTTCTTATGTCAAAATAATCTATTAAATCACCTTTAATCCATTTATATTCTATACAATCTAATAATTTTCTACCATCATATGTTAAAGGATGTTCTGGTCTTTTTGTTTGAAATGCTAAAATTCCAAAATCTGAATTATTTGTAATTTCGAAATATTGATTTAACCGATCAATTCCATTACTATTTAAATGACATCCGGAATCAGTGTATTGTAAAATATCACCCTCGTTCATTGTATTTAGCGCTTGTAATATTATTTGCGGTTTCCAAGACCAATATCCGTAACCTCTAGTTCCGAATTGTAAATATTTTGAAAATTGTTCTTGAAATATTCTATCTAAATCTAATTCGGAATAAATAAGGATTTTGTCATAAAAATTTAAATTTTCTGCTTGATATCTAATTCTATTTAAAGTTTTATTCAAATCTGTACTTGCAAATGTTAAAAAATATTTTTTCATTTAATAAGTTTATTTTTTAATAATTTTAAAAATTTGTATAATCTTACAACTATTAAGAAATTAATTATTAAATATCTACGATTTGCTTTTCTAGCTTTTTTCTCATAAATTTTTTGGTCATAAAGTGAATTAATTAAAAATGAATTGGGTAAAGTATAATTAATTGGATCATCAAAACTATATTTTTCTAAAAAATGCACATCTGTGATTTTATTTGAGTGAGTGCCAATAACTCCAATATTTGTAATTAAATTTACTTTCGGTGTAATACATAAACCATTATTTACAGCACATGTAAAATCCCATTGTATATCCCAAGTATCTATATTATAATTTTTTAATGAATCATATGTAAACTTCAAGTTCATCCAAATATAATTTTTATGTGACATATATTTCATATTTAATCTTATTTGATTATCATCCCATTTTTTCATATCAATATCATATAATTGCCATGCCCTTTTCCAAGTTGCCCAACCCCATATACAATATAATTTTGAAAAAAAATATGAATATGATAAATCATCCTCAATTAAAAAATTTGAACCTGTAATCATCATTATTCTTTCATCATTTTTATACATATTCAATGTAAATTCGCAAAAAGTATAAAAATCTTGGTTTGGAACTATATCATCTTCTAAAATAATTCCATCCTCTTCATTATCAAAGAACCAATTGATTGAACTTACTACTGCTAGCTTACATCCTAAATTTTCCTCTCTAAATAAGGTCTTCACTTCACATTTCCAATCAATATGATTTATAATATTTCTAGTTTGATTACACAATAAAATATCTTCTTTATAATTTACTCTTGGACCATCAGCCGCAATATATATTCTATCAGGTTTATATAAACTAATAGATTCAAAAACTTGAAACGTATATTCAGGGCGATTAAAGATCATAAATAATACTGGTTTTTTCATATTAAAATCTTCTTTTTATAATTTCTATATAATTTATGCCGAAATGTATATTAATTAATTAAAATAAAGAGTTTTTTAATTTGAAAATATATCTAAAATTATAATAAATATTTATAATAATTTTATTTTTTATATCTATATTTGACTCCTTGTTAATTTCATCCTTTACTTTAGTTAATTTTATATTGAGTTCATAAATTATTTTATTCTCTTCTGGGAAGTATTTTTTTATAGAGAAAATATTGAAAAGTATTTGACAAAAAAGAGCATATATAGAATAATTGAAAAATTCTTCTATATTTATTTGTTTAAAAAAAATAATTCTTTCCTCTAAAGCTTCTATTTTTGATATTTGAGTTAGTTTGTATTTACTATTGCTATAACTATCTAATCTTTGTACATAATAATACAAATCAAGTTTAGTATAAATAGTTTTTTCTGATAAATAATAGAGTCTATAATTTAAAAATTCATCCTCATGAGATTTACCCTTAGGGAATCTTAAATTTACAAATAGCTTTTTATTAAATAATTTTCCAGTAATTAAAACATATTGCATAGCAATTTCTCCATTTTCACTATACATTTTCTTCACTGCATCAAAAGGAGTGATATAAAAAAAGTTTTTTACACAAAAATTATATCGAGTACTATTATCGGTATTTATAAATGTTTTCTTTATATTTCCCTGAGCTATTTGAGCGTTTTCTTTTTTTATCCCATAATATAATATTTCAATATTACTTTCAGATATATAATCATCACCATCAATAAAAGTAATATATGCACCTTTGCATAAATCAATCCCGGAATTTCTTGCAGCAGATATGCCTTCATTAATTAATTTATTTATTATAATAATTCTAGGGTCTATATTGCTATATTTAACACAAATATCTAAACAACTGTCTGGTGATGCATCGTTTATTAAAATTATTTCTATGTTTCTGTAACTCTGATTAATAACAGATTCTATACATTTTTCTAAATAATTTTCAACTTTATATATTGGTATAATAATACTTACCAATTCATTTATTACCATTTTATTATACTCTTTAAATAATGATTTCTAATAGGAACAAAAATAGGTTAGATATTAATGAGTATATATAAAATGTAAACAACTTTTACATTTTATATCAATAACTACCTAAATATATTAAAATCTTCTAATATTAATGTATTTTTAGCATAATGTTAAAAAATGAGTGATTAATCATTTTAAATTCTGATTAAATGAAAATTTGCTTAATTGGACCTGGTTTAATGGAAATCCCACCTTTTGGATGGGGTGCTGTAGAAATAATAATTTGGGATTACTATGAGTTATTAACAAATAAAGGTCATGAAGTCATTATTGTTAATGAAAGTAACAAACGAAATATTATTAAAATAGTTAACAAATATAATCCCGATTTTGTTCATTTACATTATGATGATTATTTCGATATTTTGAATTCTATTAATTGTAATAAAAAAGCAATTACATCCCATTATGGTTATTTTAAAGAGAATTTTGAAAAATATGATAATAATTATAAAAAAATAATGACTGGAATCGTTTACAGCAATTTTTATATTTTTTGTATATCAAAGGAAATATATAATATTTATGTTTCTTATGGAGTAGATATCAGTCGATTAATATTACTCTCTAATGGAGCTAGAGATGATCTATTCCTATATGCTTCTAATCCTATATACAATCAAAGTATTTATTTGGCAAAAATTACTCCAAGAAAAAAACAATATCTATTTCAAGGTATCGAAAATTTAATTTTTGTAGGGAATAAAGAAGATAAAAATTTCGATTACGACAAAGATAATTATCTAGGTGAATGGAATAAATCTGATTTGTATTCTAAACTAACAAATTATGCTAATTTAGTTTTATTAAGTGATGGAGAAGCTGATCCTTTGGTTGTTAAAGAAGCACTTATTTGTGGTTTAGGTTTAGTTCTTACCAAAACTGCTTCAGCTAATTTAGATTTAAATTATCCATTCATAAGTATAATTGATGATAATAAATTGACAGATTTAAAATATGTCACAGAAGTGATAAATACTAATAGATCTATTGCTGTAAATAATAGAAATAGCATTCGAAAATACGGCCTAAATAATTTTTCATACACAATTCTAATAGATAAATATATCAAAATAATTCAAAATCTATCAATCAGAAATAACAAGGTTCAATTATCTATTTATTTAAAAAGAAAATTAAAATGGGGAATATAGCTATATTATATATTTGTACTGGTAATTATTCAATATTTTTTAAAGATTTTTATAAATCAGCTGAAACTAATTTTCTGCTAAACTATAAAAAGCATTATTTTGTATTTACTGACAAAAAGTATTTTTTCAAAAAACCTAATATTGAATATATATTTCAAAAAAAGATTGGCTGGCCATTTGATACACTTTCAAGGTTTCATATTTTTTCAAAAATGATTGATAGATTACAATCATTTGATTTTACTTTTTTTTTCAATGCTAACGCATTATGCATTAAGCAAATATCAAATACAATATTACCAACTGCTAATGATTTTGTAATTGCTTTACATCCATCCTTTATAAATAAGCAAAATTCTGAATTCCCTTATGAACGTAATCCTATTTCAACAGCATTTATAGATTTTCATGAAGGTAATCATTATTTTCAAGCTTGTTTTTTTGGTGCAAAATCAGAAAAAATGGAAAAACTAATAAACGATATTTCATCAAATATTGATACCGACCTTCGTAATAATTATATTGCAATATGGCATGATGAATCTCATTTAAATAAATATTTTTTAGATAAAAAAATTAATATACTCGATTGTTCATATATATATCCTGAGCATTTTGAAAATCCATATGAAAATAAAATCATCATGAGGGATAAAAATAAATTAGGAGGTCATGAAAATTTCAGGCATAAAAATTTCTTTACTTTTTATATAATTTATATATTTTATAAATTTAAGAGCAAATTAAAAAAAATTATATGATTTATATTTATTTACAAGGAGGTTTAGGTAACCAGATGTTTCAATTTGCATTTGCTTCAATTTTAGCTGATAAACATAAATGTAAACTATATTTGGACACATCATTTTATCGATCAAGTTATAATAAAAATAATATTTTCAATAGAACCTTTGAATTATATATTTTCAATAATCATTATAATATTGCTACAAAGCAACAAATATTATTTTTAAAATCAAATAAGTTTATCAATATAATAAAAAATTTATTTGGATATAGCATTCTGAATTTATATAAAGAATCAGCTATTAAATTTAATTATAAAATTTTTGATTATAAAATTCCATTATATTTAGAGGGTTATTTTCAAAGTTATAAATATTTACATAATTATGAATCTTTCATCAATGAATTATTTCAATTTAATTCCTTTTTATTAACTAAGGAGAATAAAGATATTTTAAATTCCTATAAATTTTCAACTACAATTTCTGTTCATATTCGTAGAGGTGATTATATAGCAATTAAAGAAATTAATAATATACATGGTTTCATAGGTTTAGATTATTATAAAAATGCAATTAATTTTATAATTAATATTTTACAAATCAATTATCAATTCATATTTTTTTCAGATGATATACAATGGGTAAAAAATAATTTCTCTGCTTTAAATAATAAAATAACTTTTATTGATTTTAATGAAGATAAAAATTCTTGGATGAATATGTATCTTATGTCTAAATGTGATCACAATATAATTGCAAATAGTAGTTTTAGCTGGTGGGGAGCTTGGTTAAATAAAAATCCTTCTAAAATTGTTATTTGTCCTCGTAAATGGTATAATGATAATGAAAAAAATCATGACTCAATTGATTTAATTCCTGAATCATGGATACGACTATAAATTATAAAAAATGTTAGTTTCTGTAATATTACCTGTTTATAATGCAGATCTTTATCTAAAAGAAGCAATAGATAGTATTCTTAATCAAACATACCAAAATTTTGAATTAATTATTATAAATGATAAATCAACTGATAATTCAAAACACATAATCTCGAATTATACAGATAAAAGGATAAATTATTATGAAAATTTGAAGAATGAAGGGCTAGTATATACATTAAATAGATGTTTAAAAATAGCTAAGGGTATTTTCATAACACGTATGGATGCTGATGATATTTCATTACCATTACGATTCAAGAAACAAGTTGATTTTCTAAAATTGTATCAAGAAATAGATTTAATTGGTTCTAATTATTATACAATCGATAAGAATGGTAAAGTTTTGAATCGAGTTAAATATCCATTAAATTATGAAGATATAAAGTTCGGACTCTTATTTAATTCCGTGTTATGTCATCCATCAATTATGTTCCGACGAAAATTAATAGACTTGAATTATTTTATTTATGAAAATGAATATTTTCCAGCTGAAGATTATCATTTATGGACAAGTTTAATACAAAATATAAAAATTGGGAACATTAATGATTATTTAATTTTATATAGAATCCACGATTCTCAAATAAGCAACCAGAAAATATATGAACAAAATAAAATTGCAACCAATATTCGTGTTAATTATTTATTGACAATGTATCCTAAATTCACAAGTAAGAAAAACGCCTTATCATATTTTTTCATGCATAATAATGAATTTAAATATGAATATTTTATTGAATCTCTTTTTGTTTTTAATTCAATCTATAACACTGAAAAAAATAGTTATTTAAAAAGAAAAATTCTTGATTTATTTTGCTCCTATATTTATACAAATTTTAAAAAGCAACCTATTATTATAAAGGATTTTAAGAAGTCGAAAATTTATAAAAACTCATATTATACTAAATATTTTTATAAATTTAAAGTTACTTTTTATCTTAATTTAATATTAAAAAAAGCTAAGCAATTTTTAATAATTTTATAGATTTAGTATAATTTACTGAAATCATATTCTTATATTAATATAATATTGGTTTTATTAATGAGCGAACTTGGTTCTTTTTTTAGAAATATCTCTCTAAATTTAAATTTTATTTTTTCTGAAAATACTTATTGACATGAAAAAAATTCTTTTTATAGTATTTTTAATAAATCTATTTGTAATCATAAAAAAATTCAAAATCTTGTATTTTAATATAAATATATGAGAACCCGGAATGTATTTGATTTCATTTAAATACATTTTCTTAAATGGATGATTGTTCAAATAATGCATAGGCTTATATGGTCCAGTGAAATGTACTATTTTAGATTTATTTAACTCGGTTTTATTTTTCTCATCACCATTTATTATATTATCTGTTTGGAAATTATATGTTTTATTTAATGAAATATAATCGAGGCCAATTATTCCATTTATGGCACATTGATCTGCATATAAAAGTAAACTATGGTTTTCAATAGCAAAATTTAAGATTATATTCGATAATTCATGTTGTCTCCAATATTCTAAATTCATTAATATAATCCCAGAATTGAAATAACGAGATGTATCTTTCATTTTAAGCACATCTCTAGGTTGATAATTAATTGGATCCTGAACAGCTGCTAAAGCATATCCTTTTAAATCAATATCAAATAATTCTCTAATATTTGCTCTAATTAATATATCACAATCTAAATATAGAGCAGAATTAGATTTAATTAAATTTGGAATAGCTAATCGGTAATAATTTTCTAACTTCAAATGACCCATTTCGGGTGCTCCATAAAATAAATATTTTTTAATTTTTAATGGTTTAAAATTGTAATTAAATTTATCGCATAATCTTTTTAGTATTTTTAAATTTCTATTTGTTAATTTTGAATAAACTAAAAAAATATTTATTGAGTATTTATTATATTTACCTAATGAACTTAACGCTACCATCAGATATGAAATATATTTTTTATTGACTACAAAAACTATATTACGATCTACCATATAATCTAATTTTTCGATATACATTTCAGAATTCACCAATTTCCATACCATTTTAAAATTCTACTATTTTTGATTTTTTCAAAATCTATAATGGAATTGAAAATAAAACGTCTGGAGATTTAGAACAGTTAGGAAAATCTATTGCGGTTGGAAAAGATTTTGCAATAGCATAAACTTCTGTAGGATTTGAAAATAATTTTTTATTAATATAGGTTACTTCAAATACTTCAGGAAAAACAAAATCTCCCAATTCTGAGTGTCTAATTTTTTTGCATCCATCTTCACTTCTATCACAAGGTAAGTTACTTGGTATATTTTTTGAACTATAATTATTCCCATGAACGTGAACACAGTAGTGTGTTTCAGTCAGTTTTTCTAACATTTTACACCTGTAATTATCAAAAGGCCAATGAACTTCTAACACAATTTGTGAAAATTTCATTAAATCACTATTTGTCATAGAATCTATCCAATTGAATTCAGATCCTTCAATATCCATTTTTAGAAATATATTATCATAATTTTTTATTTCTTCTTTAAGATTAGTAAAACCCATTGTATTCAAATAACCTATATTTTTTTTAACCCATTCAATTGAATTACGGTGTCTAGGGAAAGAAGATATAGTATTATCAAAAGCCAAACACTTAAGATTTTTATGTCCGTCTAAAAATTTATCTTCAAAATTAATATCTGCTGCAATACCACAGGATATAAATAAATCGTATTTTAAATTATCTGCAATTACATAACCCCCATCAGATTTAGGCCCAATACGAATAAGTGTATTAGGTATCTGGTAAATATTTAACAAACGACAATCAAAAAGATTAGACTCTGAATCACAATATTTATTCCACTCTGTTTTATGATATGGGATTAATAAAGTATCTTCTTTAGAACCAAAGATATTATCGATGGATGTATAACCTAATTCTTCACAACAATATTTTTTTAAATTAAAATTAGACTCTTTATTGAATTCTGGGTATATTTTTTTTATGTTATTAAATAAGTAATCACCATATAATAAATAATTTTCAAAAAGAATTACAGGTCTATATTTTTTTATAAAATCTTCTGCATAACAAAATATGTATGGTTCAGCACCTTGGGCATCACAGTGTATAAATTTTACATTTTCAATATTCAATGAATTAAACGTTATACATTTTATACTTTCACCGTTTTCACCAATACCAATTCCCCCATAATTAATATTTAAATTTTTATGCTCTAAATTTGATATTAAATTATTTTTATGAGGGCCATCTAAATCAATAGAATTTAATTTAAGTACCCCATTATAACAAAATAAGGCCTTGTTAATTGCCTTTACTTTATGAATAAATTTATTTTGAGATATATTAAGACATAATAAATCAAATATTTTTTTTTGTGGTTCAAAAGCGTATATTATATATTCTGGTTCAATATGTTTAGCATAAAACATTGTAGAAGTACCAACATGTGCACCAATTTCTAAAATATTTCCTTTTTCAATATAATCATGAAATACATTTGAAAGTATTTCATGATCCCAATATTCATTATTCATGAATGTATCAATAAAATATTTGTCATATTTATTTATTGTCAGGAATCCGTATCTTGTTTTAAAAGTTAATGTATTTCTATATTCTTTAGATATAAAATTTAGTTGATAAAAAAAGCTAAATATTCTATTTAAGATACTTTTAAAAATATATATAATTCTTTTTTTTATTAAATTCACTTTGATCTGCATGGCAAGAATTATTTTCATATTTCTTTTTGATTAATTTAATTATTTTAAACTGAATATTAAAACCTATACTTGATTAGTTTGTTCAATGAAAAGTTTATATATGAAATATAATCAGAAATCGTGTATTTTATTTTTTTTCTTTTCCAATAATGTTTAAAAATAATATGATTCTGGTCATCAGTAATCAAATCACCCATTGAATTAGGCCTGTGTTCTTTTAGTAATAGAATTTTATTTTTGGGATTTGATTGCACAATTTTGAATAACTGTTTACAAAATAAATGATAGTCTGATTTAATAGACTTGATGTCAGTTTCATAAGCCTTATAAAGAGCTTCTTTAATTATTTGATTACCAGAATTTGCGCCGATTATTCCTTGAAAAATCGAACCTGGATGGCAAGAGCTATTAACTGTTACTAACTCGAAATCAGCTATAACTTTTTCTATATTCTCATATAACATAGCATCAGAATCCATAAAGAAGCCTCCATTCAAGTAAATAAAATAGTATCTGAATATATCTGCTTTGTGAGGACCAGATAATTTGCTTATTTTACTTAAAATATTTTCTAATCCCACTATAGGGTGGTCTTCTATAAATTGTATCATTTGTAAATCATCAAAATGAACATACTTCCAATCTGGACCTAACTTTTTTTTAATTAAATAAATAAAAATTTTGGTAGGGGACTTCTTAGAAGTTTGAAAAAAAACTTTTGGGATCATAAAATAGTAGTAATAATTTTATTTATTGTAAAGTTTTATTTTAATATTTTAAATCTAAATTCAGAATATTAACTCTATAAAACTATACTTTTTAAAAGATTATTTACTTTTATTGTTTTAAATAGATAAATTCGACGAAATATACCATAAAATATACTATAGTAAGTATTTATAATACCATAAATAGTATAAATCTATATATCATTTTTTATTAAATTACATTATAATGATTTATTTTAATTACATAGTTATTATTTACAGAAGATTATTGTTAAGCTATAAATATAATAAAGAGAACTTTGTTTTAAAAAATTCAAAAAAGGTTTTTCAAGAAATTAGTGAGACAAATTTTTGGACCTCATTAGAATCAATTTCAGGACCTGGTTCGGATATAAAAAATACTATAATAGCAAAAAATACAATAGAATTTGTTATCCAAAAATATGACATAAAAACTATTCTTGATATCCCTTGTGGTGATTTTAATTACATGAAAAATGTAAATTTATATGATTGTTATTATATTGGAGCTGATATAGTTAATAGTATTATTTTACTCAATACAAAACTTTATAAAAAAAATAATATAGAGTTTAGAAAATTAGATATCACATCTGATGTTTTACCAATATCTGATTTAGTTATTTGTAAAGATTGTTTACAGCATTTATCAAACGAAAATGTCAATAAGGCGCTAATAAATTTAGTTAATAGTGGTTGCAAATATTTATTAGTTACATCATATCCATTAACTATAAGAAATTATGATATTTATGATGGAGATTATCGAGCCCTTAATTTACTTCGAGAACCTTTCAAATTAAAGAATTTTATATTAAAAAGAACTGAGACATCTACAGAAAAATTTGTAGTAGAAATTGATAAAACTTTATATTTATTTGATATGACAAACGTAGCTTTTAATAAGTTTCGTGTTTAAATGAATTAGAAGAATAAATTTAAATGTTATTATTATATCTTAAATTCATATGAATAATCTTATAATATTTACAAATAATTTTAGAAATTTTGAATAATTTGCTATTTCTCTATTTTTTCATTTATAATTACTTAAATAATTAAATTATGAATATATATTTAAAAATAAGGCAACATTTAGTTTATTATCATAGAGGTAAATGTATGTTAAACGACCCACATTATCTTGAAGTTAAGAAAAAAAATAGTTTAGAATTAGATAAGCCAATTTCCCGAAGTAAAATAATTAATTTTTTATTGAATTTAAATAAATACGATACAAATTATCTAGAGATTGGTGTAAGAAACCCAGCTGATAATTTCAATAAAATTATTGCGACAAATAAATATAGTGTTGATAATGGTACTGAATTCAAAGACAATCCTGTCGATTTTAAAATGACATCTGATGACTTTTTCACAAAATTATTATCTGGAGAAGTTTTATCTAATGATATTAAATTCGATGTAATCTTCATAGATGGCCTTCATCTTTCAGAACAAGTTGACAGAGATATAAAAAATTCATTATTATATATTAAAGAGAATGGTTTTATAGTAATCCATGACTGTAATCCAATTTCTGAATGGAATGCTAGAGAAAATTTTAAATATATGTATACGCCTGCTCAAGATGGTTGGCTTGGAACAACATGGAAAGCTTTTTTTAAATGGCGTCAAAACCCATCAGTAAAATCTTGTTGCATTGATTCAGATCATGGAGTTGGAATATTAACAAAAAAATATGCAATTGGCGATTTTACAGAATCTATAAATCCATTCTTTGAGTTTCATGTTTTGGATCAAAATCGTAATCAACATTTAAATCTAATAAATTTTGAAGATTTTAAAATGTTATTTCAAAATATTTAAATATTAATCAAATTTTAATTACACTAATATTTTATTTTTAATTTGTTTCAACTTCTATAAAACTTTTAAAATTAGTAAAATTATTAATGTAATACATTTTGTTTGCGTCATTATTCCTATTCAATGTTTTCAACCTTACATGAAAACATTTTTGATCCATATTTATAAATTCTATCTTTTTACAAAGATCATAACGAGAAATATTAATAAATTTACTATTATTTAATATTTCCCCTACCATTACGTCATCTATTAACTTAAAATTTACATTTCTTTCATCCAATATTTTTTTCACCAAATCTTTACTTAAAATAAAACCTGCACCTGAAGCGTATTCAATAATTCTAAATTTTAAAATTTTTAATGAAAATTTTTTGATAATTTTTATTTTATCCATAGGCCTTATCTCATTGTAAATCAATTTTAATAGTATACATAACTTTCTATAATTTTCAATTATGCCAAGATGATTATAATATAATTTAAAACCACCATATACGGATTCTTCTAAATTATTTGAAAATAAAATGAAATCATCAATAAATAAAAAGGATGATAAATTAGTTCTATATACATGTGTATATTCAATTTTATTTTCTTCTATAAATTTTAATGCTTTATATAATTTTTCACTGCTTCCAATAATTGAATCATCGCAATTTAATTTTAATTCGTCATCAATTAATTCATCTTTTTCATTCCCTCCACTATAAAAAATACAACGTATACCATTTTTTTTTGCAATATTATACCATGTTTCACGTATTGCTTTTTTAAATATTTTAAATTCTGAAACATTTGTTGATAAAATTAAAATTAAAACTATATTTTTTTTCATTTTATTAGTAATATTTTTTAGTTTATATATTTATAGAAATGATATTTTTTATTATAAAGTTTAAAAATTAATTTATCTACATGAATCAATAATTTCAACCCATTTATATTTTCAAATTTTAAATGTGGCTTAAATATCATAAAGAATAAAAGTTTAATACTTTTTATTAAGACTTTAATATGAAGTTTTATTATTACTAACGTTAAAATATAATTACCGTATTGATTTCTCACTCTTAAAATGAAGCTTAAATGAACTTGATCTTGAATTAAATTAAAATTTTTGTTAGATTTTTCATATCTATTATTTGATGCACCATCGATGTGAATTATATTTATATCATTATATAGGCATATTGATCCTATTCTTTTTATTAAATAACACCAATACATTTCTTCGTGGTACATAAAAAATTCCTCATCTAAAAATCCAATATTTTTAATTACTAATTCTTTTTTAAACATTAAAAATGCACCTTTAACCCAATCAACAATTTCTTCTGTTTGCTTATATCTTTTATTAATATTTTGATTTATATTTTGTAGATTATGTTTTATACCAGGTATAAAATGATCAATTATTTCGTATTCAAAATTGCCACCTGACATTTGTTTAGTATGATCAACATTTAACAATTGCACACCACAAACTATATGGTTCGATTTTAAAAATTGGTTCAAACATTTTTCTATATCATTATTGATAAAAATAATATCAGGATTTAATAACAAAATGTTATCATTACTAGCTATTTTTATTCCTTTATTATTCCCCCGAGCAAAGCCAACATTATTTTCCATATTTTGCCAAATTATATTTGGGAAAATATCTAAAATCGCCTTTGTTTTCTGTATATTAGGTGAATTATCAATTATAATCCACTCGTATTTATTTAGAAAATTATATAATTTTGCAGATTTTAACAAATTTTCAATGTGATGATAGGAATTATAATTTATAATTATTATTGACAGCATTTTTTACATAAATATATTAACAATTCCATATATAACGAAATTTTTATTATCTTCATTTATCATAATAACCGTTTATTATTTACATATTAAAAGTTTATAATTTTCTAATGAATTATCCATAAATATTTTTATTATACATGCTTTTTAACTCTTTCGAATTTTTACTATTTTTGCCAATAATATTTCTGTTGTATTGGTTTGTTTTTAATAAGTCTCTACGTTGGCAGAATTTATTGTTGTTGGTTTCTAGTTATTTTTTTTATGGATGGTGGAGTTGGAAGTTCATGCTTTTATTAGCCCTTAGTACTTTCATAGATTATATTTATGGATTTTATGTAGCTTCACCTAATAAAAAAAAGGCTAAATTATTTCTTTGGCTAAGCATCATCAATAATCTAGGTATACTTACCACTTTTAAATATTACAATTTCTTTGTAACACAATTTCAAAACGGGTTCGAATTACTAGGCCTTCACACTAATCCTGTTTTATTAAACATTGTCTTACCAATTGGTATCTCATTTTATACTTTTCACGGAATGTCGTATGTCTTTGATATTTATCGCGGCAATCAAAAGCCAGTTTTAAATTTTGTTGATTATGCTGTCTTTGTATCGTTCTTTCCATTGCTGGTTGCAGGTCCAATTGAAAGGGCAAATCATCTTTTGCCACAAGTTCAGGTAGAAAGACGATTTAATTATACACAAGCAGTAGAAGGTTGCAGACTAATTCTGTGGGGTATGTTTAAAAAAGTTGTTATTGCTGATGGTCTTGCAGGAATTCTTGATGATATTTTCAATAATTATCAATATCAAGATGGTATAACATTAATATCAGCACTTTTTGGATTTTCTTTTCAGATTTACGGAGACTTTAGTGGGTACTCGGATATTGCATTAGGGACTGCTAAATTATTTGGATTTGAACTATTAAGCAATTTTAAATATCCCTACTTTTCAAGAGATATTGGAGAGTTCTGGAGGAGATGGCATATATCACTTTCTACTTGGTTTAGAGACTATTTATATATACCATTAGGTGGCTCTAAACAAGGGAAAGCCAAAGCAGTTATAAATACTTTTATTATTTTTTTAGTTAGTGGGTTTTGGCACGGAGCTAAATGGAATTTTATAATTTGGGGTGGAATACATGCTTTCGGATTTTTACCATTATTATTTTCAAACAAGAATAGGAAGAATATTTCTTACATAGTTGCGCATGATAGAGATCTACCTAATTTAAAAGAGTTGTGTCAAATGGTAACTACTTTTTGTTTTGTATCTTTTGCTTGGATATTTTTTAGAGCTAATCAATTTGGCGATGCACTTGCTTATATTAATCAAATTTTTATTAGTTTAATTCAATTTCCAAACCAATTTTTAAATACATCAATTTTGGCATCAATATTTTTATTTATAATACCAATTTTATTAGGAGATTGGCACTTTAGAAGAGATGATAGACATTTAAAATTTCCAAAATCTATTTTTATTCGATATTCTTTATATTTTATATTTTCAATTTTGATATATTTAAGATTTTTCCGTAACCAATCATTTATATATTTTCAATTTTAATGAAAACGTTTTTAAAAAAAATATCTTATTTTATAACAATACTATTTTTTATAGTTGGAGTAGTATACTATTATTTATTTACAAAATCTGATCTTCCATTTAACTCAACATCAATTTATTATAATGTAAAAGAAAGGTTGATTTTACAAAATAAAGACGTGATAAATAATTGCAATTATTTTATAATAGGATCCTCAATGAGTACAAATAATATTGATTGTATTTTACTTTCAAAAAATACCGGACACTTTTTTTTTAATTTATCTTCTTCTGGAATGAAATTTAGAAATTTTAGTCATTTTGATATTTGGAAAAAAAATAACATCATTCTAACTAATATAAATTTCGCTGATTTTGAAGAATATGATATAAAAATATACCACAATAATTGTTCTAAATTTATCCATTTTGTAAAGAACCCATATGCATTTTTACATGATATGTATAAAGTTCAAACAACATTGATAAATAAACATGATTATCGTAATCATTACACATCTTTAAATTTTGATAATTCAGGCTCCCTTATTTTTACTGAAAAGAAATATTTTAATATAGATTCTATCAAATGGAACCAAAAAGATATTATTAATTTTGAAAAATTATCAGATATTGAAATTAATAATTTTGTAACTGAAATAAGAATAAAAGCTCCATTTGTAAAAAAAATTATTATAACATTTTCTCCGTCCAGAAAATATTTGTATAATCTAAAAAAATCTTTTTTTGTTAAAAAATTAGAATCACGCTTAAGATTAATACCAAATGTTATTTTTATAAATAACTATGATAATACAGATTTTACAGATGATTATTTTGTTGATTTTTCTCATTTTAGCAAAGAAGGAGCGTTAAAGTATACAGAATTAATTTCTAGTCAATTTGATAGTATATTAGAGAATAAAGTAAAAGGTATCACCAAAGTTCATGGCAAATAAGTTTTTTGAATTATATTCTCACCAATACTTACAAAGATGGATTCCCAAACAGAAAAAAATACTCGCCTAGAAAGAATTGAACTTAGATCTAGTGTTTAGCAAATGCCATTTCTATCCATTTAACTATATGACTATTTATTTTATAAAATATATTTTCTATTCAATTACCTATACTTTTACATCCATGACAAATTGTCATTGCATTTACAAATAACTCTATATTTTTTTCAAAAAGCTATTTTCGGCAAAGAATGCACTCAGGATTGTAAAATTACATAATGAATAATTATATTTTTTTAAATACTTCACGATACTATTCTGTGATATTTTAGATAAATCAAAATTATGTATTTCTATACAAATGATACTTGGTCTATATTTATTTAGATCTAATCCTAACAGTGCTTCAAAATCGTGCCCTTCAATATCAATTGATAGAAGATCAATAGGCTTGCTCATATATAAATTATCATCTAAGATCTGCGTAAGAGTTCTTGTTTTTTTTAAAATAATATTATCTTCTAAATACTCCCATGTGTTTTTATTTTTTTCTACAAAATCCTTACTAATAGTTGATACTGTATCATTTTTAGAAATATAAAAAGGCAATTCAACCTCTTGATTTGAAACTAGTGCACATATAGATTTATCAAAAGGTCTTATTTTTTTGTAATCATTAATTAAACTTTGATTGCCGTCAATATTTAATCCACTCCATCCCCTAATATACAAATTGAAAGTGTTATTGCCATCAATAGGTCTATTGCAGCCTACGTCAATGAACTTACCATTATTTTTATGAGAAAATAAATTCAATAAAATTATATCTTCTCCAAACTGAGAGTACATTGGTCTGCCGGTAGGACTTAACAATCTCATAGTTAAATGATTTGCTACTATTTTAAAAAAAATTTTAAAGCTCGTTCTTTTAAATACAAGTTTTATTTTTTTAAATTGTTTGATTATTCTATACAATTTGTAAATTTTTATATAATTGCTCAATTTCAAAAGCTAGATTTCATTTCACATTACTTATTGTAATGTATGACAAATCTGCCATCTCTTGGAATCCAAATCTGCCATCTCTTGGAATCCAAGACTGCCAGTACTCGCTTAGCTCGCACTGTCTTCTTCCGTATTGAACTTACCCAAAACTTCCGCAACAACCTTCGGTCGTTGCTGGTTTTATTTCTGCTTATCCGCTCATTCAAGCAAGCAAGCTTTCGACGTTGTCTCTAAATGAAGAAGCCCCAACACTTTGTGTTGAGGCTTTGTGGTCTCGCCAAGATTGGAACAACTTGGTGGCCAAGCTGTAAAAAAATTGTGGTCTCGCCAAGAATCGAACTTGGATCTAGTGTTTAGGAAACACCTATTCTATCCATTGAACTACGGGACCATCGGCTATAAGTAGGCCGAGGACAGCAAAAATAACCACATTATTTGGTA
>Ga0114958_10000826_pt1 | contig 25835 bp, 34 predicted proteins | sample C_130208_EF_Meta_FD_89577 | JGI IMG/M metagenome (GOLD analysis project Ga0114958, IMG submission 89577) | Freshwater microbial communities from Lake Croche, Canada to study carbon cycling - C_130208_EF_MetaG | ecosystem: Environmental > Aquatic > Freshwater > Lake | place: Lake Croche, Canada... | reverse complement strand
TACTGTTACTGACTCTACTGTTGCAAAATCAACACCAGGTGCAGACTCCACAGGAGCCATAGGTGCAGACTCCACAGGAGCCACAGGAGCCACAGGCGCAGACTCCACAGGAGCCACAGGCGCAGACTCGACAGGAGCCATAGGTGCAGACTCGACAGGAGCCACAGGTGCAGACTCGACAGGAGCCATAGGTGCAGACTCCACAACAGAGGCTGTAGAAGAGGCAACAGAGGAAGGAGTAGAAACAGTAGCAGAGTCGACAGGCACAGGTTCCACTACAGGCAAGCCCGACGTTGATGAGTAGCAGCACTCACCTTTGAACAAGAACATAGAACTACATATCTTAAGTTTCTCTTGTTTAGACCAGAATGGCAGAAAAAGATACGGATGGTGTCGGCGATCAACTATCATGGGATGCTAAGATCGACATTCTTTTAGCAAAATGGTGCGACAATGCAAAATCGTATGAATGGATGCACTCAGAATCTCACAGCATTTGTGAACGGAAATCACACATCTTTTTACTGACAATCAATGCAATTACTGCACTATCAGGTATTGCCAATACCGTGGTTGGGGGGCAAACCATTGACGGATTTCAATGTGCATGGATCTTTGGAGGGATCTCTATTCTCGTATCAACCCTCAACATGTTACAGGATAAATTAGGGTATAGTCAACATGCCGTCGTGCATAAGAAATTAATTAGTCAATGGGGATCAATACGGACTCGAATTGAAGAAGTCTTATCAATCCCCTATGCTGCCCGAAAGGACTGTAAAAGTGTATTGCAATTCTTACGCTCCGATATCCGCGATGCGGAACGTGAGGGAACGGGAATCTTAAGTAAAGAGGTGCGGGATGCATGCTTTCTTCACTTTAACGGAATCGCTGGGTTCGAACTTCCAGATATTTGCGGAAAAATCGAACATACACAGATTTACGAAACCTTGCTTCCTAAATAGATGGGAGCCCTTGGATCAAAGCCTGCTGCACCTGCAGTTGCACCTGCACAAGCAAATGCAAGACCAGTAAATAGACCTATGAATGCACCTGCAGCACCTGCAGCACCTGCAGCACCCCAAGCCCCCGTAGGTGGCCGCAGGAGGATGCGCAGGAACAGTCGCAAGAGTCGCAGGAATAAGAGTCGCAGGAGCAGAAAATAGTTACTCTTAATAGAATGAACAAGACAAGAAAGATCGGCAGCAAGGCTTGCGTCTGGCACGGAACCGCGGAAAAGACGTCCGGTGGACTGACCAGGAAGGATCTGATGAAGCACAAGGGGCGCATTATCAGCAGAAAGAAGCACGCCCTGGGCAAGAAGGCCTTCAAGAATCTGGTCAAGGCTGGCTACAAGCCTAAGAAGGGTACCTTCAAGCTCATGAAGAAGTAAAGACTTAGAGGCTAATCATGATGTATAAATAGATGCCGATTAGGCAGTTTTTATTTAGACATATTTGTTTCTATCGTCCACAAAAAAGAACCTATCACATCTTGGAATGGTGTCGAACTAAACGTCTATGGCTCCCTACATCTGAACCAGTTCATGCAGGCGATATTCGTATACGTAAATCCTTGAATCATATGGTCGCCTCGGTAAATATTTCAATTCGACGCCGCATGATCCAGATGACGTGCGATGGGACATATCTGAGCTTGGGCGACTATGAAGGACGTACGGTATCATCCTGTATACCCATATGTAAAAAACTTTCCGATGAGATCTTTCCCCCGTCGTACATGAAATATCCTACTCCCTCTCCGATCATCACAACCCTTCAACACACCACAGTCGACCTATGGGATCTTGTACCTGAACCCACGCCCACACCCCCGCCCTCGCCGATCATAACCATTCCTCCCCGTATTGCCCATATTATCGCGGAAGCCTCTGTGGTAAAGGGGGATCACTGCCCAATCACCCTGGATGAACTCTCTGCTGATACTGCCCGTGTCACCTCGTGTTTCCATGTCTTTCAAGGGGATGCGATCGAAAAATGGCTCGCCAAGACTCCTAGCTGTCCTGTGTGTATGACTGCGTGTACATCCTTTCCTACCCAGTAAATCCGGGTCGACAGTAACACGTGGGATAGCGTTTATCACACACCCTATTACAGCCATCACATACTCCAATCCGACTCACTTTTCTGTTCTTATACAGGTCTCGCAGGTTCGTTTACTCGTTGGACAAAAGCGTTTGATACAACAATTCCCTAAGACTAAGATATCTGTTCCATTTGTAATGTAACAGTTATCTTTGATGGTATGTCCACAGACACATTTGTCTGTCAGTTCAGGAAGAGGAGTTTCGGGACAACTGAGCTTGAAATAGGGTTCGCCCCTCGTTTCCTCCACAGAGCTATCCATGAAGATCCTCCATGGATAAATTATACTCTTTTAATCCTCGAATAAACTGTTGTGTCAGCATGGGACTCAGCATTCCCTTTTACTGACGTTCATTTTTTGCATTTACGATGGTTCGTTATATTTCCCAAAACCAATCTGTTTGCGACACTGTGGGCATGTACTAGGTAACTTTTTCGCCTTAATGGATTTATCCCAACAGTCAAAACATAGTTTATGAGTAGAATGACAGGATAATTCAACAAGTATCTTTTCTTCAAAACAAATACAGCAATCTTCAGGCTCAGAAGTCTTTTTCAATTTGCCATGATAATACCAGCAATTATAACATAACCCCTGTTCTCTTCCTCGGTTCTTCTGCTGAGAGCTCTCATATTCAGGCATAGAATAACCACATATATCAAAATTTGTACACTTAATCAATTCGCAGTTATGAATGCAAGGATTCTCACGACAGAATTTTAAGGTATGGCTACGATGGCCACACGAACACGTCTCATGATATTCAAATGTATCACTGTCAAAACACATACATTCACACCATGTATAACATGTGCCATCCCCTTCACAGGCAGACATCGGACTCTCTTGCCATTGAATACACCTAGTCAATTTTTTTGAAACAAATCTAACTCTCTTCTAACATTTTATTGTGTATAGTAGATGTCTCCAGGTATTACGTATACAACTGCTCAGGTCATTGCACCTAGCGCGACCACTTTCTCTGTTACGAATGTATCCGGTTATACAGGGAGTGTATATTTCCAGTTTTGGTTAAATGGAGTTAGGTTTACTAACTCTACTCCCTATAGCAGTCCCAGTTCAAGTATATCTCTCAATCTAAGTTTATTCATTGGAAATGGTTCCCCCCTATCCTCGGTCTTAGGAACATTTATAGGATTTTATGGATGGCTAGAATATAGTTTAAATGGAACAAGTTATAATGGATTAGGAAGTCCTCCTTGGGTAGTGACCCCGCCACCTATTGGTGCACAAAATACAGCCACCTTTTTGGTAGGAACTGTTGCTTGTTTTCTGAAGGGAAGTCAAATTCTTTGCGTAGTGAACGATGTGGAGACCTATCTCCCTGTCGAAGACTTGAAGAAAGGTACTCTGGTGAAGACAGTGTATGGAGTGAAGCCACTGGCTTATCTTGGATATTCTTCCGTGCAGAATCCAGGAACCAGCGAGCGCAGTGTGGATCGTCTCTACAAACTCTCTCCATCAGCATATCCAAAGCTGACCCAAGATCTCTTTCTCACAGGCGGCCATTCTATTCTGGTGGATACCATTACAGACACAGAACGGGCATCTCTCATAAAAGAACTGGGGCGTATATTCGTCACTGATAAGAAATATAGGCTTAACGCTTATGTGGATGAACGTGCAGAACCCTGGGCATCTGAAGGAATGTATATGGTCTACCATTTCGCCCTGGAGCATGATAATGTAAATATGAACTATGGTGTGTATGCAAACGGTCTGCTGGTAGAGACGTGTACCATTTCCTATTTAACCACCAAATCTAACATGACTCTCCTCTAAAGTCCTTTGACCCAGGACGATAAGGCTTGTAATACTGTCGCTGCTTCCTCTTTTGTAAATAAAGGGGCATCATACACACGTTCCGATGGATCATACCAGTGCATCGTCCCGCTCTCTGCTACCCAAGCCAGAGCGGCTTTCGCCTCTAATAATTCACTCCAATGCTCCTTCAATTCCTTTAACGATGTACGAGGAAGAAGCCGTTCCACTTTATCTATGGGATATCCTAAGGGAAAGAGGATGGTTTCCCATTCACAGGCAGGGATGGTTTCAGAACATCCAAGTAAACTCACTGTCCAGCGTGACCAGAGTGCGCGAGGAATTTCCTTTCCCGTAGACATCCAAAAGACGCGCGAAGGTTTCGGTGCATTAGACACATAGGTGGAAAGGAGTTGATAATCAAACGAATCACTGACGCGAAAAATACAGTCCCATCGTTTTCTGAAGAGAAGAGGATTTCCTGTGCCGAGATCTTGATCTTGGATGACGAGGATATTTTTCCCCTTGTAGGCGGAGGCAGATTCAAGCAGAGAAAACCGGTGGAGAGCAAGTTCCACTGATCCGATGACTAAGGTACGATGTCCAACAAAAGGAACATCAAGCGATTCGATTCTCATTGCTGGATGTAAATACTTTATCCTCCCTAGGTAGACGCAATGATCGCTTTACTCACGGCTTCCCTGATTGTCCTTCTTATTGATATCCCTTGGCTTCTCTTCCAGTACAGTGCCTCGCAAAAAATGGTCGCAGGAATCCAAGGATCTCCTCTGCGTTTCCGTCTGTGGTCGGCCATTCCTGTGTATCTCGCCCTCGGCTATTTACTCCTTCAACAAACATCTGTCCAAGGAGCGGCGGCTTCTGGTCTCTGCGTCTATGCGGTATATGAGTATACCAACTATGCCATCTTTGACAAGTACCCCCTCAGCTTCGTGATTCAGGACACACTGTGGGGAGGTGTATTATTTGCTGCAGCCTTCTGGCTCTTACGGAAGATTCGCTAGACGATAGTCTGTTCCTTTAGGGGTTTTAGCCTCTCCACCTCTTGGGTCAGTCCAATCCACAATGAGTTCGAGCATCGTCTTGTAAATAAAGGGAAGAAGATTCTCACTCGGCAGCTCAGATAAACTTCCATCCTGCCCCACCATATAGTATTTCATGATGACGATACAGTCAGGAAAGAGATGGCGGAGTCGAGTAAGAATCTCTGGGATATTCTTCTCATGAAAGTCGCTAGGAGAAAGTCCCAGTTGGGTAGCTACCTCTTCACTGACATATCGTTCTCCGATAAGAACACGATTTGTCCCTTCAATTTGGTATCGATATAAGGTCTTACTGCTTGTTCTTGCCTGACGAATGGCAGCAGTATAGACAGCCCGAACAATACTCTCGATCCTCTTCTGACGATCCTCCTCGTCGGTCTCTCCCTTTAACTTAAGCATGGCATCACGAGAGACGGGAATCATATGGACTCATCCCCCCGCAGCCCCTCGATTCATTTTTTACCTCAGCTAATCCCAACTCAAGGTATACACATCCCACTCATGTGTAATACGGCTATCAGGTAATTGTTTAGATATCCCTGTATAAATTGCAGAAACTACATTCTTACACCGTTGTACACTCACCTTTTGCATAGGATATCCCTCACCGCTGACATGCGGATACTGTCGAACAAATGCCTCACACCCCTCGAAGGGTACACTAAAGCTAGTCAAGCCTTTCTTAGCTGAGGTAAGAACTCCATTCAGAATCTGCTGAACAGATTCCCCAATAAATTGATTATCATATCTATTCTGCTCAACATCCTCCATGCCGCGAAGGTAGGTGCGAGAATACGGTTGAGCTGTTGCGAGTGCGATAAGGAGGAGAAACATGAGGACTGATCAGTCTCGAGACCCTCGATTCATTTTTTTGCGGGATATACCCAGATATTCTTTCTTACCGAAATAAATGACTCTCTTGGATAAAATTCGTACGAGATATACCGCGGGGGTATTTGTGAATTCTCCATCAAATACCAGCACTATTGATATCTTGATTGATACTTCGTATTCTACCGAGATACCGTTCGTCTCAATCACTGTCCCTGTGTACAATCAAGAGCAGATCATCGTTGAGAATTTAACTTCAATCGTGCAGAAAACATCGGGCTCATTCGAACTCATTATCATCTGTGATGCATGTTCAGACGCGACGGAGACGAAGATTCTTACCTGGCATTTGAGCCTTCAGTTAATTCCCAATCTAACACGACTTCTTGTTCTTACCAGCAGTCAGCCCTTGTTTGAAACAAGCGCTGACAATCTTGGGTTTTTCTGTTCGAGGGGCAAGTATTTTCTTGAAATACAAGCTGATATGAAGATCATGGATACTGGGTATAACATGAAATTACTACAACCCTTTTTACGCGATCCTACCATTATTGGTATCTCTGGTCGATGTTGTTGCAACTTTTCTATAACATTGGGCTATGGTAAATTGGGTATGAGTATAGAGTCTACGATTCAAGAATTGGGAATCAATCCAAACTATTATTATATTAGTAATACATGTAATCGAGGACCCCTCTTACTGGATGGAGAGAAAGTCAGGCAGTTAGGGTATTTAGACGAACAGAACTTTTTTCTTGATGATAGCGATCATGATTTATTTGCGCGGGCATATGTGCAAAAGGGATGGATCTGTGGCTATGTACCAATTGATGTGTATGCTCCTATCGCGAATGGTTCAACACGAAAGGAGAGAGATCCCTTGAATCGTAACGCCTATGAAGTCAAAAAAAGCCAAACCCAAAATGGAAACAATGGATTTCTTAGCACACATCGACACCTATTGGTCGATAAAGAAATTATCTGCAACCCGCTGTAAAAAAATTGAACCCACCGCTCCCTGTACCTTGAGTCCGCCATGTCACTTCTTGAGCAGTTAAAAGAGGCAAATAAGAATGTGGGAAAGCCATGGACAGCTGACCAGGTAACGAAGCTTCTGGCCGATGTTCAGAAGAAGAAATCCCATGAGGAAATTGCTGAGCTTCATCAACGAACCGTTCGAGGCATTGTTGGCAAGCTCAGAGCGATTGCCGCAGATTATTATTTAAATAACAATCTGCGACTGAAAGAGGTGGAGAAATATACAGGGTTGTCTCGAGAGCTCATCTACGATGCGATTTCTTTGCGGGAAGAGACTGCTACAAAAAAGGAAACTGTTGAGACACCCGTTGAGACGCCTGCCACGGATGCCACGGATGCCACGGCTGCCACGGCTGCTACGCCTGCCACGCCCGTCACGGCTGCCACGCCTGCAGATGAAAGTACATATATGGAATTTCCTCTCACGCGCGAGCGTCTCCACACCTTTAACAGAACCGAAGCAAATGACAACATATGTCTTAAGTACAATCTGAATAAACTTCTTGATGCGATCAATGAGCATTTGGCAACAAAATCCGAAACCCGCTTTATCCTGAAGTTAGATATGCTAAAGGTAGAACTCCCTGAACGCCTTGTCCCGCGGTTTATTGAGAAGATTAAGGAGAACTGTATAAACTGTGATATCATTGTGGATCCTCTCGTCACCTATGTTATCATTGACTGGTCTTAACGAAAAGTTGAACCGGCGACCGCCACTGTATCGAGTCTGAAATGTCGTCTCTTGATTCAGAACTTACCGCTCTGCGTGACAGACTTGCTAAATTAGAGGAGCAAAAGAGAATAGAGCAGAAGAAAGAAGAAAGAAAAAAGGCCTTTCCATTGAAGACCCTGGGGGATATCATTGAAGCAAAGAAAAGGATGATTAAAGCTAAGAATTGTACTCCAAAAGAATTTCAAATGAGTAGACCTATCCCTCAAGAAAGAGCCAGACTCTATGACCAAGAGAAGGTCGAATTTCTCGAGCCCATCCTTATCCTTCTTACAGACATTCAGGATCGACTAGATGTCCTCGAACATATTGATTCCCTTTCATAAAGAAAAAAGTAAACAGCTCTTGAATCTCTGCCCGCGGCAAGGATTCTTTTTCCATCTCGTTATAGATCCCTCGTAAACAATCAAGAATCGTAAAGGGGATTCCTTTTTGATCGATACATTCAATCTGAATAGGGTTGAATTCAAGTAAGACGCGTACAGCATTGAGTTGTCGATTTAATACGCCAACAAGTAACGGAGGAGCCCTCGCGGTTCCATGTAAATAGAGTGTTTTATACGTACAGTCGAAGGATCTGATATGTTTACTACGAACTAAATTACACTTATGGGTCATAAAGGGGAAAATAGAGATATCCTTGTCGACTCGGTCTGGATACTCACGAAGAATCGCTCGAATACTATTCACATATCCTTGCTGGACGGCAAGTTCTACTGATTTATCAAGATCAACTTCCTTTGCCTGAGAGTCAACCCCCTGGTATCCAAGCAGAATGCGAGTCACATCGTCTAAACTATTCACATTAACCGCATTGAACAAGGGTCCTATGCTAACATCATATAGGGGATTGAATCTCCCCCCTTCTCTATGTGGTTCGAGTTGTACTAACAGAGGGTTTACCGTAATCGGCATACTAGTCTATGGTCGTATATTCTCTCAATAAAAATGAAGAAACCCGTTAGCCCTAGTACAGTCCCATATGACATTATATATCCTTCGTCTTCAAGGTGGACGATATTATATTGGGAAAAGTAATAACGTGGAGAATCGATATAAACAGCATGTGAATGGCCAAGGGTCTTCGTGGACAAGAAAGTACCCTCCTATATCGCTGGAACGAACGATCGACAACGCATCTCCCTTTGACGAAGACAAGGTTACCAAGGAGTATATGTTAAAGCATGGAATCGAGAAGGTTCGTGGAGGGTCATATACTGAACTAAAGCTTAGTGACGTTCAAAAGGAGGCTCTGAATATGGAGATTTGGGGAGCAACAGATGTCTGTAAACAATGTGGCAGGAAGGGTCATTGGATCAAAGACTGCTATGCAAAAACGGATGTAGCAGGAAATACAATTGTATATGAAGACGAAGACGAAGACGAAGACGAAGACGACCAAGAAGACGAAGACGACGTCTATGAGTGTGACTACTGCGACAGAACATTCACAACCGCATTTGGTTGCAGTGTGCATGAAAAATCATGTAAACCTTCGAGCTCAAAAGCAAAAACGAAACAGGGTGTTTGTTATCGCTGTGGCCGCTCTGGTCATTATTCTCCAGATTGTTATGCAACAACACATTCTAAGGGGTATACGTTAGATTCGGATTGATGAATCCATACCAGGATTCATTTCTGCGGGTGCACTCTACGTGCCAAAGGATATACACAACAACAGAAATATAAATAGAACAGGTGGACGTAGAAAGGATCCATAATGACTATTTTGGAGGGGGAGGAGTAGCTTCAATTTTTACTGCTTGTACAAGTCGTTGTGCAACTAGTTGTGGAGGTGATTGGGGTCTCTAGTGGGCTAATACTAGGTTGCCATGTGGGGCGGGCAGTCCCACAAAAAGGAGTTTCACCAGCTGCAGTGCGATTAAAGAAGAGGATTATACTTAGAGCAACGATAATTTATACACATTACTTATTTTTTAGGGAGAGGTTCAGTTTGTTCGCTTGGGACGGTCAGAATACGCCAGAAACGTTTGCCACAACCACAAGGTTATCCCTTGAAATGTTCGCGAATGGGATGATTCAACTCATAGGGAACCTTTACAACAGCATAGGCATCTGGGCATTTTGTCGGCAAATTCTCTATAAATCCAATATCTGTCATTATATATTGATGTAACCAATTATAATACACCACATTTCGTTTGACTTGAAGTCCATGCTCTAAGGCATACGAATATGCATAGGTAGAAGGGAGAATTTCTTCCAGACAGTAGCTGCGAACAGGAGTCATTAAAAAATATTCATTTATATCTTCCACTAACTGTCTACATACCTCATAAGGAAACACTTGCCCAGGCACATGCCCCCCCTTTATATACGAAATCTTCCGTTTTTTTACGATGTCTTGTATTTCTGTATCGAGATCCATTCCTGTTGGAAAATAGTTCTTATATTGCCAGCCATTATAATTTACGCCCCCTTGTTCAAGCAAATACTCCGCACATCTACCCAGATATTCAATTGGAATAGGTTTGCTATAGGTAAAATTTTTCTCTGGGAAGAAAATATCTTCGTGACTTGCCAAGTGAACACTGGCTTCTGTCGGCACAGTAAACTCTCGAAAAAATACGGAACCTGATGATATATACATGCAATTAATAAACTGTATATGGTCTAAGGCTGTCGCCATACATGCGGTCATGGCGTGCAGTAACGATGTGGTTGGATGAGTTGTTACAATGGTTTGCCTGGCTAACCAACACCAGGGCGGCAGATCATTCTCATTTATTGATTGTCCATTTGCATGAACGATGAGAAGGAAAGACCCTTTAACAAATCGCTTCATATTATTTGCCATATAGAGTATCATATCGACGCTTTGATGTACTAATGATACTATTAACATATCATAGTGCCCAGAGGGGGTGGTGTCACGATAGACATGATGTATATGGTTTGCTCTGACCCGATCAAAAGAGACTAAGCTCATTATTTATCCAGAGGAGTGTATCTTTAAATACTAATATATGAATCATATCTTGACATTCGATATGTGCCAATATACCTGTAGAAATATGACGTGACTATTGTGTGGGGGCTTCTGCCTGCGCCTGTGCCTGTGCCTGTGACTGTGCCTGCGCCTGTGCCTGTGCCTGTGCCTGCGTCTGTGCCTGTGCCTGTGCCTGTGCTGCCACTGCGTTTGGTTGTCTTAAGAGAATATTAGGTCGCCATTCAGGACGCACAACACCAAGGAAAGGAGTTTTTCCAATAGAATTCATTGAGCCATTTAAGTTTAACATTATACTTATACGAGTGAAAAAATCCCCGCCCTCTAATCATATTTCCACGCCCACTGTAACAGCGCCTGTCTCTGCCTAGGGCGGCAAGTCAAGCTTTTGCACGCCTTTTGTACAGCCGAATAATGACGTTTAAAATTCTTCCACCTCTGAATCTGCACCGCATCGAGCTCAGGGAGTCGACGTCCTAGCCAGTAGCGGCAATACCATTGAAACCATCCCCGTTCATCAGGATTTTTCTTTGCATCAGATAAGACCGCCCGTTTCTTGATGCGAACAGTACGTCTATTTGATGGAAGCCAGCCCGACTTTTTCCATTCGGAACGACTGAGCCGTGAATCAACATGAAAAAAGTTCAACTCCACATTGGTTCCTTCGGGAGAAAGTTTATCGATCGCATCAAGAAACCATTCCTTAGGAAATTCAGATGTACAATCATTCAAATATTTTCCTCCAAAGACACCCAGGCTCAACATTTCCCCAGGAGTAACGTAAGGCTCAAATCCTTCCGCAAAATTTTTTCCTGGAGGTTCAGATAAGGTATAGGAATATCCCTTTGACATTTTATTGGAGACATGAATGATATCGCCCTTGTGAAAGGAGGATAAGGGTCTCCCGTGTTTAGCAGCAGCTAACATCTATCCTTGACACAGTTTTCTTTCCCCGAGATACGGGTAGGTTGTCTCGAGGGAAGCGCGAATCTCTTCGGCTAATGGATGAATGCTGCGGAGAAAGGCAGGGGATGATCCTTCCATGTCGCAGGATAATTCGTCAAGTTTCTTCAGGTACATGAGGCGTAGAGATATACTGATCTGTAGCATAGGAGCGTAGCGTTTGTACTGTTTGAACATACGAAGAATAAGACGTCGTCTGCGATAGCAGGTTCCCTCTTCATTGTTTAGCATATGCATTCTCAGCTTTGATTTGGAATAGAGGAAGGTAAAGTTCGTCAGCCTTTCCTTCGCCACGCGAGGCGACCACCGCATCTCAGGAGGAAGAATCCGATTGACAGCCGTTCGATCCTCGACAGAAAGATACGAGTAAATACAATGACCGAGAATATCTTGAGGCAGAGATGTGAGCATGGGGGGACAGTCATCCTCCCCTCACCCTGACTTCATTTTTTTCACCTAAAAATTGTTTTACATCATCCTTCCCTAATCAGTCCATATGGATCGTGTCAAGGAATGGCAAGCAACGTTGACTCCGCGCGAGAAGGAACTGCACGCTCTTGCATCAATCAAGCTAAAGGCTGTTCATTCAGATGCATCAGACTCTGGTTCCTATTTTCCCGAAAAGTGTCGCGCATTCCGTGCTTGGTTAAAAGAGCAGGAAAAGAAAGATGGCAACCGAAACTAGTGCCCAAGCTCTTCTCCTCAAAGAACGCCCACTCTCCTCTCGCAAAACACGGACTCTCCTCCTTGAAGTGAATAGTCGTGATAGGAACTATACAAATATCGTTAAATCAAATCCATTCCAGTATAGTCTGCAAAGTCCTATCAAGGATGTTCGATCGATTGAGCTAGTTGGGGCGACAATTCCTGCCAAACCGATGAATGTCACGCCGAATAATAACCGGTTTACGATCCGTGAAGGACACTTGTTTCGTGAGATAGTCATTCCCGTGGGCTATTATACGGACGAAGCCTTGATTGCAGAACTTCCCGTTGCTCTATCCATTGACTCAAAACATACCTATTCCGTGAGACGAAGTGCATTGGGAAAACTCGTCTTTATCCAAGATAGCGGTGAGGACTTTGAATTCTTATTTTTTTCAGCCCAGCGTCCTGACATCTTTGATCCAACTACGGGCGCTCTTATCGAACTCAGAACTCCTGCCCTTCTCTTAGGATTTGATTCCTCGGATTATATTGGCGAACGAGGCGCCCTTGTTGCTCCCTATCCCCTTGATCTCTCCACCCATTTAACACGGCTGTATTTATATTTGAATGTCCAGAATTCTCTTGATCTCTCCTGTATCAGTCGCGGCTCTGGGCGCAGATCTCCATTTGCAATTATATACCTGGATACAAATACAAATGGCTATAAATTCTTGAACAAAGAAACATTTTCTCCCATTTCCTTCAGTCTCCCTCAACCTATCTCACGCCTAACGAGTATCCAAGTGGATTTCCGAGACGAATTTTATCAAGCTGTTGATTTTAATGGCAAGGATTTTACCCTTCTCTTTGAATGTACGGTGTTGGAATAAGTGGTCTAAACTCTTTTTGTCTAGATAGGGTATACACTGAAGAAATTAGCAGAACTTCTTACAAAAGCAGGGAGCTCCGGTAGTTTTTACGTAGCATCACGACAGGATGTTCGACGCTCTGTTACGTTATGGAAAGGTCTCCTTCCCTCTGTAACTCCTTATTATGCAGTAAAATCAAATCACAGCTCGATTCTCTTAGACTGGCTTCACGAAGATGGAGTGCAGTTTGATTGCGCGAGTGTGGGTGAAATCAAGTCAGTTCTTGATACAGGAGCTCTGGCCAGTGAGATCATTTACGCAAATCCTTGTAAGGCAAGAAGCGATCTTGTCTTTGCGAAGCAGGCGGCAGTGACCCGAACGGTCGTTGATTCGTATGAAGAGATTGACAAGTTAGTTGACGAACGGTGGCAAGGAGATGCTTTGCTGCGGATCCTTGTCGATGATACAAAGAGTGTGGTTCCTTTCGGTCGAAAGTTCGGAATTCCTCTCGACAAAGTGGCGGCCATAAGCAAGTATGCGGAGCGGAAGCTCGCCTTAGCGGGAATCAGTTTTCACGTGGGCTCTGGATGTCATGATGTATCGCAGTATGCGCGAGCCATTGAGCAAGCATCTGATTCAATAGAGATTCTTCGCGAGCACCATCATGCTCATATCATTGATATTGGTGGAGGGTTTACAGAGGATAGGTTTATGGACTCTGCTCGTGTCATTCGCCAAGCGATCCGTGCTATTCCTCCTCATACGAGCATCATTGCTGAACCTGGGCGTTATTTTTCCGAGGGAAGCCATGCGCTTTTTGTGAAAGTGATTGGCAAGAAGGCGAATAATGGGCGACCTGGATATCGCTATACGATAGACGAAAGTGTCTATGGACAGTTTTCCTGTATTCCCTTTGACTGTGCAAAACCGACGTGGATTCGGGTTGGGGAGGGAGAGAGGAAGAAGACGCCAGGCATCCTCTTTGGCAGAACTTGCGATAGTGTGGATATGATCGCCATGTCAGAGTCCATGGAAGAATTGATGGAGGGAGACTGGCTTCTCTTTCCCCGCATGGGTGCATACACCTCTGTAACAAGTAGTGAATTCAACGGATTTCCCCGCCCTCCAGTCCATGTTATTGAAGAGTCATTGCGCTATCTTATTCCAAAGATAGAGCAGCAAAAAAATCGGTATGTCAGCCCTGTTACCGTACCTCATTGAGGCAATGCGTCAATCCACGCATAAATCTGAATCTGTACCTTCGAATGAAAGGTTTCTTGAAATAACTGCCATTCGTTATCTGTTTCGCGTCTGTTCTTCACAACCGCGAAAAAGCTACTTAGCTCAGCTCGACTAATACTGAAGGAATCTTTCGACATGTAGTACATGAGTTTTTCATCCTTTTCCTTCAGTTCTTCGCGTAGATCATTCATGCTCGTCTCGAGGCCACGAATATGTGCCATTAAATACTTGATACATTCATTCGTATCCTTTAACATTCCGAGATACTCGGCGCTCAGGTAGTCGAAACTCATAGAGTTTCTACGCGTCTCGGCTATAGGTCAGGATATCCCATCTCTGCAGCAATAGCATCAATTTCTGCTTGTCTCTCCATTGGATCATAGGGTTCCTCCTGTGCTTTTCGACGTAAGGTTTCGCGTTTTGCATGTTCATTCTGTTGGCGTCTTTCCCGTTGCGCACGACTATTTGTTAGACGCTTCTCATGTGCTGCACGTTCATTCGCTCGTCGTTCCGCATTGAATGGATAGTTAGGACTCAAGGGGGATGAGGTTCTCACTTTTCGAGTATTTGATCGTAGAACAGGATACTTCTGCGTGATTGGTACACGTACCAATTGAGATGCGCGACGACGCCGAATATTCGTATTCGCAGGTGTCTTTGCTGGAATGTTCACACCACGGATGCCAAGAATATCTTGTACAATCCTGACAATATGAGCGCGGTCAACAGTATAGTGCTGATAGACTTCTTCGGTAATACTATTCACCACGACATTTCCTTTTCGTGCTGATTTTTCTCCTCTTGCAAAGAGGTTATTATAATAGGTAAAGAGGGGACTCATCACATCCGTTGACTGGGGTAGAGCGGTAAGGTGTATTGTATAGTTCAATATATATGCTTTACATACAAGAATCTGCATTAACTTCTTCCCTATGCCTTTATGATCAGGTGAAGTTCGTTCAATGAGACGAACATAGATAACCTTTTGCGTGGGGTAAAAATCCCCACGAATAAATCCGATGACTTCATCATTATATTTAGCATTTAGTTGAAAAATCTTATGATCAAGTCCACTATGGGAAAACGTGACAAAGCTGGTTGTATCTGCAGTATTACTATACTCATCTTCTAACGTATAGGCTCCTGTAAATAATAAACCTATATAATCATTAATTGTATAGTTTATCATCGTTTTAGGTTGAGGTACACGCATAGGTACAGGACATTCTCCTCCCACACAGTTGCCCATTCTACTTAGTGACTGGACTTGGACTTGAGCTAGAACTAGAGCTAGAGCTTGGACTTGGACTTGGACTTGGGCTTGGGCTCGGGCTAGAGCTAGAGCTTGGACTTGGGCTTGGGCTCGGGCTAGAGCTAGAGCTAGAGCTTGGACTTGGACTTGGACTTGGACTAGGGCTTGGACTTGGGCTTGGGCTTGGACTTGGACTTGGACTTGGAGTTTTACTGGGAGTCGAATAGGGAGAAGGAGTACTGGAATAGGAAGAACTTATCTTGGTGCTAGATGGAATAGGGGAAACAGAAGCCGCCCGTGCATCCTCTGCAGCCTGAACAGCAGTATATTCCTTGGCAAGTTCATTTGTTTTGACAACAAGGTAAAAAACCGCGCCGGATAAGAAAAGAAATGCAATAAGTCCAACAATGAACATCTACTAAGACGACTTATAATGCATCGATCCAAGGCGCCCACTGTTCCTGAGGAACCTTCAACTCCTCTAATACTTCCCGCGCCTGGCGAAGTTTGTCCTCACTGTCCCCTTGAGCAATCTTGGCAAACTTTTCCTGCAAGAGTTCATTCGTCGAGACGGGACTGGTAAACTCAGAATCAAATCCGCAAAAGATATTGATGAGTCGACTGATATGCCCCTGGCAACACAACCCCACTGATTCTGTCATTTCCTCGTACGCTCTCTTGTAGAGCGCCACCTTGTGTTCTGACCCCTCGATCTTGCAGACCACTGCATCCAACAGTTTCCGATACAATCGATCATCTGGCTTAATACAACTAGCCTTTTCGTACCAGAGATTGACGTCTGAAAGCACGCAGAGCAGATCACTCATCTTTGCGATTCGGCAGATTTTTCCAAACTTCATCATCAACATCTTCAAGGTACGCTGATCCTGAGGCACCATTTGCTCGAGCAAGAGCTTGCTCAAGCTTTCCGTGAGCTCGGACACTTCCGTAGTATGGACATTCTGGGTATCGGTGGCAAGTCGTTGCAGCTGATTGACTGCTCTGTCTGGAATCTGGTAGGGAAGAACCTCGAGAAATCGGATCTCCTCATAAAATCGATCCATCTCATCGAGAGACCCTCCTTGTTCTTTCGTGACGCGAGTCACCACTTGCCAGAAGACACGCACACTAATGACCCGATCCCGCCATTCCTCTAACATCAATTGTAAACAGAGCCTCCATGGCACTGCGGTATCAACATACATCTTGGTCATTCGCTCAATTGTTTCATTCTCGGCAGCCCGTTCCTGAATCTCTCGCTCAGCTCGATTCTTCTTATTCTCGTGCATGCGATGATGATTTTTACATAAGGTTCCATTATCTATGGCAAACGTTTGACATCGTTTACCACAGGTAAGAATTGCGGAACACCCTCCCTCTTTAATTGGTCCAGCTTTCGCCTCGATGGCCTGGCGTTTCGCATGATGCTTCTTACAGAGATCTCCATCTGTCGCTTCAATGGTACAGGGATTATTTTTTGTGATAAGATGACTGCATGTTGGCATAGGGACACGTTCCTGAGCCGCGAGACCCTTCACTTTTTAGCAGACGGAACAATCAAATTCCTAGGCTCCCCCTGATCATCCATGTCGAATAGTTTCCCATTGGGAAGAATCCAGACAGGAATACCATCAACCACCCCCTTTGTTATGTCATAGGTATCACGCGGCAGCGTTACGACGGCCTTATCTGACTCCTTGTACTGCATACAGATTTTCTTGGGACAAAGTTTCGTTTGCTTGAGAGGCATCTCCTGTAGAGTACACACCAGCTCTATGCCAACAGATCCATCAACCCATTGTTCAGCAATGGCTTGATGTTGCTTTGCAGAAGAGATCCATAGGGCAGGAGGATCTCCAAAGCGCTTCGCCTGCTCCATATACCAGCTTCCTCCATAGATATGCGAGTCGGCAGGAATGGGTTCGGTAAGAAGACCATGTAAGCGCGATGCCTGCTTCTGCGCCGTTCGACTTCTCTTCTTACACTCACTGCAGAGGTCATCCTCGCTAGGATTGCTACAGACATAGGCTTTCAGGGCATAGCGTTTACTCGTCCCAATGCGGATCCGACTCGCCGCCTTGGTAAGTCTGGCTTTACAAAACATGTGTGGACTCTATCATGACGTCCTTCCGCTGTTCATTTTTTAGAGCGTCAGTGTCCTCGCGCTAGGATCTGTCGTCTCAGGCGACCAGCGCGGCATCCAGTACGGCCAAGGGTCGCCCACGTTCGGATAGTAGCGATCAAATACTGACCTGTACCACGCTGCCTCTGGCGTAGGAGGTGTGGGTGTCGATGTCGGCGGATACATATCCCCTTTAACACGCTCCTGAATTTCCTGATACCATGATTTCTCCTGGGAACTCACACCATCAGAGAACGCTTCCTTCTCCCTCCACAACACAGACGCAGGTAAGAGTCCAGAGGATTCGAAGGCTTTTCGCATCAACCACTTATCATTTCTGCGATCCTGCGTCTGCACGGAAAGGGCGAGGGCAACAAACTGCTTATCTAAATACGGAGTGCGCGGTTCAAGTCCGTGAGAACTGATACTTCGATCCGATCGTAGCACATCATATAGATGAATCTCGTCCAGTAATCTCCTGCATTCCTGCTCGAAGGCGTCGTCGTTAGGAGCGCGGCGAAAATACTTGTAGGATCCCCACACCTCATCAGATCCATCTCCATTGAGTACAACCTTGCAGTCGGTATGCTCACGAATATACTTGGCCACTAACCAATTCCCCACAGATGCCCTCACAGTTGTAATATCGTACGTCTCGCAATCAAAAATAACTTTCGGAATAGCGGCGAACATCTGATCAGCAGTTACCAAGACCTCGGTATGCTCAGATCCAATATGTTCAGCGGCCTTCCTGGCGTAGACGATATCTGTACTTCCCTCTAACCCAATGCTAAAAGTTTTCAAGGGTGGACGGCCGTGCGCACGAAGAATACGTTGCGCCAGTGCGCACACGAGGGAAGAATCGAGTCCTCCACTCAATAAGGCGGCGATAGGACGTTCCGTGGTACACACTCTCTTTAACACAGCTTCTTCAAGCGCGGAGCGAATGAGGGGGAGAGGATCGACGGACAAGGGCAACTTGATCCAAGGGATGGTATGATACCTTTGTTTCACAATGCTTGTATCATAAATCGTCCATACTTCTCCAGGAGGGAAGGCGAATGTCTCCTTCACGTACCCTTGGATGGCCTTGCGCTCACTTCCAAAACAGAGATTTCCATCATCTTCTCCCCAGAAGAGGGGACGAACTCCATAGGGATCACGACCGACGATGGTGACTCCTTTCTCGTCGTCGCGAATGATGAAGGCAAAGACACCGTCGAGGTTACGAGCAAGGGCAACGGGATCATCGAGGACATCGTATAAATGGCCTATACATTCACAATCAGATCGTGAGGTTACAGGGAGAGAATAGGTGGTGGTGAGGAGGGAAGAGTTGTAGATTTCTCCATTGCACATCCAATGAAGAGTGTCACAGGGAAGAGAAAATGGCTGCATTCCGCCGACGAGATCATTGATGGCGAGACGAGTGAATCCCCAGAATCCTGAGCCTAATTCTCGGAATCGCCGTTCTTCGGGACCTCTGGCATCTAAGGCCTGGAGTCCCAGTAAAAAATTGGGGTTTGGGGTTTTGGTTCGATATAAATATGCTAGAATGCCACACATAGGAAGTATATATAGATTTCTCTTAGACCGGTCTTGAGACCGGTACTCTCAGACTTTGCCTTCAAGCCGAGTCGTCCGTCTCATCGGACTTGCATCGCTTCCTCTTTCGCAGGATAGCCTCTTTCTTTTTCTGCTCCATATCATCAGCAATCTGCTGAAGAGCTGCCTCGTTCTTCTCAAACTTCTGAATTTCCTTGACAAACCTCGGCTCCAGGAATTCCACCAGAACATCCGCATACCGATCAGGAGTTACCACGACTCGGCCATCATGCAAGACAGATACCCCCACAGTATCCATCTCCCGCGTCCAGGTAGCATTGGTCACGTGGAGGCACATGGGGCAGGTGTCAAGCGTCTCTGGCACAAACTGGGTAGGGCTGATGACGCAGAACGAACATGGACTCTCACAGGGAGGGAGATGCCTCATCTTTCGCAGAAGACGGCTCTCGACCAGAAGGCCTTTATGGTCATCCATATACCGTGTAACGCTCATGGTCATATAGAGAAGGGCGTTAGGAGATTTTCCAATATTCTTTACGTCAACAAAGAGTCCATGGCTGCTCACCAGGAAAGGCAGATCCTGGAAGATGTTAGAGAGAGAAATATTCGTGAAGGATGTCATTGGCATGGGGGGACGGGTCTTTGGGCGCCGGCGTTTTTCATTTTTTTTGTCGAATGGCTGCCTCGAGGTCATGCGGTAATTGTAATAGGGGACAAGACCGCGTGCAGGTTTCCCTTTCATCCAGGCCATGAGCTTGGTGCGGGTATCTTGGAGTTCGGTCAGGGAAAGAGAGGTCACACTGACCATGGGGTAGTCGAGGGTCATGGTGGCGAGCTTGGTGGTGAGGGTGTCGATGGGATCTGGCTTTGGCTCAGCAGCGGCTAACAAAGCAATCTTCCACGGCTTCGGCACACAGGTCTTGCAATAGTCGCCGCTATATCCTGGAGGAGGCACGGACGCGCACCATCTGCAGAGTTCCACAGCACACGTCTTGCAGGCCGTGCGGGGCTCGTGATGCCAGCAGGTTGCACAGCCATCGAGTCTTACCACAGGAACAACCCCTGAAGGAACAGAACCAGAACCAGAAGGAACATCATGATCAAACCAGCCATGCCAATCTTTCTGCAAGGAATACCGCCGAAAGCATTCGTCACAGCAGGCAACCCTGTCATCGTCCTTGTTAATTCTCTTTGTCACAGGCTTGCCACAGGCCTTTACGCCATTAGTAATGATACGTGCTTCACACATGGGGGGACTCCTTTCTCCCCGCAGAGACACTTCATTTTTATACGGAAGACCAATCGATCAGAAATCCCTTGGTAAGAACCTTATTTGTCGCTGTGATATCAATCCACGTCTCTTGATACGAGATTGTACAATCAGGAAACATCGTCTGAAGTACAGGAAGAAAGTCGCTGTCATCAATCACGGGAAGATGTGGCTGATGTACACGTGTTTTCATGTAGTGCTCGATCTGGGGGTTCTTCAAGTTGTACAAATATGAGGTTTTGCCAGAAATTGCTTCATTCTTCACAATAGTATTCACGTGATCAAGCATTTGCTCAATCTGCTCGCGCTTTTTTTGTGCTGGAAGGCTTTGAAGATATGCACGGCTCAAGGGCATTTGGACAGTCTCTCCCCCACAGGGACACTTCATTTTTTCCGCTTAAAGACTTCAGTCCACATCCCTGTAACAGCAGCTTAGCAAAGAGGAACCTGGGCTCATAACCCATAAGTCCCTGGCAGCAGGAGCTGCTAATGTAAGGAGAATCATTCTCATTACACGAGCAAAAAGTTGATTGATCAACTGCCGTCCTTCTTCAGTCCAATGGAACCAACATTTATCGAAGTCTGTTCAGGGTGTGGGGGGCTGAGTACAGGGTTTATTCGCGCTGGATTCAAGCCTATCCTGCTGAATGAACTGCTCAAACCCTTTTGCGAAACGCTAAAGATCAATCATCCAGGTGTTCCCATTCAGAATTCCTCGATGACCGATCTTGATCTCAGTTCCTATAAGGGAAAGGTGGATGTGTTACAGGGAGGTGTGCCGTGCCAGGCCTTCTCTCAAGCAGGAGAGCGCCGTGGATTGGAGGATCCTCGTGGGAAACTCATCGTCCACTTTAACAAACTCATTCTGGATTGTGAGCCCAAGGTATTTGTGGTGGAGAATGTGAAGGGTTTGACGACGCATGAGAAGGGAGCCACGTTGGCGTCGATTCTGGAGATGTTCGGGAATGGAGGGAAGTATCGTGTGCAGGTGAAGGTGCTGAATGCGAAAGACTATGATGTTCCCCAGAAGCGCGAGCGGATCTTTATTGTGGGAGTGCGTAGCGATATCCAGAAGGAGTTCGCGTATCCAGCGAAATCTGCTACGCCTGTCTTACTGAGAGATGTGTTGGTGAATGTTCCTGAGAGTCCAGGGATGACCTATTCGCAGAAGAAGATCGATGTGATGAAGTTAGTGCCTCAGGGAGGATGTTGGGTGGATTTGCCAGAAGAGGTGAAGAAGAGTTATATGGGAGAAAAGGGATTGGCGGCGGGGGGTGGAAAGCGAGGAATTGCACGTCGTTTATCGATGGATGAGCAGTGTTTGACGTTGACCACATCACCGTGCCAGAAACAGACGGAGCGATGCCATCCGTTGGAGACTCGGCCATTGACGGTGAGGGAATATGCGAGGATCCAGACCTTCCCAGATTCATATGTATTTTCTGGGAGCGTCGGGAATCAATATAAACAGATTGGGAATGCGGTACCTGTGAATCTTGCGTATGCGATGGCGAAGCAGATCAAGGAGTTTCTAGCGTAGCGGCCACTAGCGTAGCGGCCACTAGCGTAGCGGCCACTAGCGTAGCGGCCACTAGCGTAGCGGCCAATTTGCTTTTTGTTTGACCCGCAGAGCATTTGCCACCGTTTGTCCACCGATATTAGCAGATTGTGCGTGTATACCTCCATACAGACGACTCATGCCAGCTTGGTTTGCCATATCTTGCCAGGTGGTAAAGCTGAGGGTAACGTTACTCGCAGGCAGGGTTGGCTGGACTTGTAAGGAATTCGACGCGATGGTAAAGCTTCCATAGAGATTTCCAGATTGACTCTGCAGAATGGGGGAGAAGAGGGTAGGTTGGCTAAAGGGAGCTACCACGCTGGGAACGGTCGATCCAAACCAATCCGTCATGACATTGGCGAAGATCTGGGTAAATGTACTATGACCAGAAGGAAAATCAGGGAAGGGGGGGGTAACCACAGTCGAGGGTTGGAAGGGTACCCACACATTTCCAACAATGGTTGTCCCATCGTATTTCGTAATATTGCTAGAGGGGTAAGTTCTGCGAATCTCTTGGATAGGACGGGCTTGCAGATGGATGCCCTTGAGCGTCCAGGCGAGACGAGAGGCGTCAAAGAGACCGATGGATAAATCGAGACCAGAATAAAAGAAGGTATCCAGAGACACCTTTTGACACAGCATATACTCTTTCCAGAACCAGATCGACATCCCAGGAGGAGTGACGGTGCCTGGTCCTCCTGCCCAGAACTCAGCGATCACTTTTTGTGTATCGGTGAGGCTTTGGCTCATCGTGAGAAGAGCGAGTATTTCTGCAGTTCTGTCAGCACCTGTAACGAAATACGCATCAGCAGCAGCCCGTATATCTGTTTCGTCACTTGGAGTAAGAGAGGGACTGATCACACTTCCCCAGCCATAGGTCAGGTAGTTTTTGTTTGCGGCGCCGATCTGTAACGGTGTCCAGCGTGCTGGATCTTGGTAATTGGCCGTATCATTGAAATTCTGGGAACTTGCGACGTTGATATAGGTGATGGCATTTGTACTCGTATTGTGATTGAGAACACTGTACGTGGGAGGAGTTAATGCGGCGACGTTGCCGTCCCCAGAGCGATAGGTGTACCAGGTCGTCCAGCGAGAAGAGAATTCGGTGAAGGCTGGTGTATAGCTGACTCCATTTGTCCATCCAGGCACTAAGTTCGGCATGCAGAAGGCGAGTGTCTGTTTGATCCAATTGTACCATTCGTCTTCGTCGATCGTGACTCGGACTCCCCAATCCCAGGTGTCATGGACACCCGTCTTGGATCCTGCAATCATGTTATAGGATGCTGCCACGCTGAAGAAGAACAGATAGAACATACGAGAATCTCTCGTGGGTCCAAAGTTCTGCGCGGCGCAATAGGTAAAGAGATCACTGAGAGCGTTGTGAATAGCTGGCTGGATGTATAGTGTGTTATCTTCATCATCAGAGATATCTCCATCATTATCGGAGTCTACTGGGAGCTGAGTACCGGTAATCGCATGGTGGAAGATGGTCGGCATTCCTCCAATATCTGCTTCTAAAAAGTCTATTGCCGATTTGAAGTGCTTCATGGTTGGATTCTGGGTAATGTAGGAAGACATCGCCTGGTTTCTCCTGATTTCCGTGAGCCGTGAACTGTCCATCTAAAAAAGGGGTTTATATTTAGTGTTTGGTTTTGTGTATTATGGGTTTCGCTTTTCAGTACTCTCGTGGCTTGCCCATGACGGTCTTGTACTGCTCATCGGTCAGGAAGCCGAGCTCGGAGTACAGGGGACCCTGCTCGAGCGTGGGAGAAGGGATGTGCTTGGTATAGGGGCGGCCTTGCTGGGCGTCCCAGATGGCGTTAGAATCCGCGTCGAACATGAAGGCTTTCGTCTCAGCGGAGGTCATGCAGAGAAGCTGGGCATCTCTCGCGGCGTCGGCCGCGGCCATCTTGCGCCTCTCTTGGATGAGAGTATTTAGCTTGAGATAGGTTTCCTCAGCAGCGCGGCGCTTCTCCTCAGCATTGATCTTAGCAAGCTCTTCATTCTTGGCGGTGAAACAATCCTTGGCAATCTCTGCCTGCTGATCCAGCCAGAGGAACCAAGCCTCTCTCTCCTCACCCTCGAGGCCTGTTGGCCAGAAGGTGCGCCTGCCTGGATAGTTCGAGCGCCAGGCCAGCAGACTCTCCTCTTGCATCTCAGCGTCATCGGGAAAGTCGCCCCTGCTGTAGGAGTTCTTCCCCATATACCACCAGCCATTGGTCATGAAGAACTTCATTCCGTACTTCCCAGTGGAGTCCTCGTACTGATCCGTGCAGAAGGCGTCCTCCCAGCCATCGTAGGAACGGTCGGCCTTCTTGGCATAGCGGGCAGTTGAGATCATCCACCCATCTTGCTCGTCGCCGTTGGTGCGAATGACCGTATAAGAGGCAGAGGTGAGCTTGGTAAGATCAATTGGAGCGATGGCACGAAGGTCGTAGGCACAGACTTTCGAGACACTTTGACCCATGGTGAGACGTTAGCTTCACATCCACGAAGACTTCATTTTTTACAAAAAAAGAGCGGGGCTCTTGTCTTTTTTGTATTGGTTTATATGTATTCGATTCTATGGGTTCGGTTCTATGGGTTCGGTTCTATGGGTTCGGTTCTATGGGTTCGATTCTATGGGTTCGGTTCTATGGAATGATGTTAGAAGTGGTGGCCGAGGGGAATGATAGCCTGGCGGTAGAAGGCGTAGATCTTTGGCTTTCCCTTATCATCCTTTGCCACGTTCATCTCCTCCAGAGAGTTGTAGACCATCTCTCCGCAGTAGATGCCTGTCATGACCCGTGGGCTGTTCCACTTGACACGGGAGGCGGGAGTAATAGCCACATGAATGCCCTGGGCGAGGACAACATAGAGGGTTTGGGGTGAGTGAGTCTGCCAAAAGCGACTCGTATCGCCAGCTAGAGTAACCTTCCTCATCTGACTCATTGTTCTCCTCCTGTCATGGCAGGCAGATCGCCACTCATTTATTGCCCTATAGAGGTCATTGCGTGTTGGCTCATCTTGCTCCCTTGCCTTGATCTCACGAATGACCTTCTTGGCCTCAGCAATCTGTGTCGTGTACTTTTCCAGGTTGCGCTGGAGATGAGCCAGGTGAGGCTGGGCGGGCGTTTTCTCACCAATCTGTGTGATGACCTTGTAGCGCTTAGCCAGCTGCTGGATCTTCTCCACGTCATTGCCGCTCACCTTGAACGCCTTACTGGCCTGGCGCTCCTCAGGAGTCTTGATGGTGATTGTGCCTCCCTCAGGAAGACTGGCGCGCCACTCATCCTCTGTAGCAAAGCGCTTCTTGGCTAGAGGGAACCGCCAGCTATCGTCCACATACTCTGGCTTGGTCTCTGTAACAGACTTCACCTGCAGAATGCCGTTAGATATCACAATGGCGATGCGGTAGGTGTCAGCATCCAATGCCCAGCGCAGACTGGTGCCAGGGGTGCGCACGGGAGCTGGCTCTGGCTCAGGTGCAGGGGCACCGCCCATCATCTGCTTCACCTCAGCCATCATGTCATGGACACACTGGGGGTGTGCAGCCCAGACGGGGGAATCCACATGCGCAGGCACAACAGGTGGAAGAGGTGTGCCAAGACACTTCCAATCCTCCATGCTCATGATCTGGCGCCAGTTGTCCTTCTGAGCCAGAACATTGCCGTTGGTCAAGACCGTGGCAGTCTCACCGTTCTCAAAGCGCAGTACAGTGCCTGGAGTGTACATGATAGATATGCTGGGGGACTAATCTCTGAGGAGGCCAGGGACTTCAATTTTTTCCCACAAAAAAAGGGTTTCTTTATGGGTGTTTTGTTGTATATATAGTCTTTATGATTGGGTC
>Ga0114958_10000825_pt1 | contig 25851 bp, 21 predicted proteins | sample C_130208_EF_Meta_FD_89577 | JGI IMG/M metagenome (GOLD analysis project Ga0114958, IMG submission 89577) | Freshwater microbial communities from Lake Croche, Canada to study carbon cycling - C_130208_EF_MetaG | ecosystem: Environmental > Aquatic > Freshwater > Lake | place: Lake Croche, Canada... | reverse complement strand
CCATTCGGATTTCTGTGGTAGGAAGTAATCGCTGATTTTCCACCTGCTTCCTCGCTAACAGAAAATAGCAATTTCCCATCTTTAGAAACATGCTGATAGGAGGAACTTGGATTGATTAATTCATAGGCTTTTTTGGAATGTCCGTTCACCACATTCACATCAAAAATCTCCAAACCCGCATTTCCGGATTGAGTGTAGGAGCCTACGATCAATTGATGCGTCATGGAGTCCGGACTAAAAAAGGTTAAAATCGATAAAACGAGACAATTAATCATGAGCTATTTTTTTAATTTTTTATTTAGTTTTTAATGAATGCGAGCAGATTCGCCATTTCTTTGACATTGATATTGGCCTCCAAACCATTCGGCATCGCTGAAATTCGCGTATCTTTTTTCGATTTTATCTGTGTTTTGGAAATGTTTTGAACCGCACCTCCCATTAATTTTAGGGCGATACTTTGGTCATTTTCAGAGGTGATGATGCCGCTTAAACGGCTGCCATCGGTTAATTCCACTTCCCATTGGCCGTATTTATCGGCAATCGAATTATTAGGATTAATGACTTCGGTAATAATGGATAGGGCATTTCTACTTTTTAGGGTATTTAAATTTGGCCCAAATTCAACGCCTGGTAAGTTCTTGATTTTATGACAAGCGATACAATTTGCCTCAAAAACCTTTTGACCCGCCCCCGCATCACCAATCAAATCCGCTGCAGGCAAATAATTTTGCAAAATCGCCTTCCGATCTTCCGCGATTGCCAGTACAGAACGCGCCAGTGCACGAACACCCGTATCGTAATAATTCATCAATTCCACGATCTGCGGCCAAGCTAAATCCGTCCGCTTAATGTTATTTTTCTTCACTTCTTGGAGGAGCGATGTTACATAATTTTCATTGTTCAACAGGTATTTAATCCACGCTTTTTTAGCTTTTTCATCTAATGAGGCGTAATACAAATTCACTTGTTTTAATTCCTGTGGATTGAGTTTTTTCGGCAAGGATTGGATGGCCGCTACTTGCAAATGCACCGGATTTTTTGAACTGATCAAGCGAATTAATTGCTCATGGATTTTTGGACGATCGCTGAGTGCCAATAGCGCCAATGCATCGCCTTGAAAATTCGCATCTTTCGAAGCCTGAAACTGTTTTTCTATGTTCTGCAGGGCCGTCGAACCTGAAGGCATGCCTGTGGTGGCTACCAATGAAATGATCGATTTTCTTAATTCTCCCTGTTGGGTCCGCCCAAAGGTGCCTAAGAGCGATTCTTTTTGAGCCGCCGAAATCACGAAATCGGTTTTTACTTCTTTTAGGTAGGTGGCGATACCTTTCAACATCGCCGCTTGCCACCAATCATTCGCCGGATTTTGATCAATCGCCATGGAGATAAATTGGTTATCCCCCTTCTTTACCAAGGTCGCCGACAAATAACTAAAAAAGGCAGATTTCCCCGAAGATTCTTTGCCCCCCAAAGCCTTCGCCGAGGATTCCAATAATTCCCTTTCAGAATTTTGCGAAGAAGCAATCGCTGCAATGCCGGTCCAATGGTCCTCGATATCTTTTTTCAAAACACCCGCGCGTAGACTCGCCCCGTTTGGCAAATTCAAGAAGCTCGAGGAGCAAAGCCACTGAAAACGAACCCTCGGAGAATTATCCTCCGCCATCGCCACAAGTTTGCTGCCTAATTCCGAATTCCCTGTAAAACCCGGTTTACCCATGACGCGATCCGCGATTTGTAAAGCGTTCTCCCGAATCCCTTCCGAGGAAGATCCAAGGGCATTTGCCAAATCCCTCGCATCCAAGCTTCCCCAATCATGCAATAACCAAAGTGCCTGAACGGTTCCGAGGGCATGGTCTTTCGCCACGATTTCCTTCAGTTGGGGACTTACTTTTTTATCACCCCGCTGAAATAATAAGCGCTGCGCTGTTCTTCGGTACCAACCATTTTCGTTGGTGAGCAATGCCGTTAATTCTTCTGAACTTTTTCCTGATAGACGAAGCTTTTTCATCCAATCCATTCCTCCAGCTCCTTTTTTGGTAATGCGGTAAATCCGACCTTTGGTCGAGCCATTGTACAAAGCGCCACTTTTATTTACCTCCTCCGACATCCATTCTGGGTGCTCAACTAATTGTCGATAATAATCAATCACATACAGCGCCCCATCGGGTCCCACGTAAAAATTCACGGGACGAAACCACGGATCTTTGGATGCTAAAAATTCCTTTTTCTCCAATAAACGCTTCCCCGTAAAGGTCGCGCCTTTGGATTCAATCCTGTCCGCATGGATTAAATTATGCACCGGTTCCCCGACAAACGTCACGTTTTTAAATGTGTCACCAAATGCCCCGCCATCGTACCAAGTAATGCCACAACTGGAAGTCACAACCCCGATGTCCGTCAATAATTGATGATTTGGATTTTCTGAAATCGGATATACCTCACAGGCATCCCCATGGTCTGGGATTTTTTCCATCGCTTCCGAGATGACCAAATTTTTGTTTGCATTCACATAGCGTGCGTCGATGACCTCATGAAATAAATGATCCGCATTGTCGGTGTAAAAGCGCCGACCCCAAGGATCCGTCGTATGGCCATATTGCGTTTCCCCCGAAAGCGACTCGATTTGATACGAATCAGGTTTGAAGCGAACATTCCGACCATTTCCGTTTTTCGGTAAAAATGCCGCATCCACTTTGCCAGGATAGCGAATTTCAGTCCCTTTGTCGCCAAAAATATTTTCATACGTAAAGGAATTAATCGCGCCTGAATGACCCAGGTAAATCCAATTATCGATGCCAAATTTTGGCGTATTCATATTATGTTGGGGGTTCGACAAGGAAAATCCCGTCAAAATCACCTCGCGTTTATCGGCTTTTTGATCGCCATCTGTATCCTCAAAATAAAGGATATTCGGGGAATCGGCCACAATGATACCTTTTTTCCAGCGCATGAGGCCCATCGGAAGTGTTAGGCTATCTGCGAATACAATGCTTTTATCAGGATAGCCATCGTCATTGGTGTCAATCAGTTTTCTGATTTGGCCTTTTTTACTTAAATCCAACGGATATCCGGGCATTTCCGCGACATACCAATTTCCATCTTCGTCGATTTCCATGGCTACCGGATCACCCAATAGTGGCTCTGAAGCAACTAATTCCACGTCAAATCCATCCATCGCTTGGATCGAATGGAGAGCTTTTTGAAGTTCCTCGGACAAGGCTATTTTCGGCTTTTCTTTTTCTTGACAGGCAAAAAGCAAAAAACTGAATCCTAGGATAATTTTTTTCATTGCTTAAGGTTTTTGGATCTTGAAATTTATAAAAAATATTGAATGAATCTATGTTTCGGCCATGGATTCTCTACATTTTGTTTATCGGCTTTACCCAAATGTTATTTTTATTTAGTTAGATTTTCATGGATATGCTGAATTTTGAATGTTCTATTATAAATTGCGTTTAAACCTATTTAACAAAATATGAAATTCATTCCTTTATTGGCCTTTTTGGCCATTTTAAATCCATCTTTCGGACAACAAGTGCAATCCGAATTTATTTACGAAACGGCTCCTTTCCCTTCCTGCCATGCGTCCACGATTGAAGAAACCCCAAAAGGCCTAGTCGCTGCTTGGTTTGGCGGTACGGAAGAGCGAAACAAAGACGTGGGAATTTGGGTCAGTCGTATCGTCCAAGGTAAATGGACCGCGCCCGTGGAAGTTGCGAATGGAGTTCAAAATGAAAAATTGCGCTACCCGACTTGGAATCCTGTGTTATTCCAAATGCCTAAAGGCGAATTAATTCTATTCTATAAAGTAGGACCTACACCAGCGTCTTGGTGGGGCATGATTAAACGTTCCAAAGACCATGGTATCACGTGGTCCGAAGCCGAAAAACTACCCGATGGCATTTATGGTCCGATTAAAAATAAACCCGTTTTATTAAAAAATGGTACCCTTTTATGCCCCACCAGTTCCGAAGACAATGGCTGGCGCGTGCATTTCGAAATGACCCGCGATGGGGGTAAAACATGGAGCCGGACCGAGGCAATCAACGACGGAAAGGAGTTTTCTGCGATTCAACCAAGTGTCTTATTTTTACCTGATGGCCGTTTGCAATTACTTTGCCGGAGTAAAAATAATGCCATTTTAGAATCCTTCTCCTCAGATCAAGGTGCCACATGGTCAGCCTTAAAAGCCACCGCATTACCCAATCCTAATTCAGGAACCGATGCAGTAACCCTAAAAAATGGCCAACACGTCCTTGTCTATAACCATGTCACCAAGGAATCCAAAGCCTGGGGCGGAAGTCGTTCACCCTTGAATGTAGTCATTTCAAGCGACGGTCAGACCTGGAAAGAAATCGCCATTCTCGAAAACGAACCCAAAGCCGAATTTTCCTACCCTGCAGTCATTCAAACCAAAGACGGCAAAATCCACATTACCTACACGTGGAAAAGACAAAAAATCAAACACGTTGTAATCGAATTGTAGCATGAGTTTACCCATTCTTGACTTATTGATTATCGTTGCTTATCTCATCAGCATGATTGGGATTGGGGTGTATTTTTCACGAAAAAATAGCAGTTCGGAACAGTTTACCACGGCCTCTGGGAAAATTCCCGGCTGGGCGCTAGGACTCAGTTTTTATGCCACCTTTCTAAGCGCGATTACCTTTTTGGGTGATCCTGGCAAGTCCTTTGGCTCTAACTGGAATCCCTTTGTTTTTAGCTTATCGATTCCCTTTGCGGCCTTTGTTGCCACGAAATATTTTGTGCCTTTTTACCGCGGTAGCGGTGAAATTAGTGCCTATACGCATTTGGAAAAACGCTTCGGTTCTTGGGCTAGGACCTATGCGATGCTTTGTTTTATCATGACCCAATTAGCTCGCATGGGAACCATTTTTTATGGCATCGCGCTCACATTAAACGCATTAACGGGGCTGGATATGCGCTTGATTATCATCGTTTCTGGTTTATGTATCATTTTCTACACGGTTCTTGGGGGTATGGAAGCGGTGATATGGACAGAGGTGATTCAGGCGATTATTAAGACGCTAGGGGCGCTGTTGATTTTAGGCATTATTTTATCCCAAGTGGGAATCGATCAGGTGCTTAGCCAAGGAAGCGCCGAACATAAATTTGACCTCGGAAAAATGACTCCTGATCTGAGTACGTGTTCCTTTTGGGTCGTGCTGATGTATGGCTTTTTCATTAATCTGACGAATTTCGGGATCGACCAAAATTATATCCAACGCTACCATACCGCCCAAAATACCCAAGATGCAGCTAAAAGTATTTGGCTCTGTGCACTCTATTATTTGCCCGTTTCCTTTTTGTTTTTCTTCATCGGTACCGCGCTCTATGTGTTTTACGGGCAAAACCCGAACTTGATTTTGGAATTAAAACAACAAGTATCCTTGGAAAAAAACATCCCTTTGAATGCGCTTAGTGCCGCCGATTACGGAGATAAAGTGCTTCCATTTTTTATGAAGACGCAGATTCCCACGGGCTTTTTGGGTATTTTAATGGCCGCCCTTTTGTCGGCTGCGATGAGCACGATGAGCAGCGGCATGAACAGTTCGGCGACCGTGTTCCTCAAAGATATTTATTTGCGCTATGTGAATCCGGATGTCAGTGCCGCCAAACAATTAAAAATCCTGCATATCGCCACCGTGGTCATGGGGCTACTCGGAATCACCTTTGGAATAAGCATGATTGGGGTGAAAAGTTTATTGGATGTCTGGTGGAAATTGTCCGGTATTTTCGCGGCGGGCATGTTGGGTATTTTCTTGATGGGATTTTTAAATAAACATATTGAAAATTGGCAAGCCAAAATCGCGGCCCTTGTCGGCGTGATCATCATCGCCCTCATTTCGTTTAAAGATGCGCTGCCTGAATCGCTTAAAATTCCACTAGATTCTAAAATGACGGTGGTTGTCGGGACTCTAAGCATTGTGGGAACCGGTTACCTCCTCTCAAAACTTGTTAAAAAATCCTCATGATATCGAATTCTTTACCCGAAGGTTTTATTCCTGTAATGCTTACCCCATTTCTTGCCGACGGCCAGGTGGATTTTAAAGGCTTGGAATTACTGACCGACAAATATATTCAATGGGGCGCCAAAGGTCTTTTTGCCAATTGCCTCTCCAGTGAAATGTACGAACTCAGTGTCCAAGAACGCTTAGACGTCGTGAACACCGTCGTGCATACCGCCGCTGGCCGAGTGCCCGTCGTGGCCACCGGAACTTTAGGCGGAACGCTAGAGGAAATGGCTGATTTCTCCAAACGCCTTTGGGGCTTGGGGGTTTCCGCGGTCATCGTGTTGAATAATATTTTGACCAAAGAATCGGAATCGGATGCCGTATTTTTAGAACATATGCATGCCTTTATGCACTTGACTCCCGGTATTCCCTTGGGGATTTACGAATGTCCGGTGCCTTATAAACGGCTGATTACGTCGGAAATTTTGGAAAATTTATTGCCAACGGGCCGTTTGGTATATCATAAGGATACGAGTTTAGATATCCAAAAAGTACGTGATCGCGTGCATGCAGGTGCTTCGTATAATTTTGGCCTCTATGATGCGTATATGGGCCATGCGGTGCTGTCTTTGCAGTCGGGCGCCAAAGGCCTTTCCTGTATCCAAGGTAATCTTTTTCCAGAATTGATTGTTTGGCTTTGCGCACATGCACGGGATGTGGCTAAAAAATCGCTGGTGGATGAGGTCCAAGCATTTTTCGCGAATAACATGGATCCCATGCACGCGGCTTATCCGACGGCGGCGAAATATGTGCTTCAGAAAAATGGCTTTCCGATCGACCTATACACCCGACGGGACGTAGGTACGCTGACCGCCAATCACAAAATAGAACTAGATCGATTAATGCAGGAAGGTGCGGCTTTATTACTTAAAACTCGACAATAAACCCGATCGTCGGTGTCACCGAAGCCTTATCGTTGCCTAATAAAACCGGCGTTGCATTGCTACCATTTGGCATCATCGGTTTCCCGTCTGAGGTCGCAAAGGCTTTGTTGTCATCCGTCCGCTTAAAAGCATAATAAGGCGCTGCATCTGCGGCGGCGATGTACCAATTGGTCACGTCTAAAAACAAATCAATCGTCGTATTTTTCAAATTATATTTCTTATCAATCCGCACATCACTGGAATGAAAACTACGCAGACGCTTGGTGTTCAATTGGCTATAATCTAAAATCCCCAATCCCTGACTCAAGAAATTTGTCCTTGAAGCAGTTTCGTCAAATGGCGTATAAGGCGCCCCACCTTGATAGCGGAATTTAAGGCCCAATTCCCAATTGCGCGGGAATTTATACCCCCATGTTAGGCTCAACAAATGTCGATTATCCCAGCTACTTGGTGTCATAACTCCATTTAAACCGCTATATGAACTGTTGTAATACGTATATGAAAGAATACCAAAAAACTTATCGGTCAATTTTTTCTGTGCAAAAAATTCGAAGCCATAGGCCTCGCCTTTGCCGGTCGTGCGAACGGCTTCGTTTCCTAACACGTTAAAATCACCGCCTAAGTTTGCTAATGAAATTCCTTTATTCACAGAAAAGGGCACATTCCCATAATTTTTCACGAATCCTTCCACGGTAAATCGCAGCGCGTCATTAACCAAATATTCTAAGCCTAGGACATAATGGTCGGACGATTGATAGTCCGCGTTTTTATTGACCAATTTCCCTGTATTGTCCGCAAATCCCAAAATCGTGTAAGGAGCTAATTTAAAATAACGGCCCACGGAAACATTTAATGTCCATTGGTCATTCATTACATAGCTTAAGGAGAGGCGTGGTGAGAGGGTTTTGAGTGGATCGGAACCGGAATCTGTGAAGGAATTCATGTCGGTGCGTACACCCACGCTGACCCCTAATCGGGTATCTAAAAAGGCTTTGCTGGCTTGTCCGAAAGCTCCGTATTTCGCGAAAGTTCCTAAGGGGCTATTGAATTGGTATTTGATTTCGGGTTGGATTAATTGTCCTGGTGCGCCATAAACGGCCTTTCTGAAGACGGCGGTGGTTTGGTTCGCATAATCCACGGACTGAAGAGAAAGGCCATAACTTAATTTCCAACCATTCATGTTTTGATTCGCATCAAAACGAATTTTATTTTCTGTTTCCCGGGATTGCAAGGAAAGATTGATCTGATTTGGATCTTTCAACTGGTTATCCTCGTATTTACGTATGTCGTTATCGAAGGTATTCCGACTGATGGCCAAGTTGTAATAGCCATTTTCCGTCAGGTGTTTCAGCGTAATACCTGCGGTATAATTCCACTGTGAGATGATCGGATTTGAATTGTAGATATAGAGTTTTTCAGGTGTTTCTTTCTTGATGGTTGAAAAACTAAAATCATCGATCGCCCCTAAAGCCATGAAGGAGATACTTGTTTTGGCGTTGATTTGGTGGGTGATTTTGGTTTGAAAATCCCAGAAATTAGGTCGAATCGGAATGTCCAAGGCCTGAAACAAAAACTGCAAATAGGACCGGCGCGCGGAGGCTAAAAAAGTAGTTTTGCCTGATTTCGCCAAAGGGCCCTCGGTCGTCAATGCGAATTCAGTGGCACTTAAACGTACGTTTCCTTGGAATTTATTGGGATTTCCGCTGCGTTGGCGGAATTGAAAGACCGAACTCAGCGCATTATCGTATTTGGCGTCAAAAGCCGATGAGCTTAATTTTACATCCTCAATAAAGGAAACATTTAGCATCCCTTGCGGCCCACCGCTGCTTCCTTGGGTTTGAAAATGGTTTAAGACTGGAATTTCGATGCCATCTAAATAATAGACGTTTTCGTTCGGGCCACCCCCACGTATGATGATGTCATTTCGGAATCCACCTCCTTGGGCCCCACCTCCTACGCCGGGAAGGGCTTGAATGACCTTGCTTATATCAAAGTTACCACCCGGATTACTTTTGATCTCTTCGGTGGTGAGGCGTTGGACACTTAAGGGAGATTCGAGCGTGGCGACTCGGGCTGTTTTTCGACTTTGAGTCACGATCACCTCGTTCAATTCTTGATTTTCAGGGCTTAGCTCAACGGTGACGAACAATTCGTTTCCGGCATTCAGGACTAAATTATAGAGTTTGGTCTTTTTATATCCGACGCTACTGATGCTTAGGTTATAGGATTTGAGGGGGACTTGGTTTATTTTGAAGAAACCGAGGCTATCGCTTTGGGCTCCTTTCCCGCTTCCATCGAGGCTTATATTCGCACCGCTAATAGCTTTTTGGGTACTTTGATCAATGATTTTTCCAGAGATGCGGCCATTTTGTTGGGCCTGTAATGTAAAAACCGAACCTAGGAGACAACAGATAAAGAACAGATTTTTCATGTTCATGAAACTAATTGAAAGAGAAAAAGTTTACATTATTTTTTGGGGAGGTACTTATCGTAAGCTTTTGATGGGACGGGGCTTTCGATATCGCGCAGGCTTTCGGCGGGTTTATCCCAATCTAGATACCCTTTTATCCAAGCGAAGGCAAGTCCTAAAACGAGAATTCCGACAAAAATAAACATTTCGATCAAGGCATAGGTCAACCATTCCGGGGCCGCGGCGACGATGTTTTTATTGCCAAAAACCACCGCCCAAGGAAACAAGAAGACTAATTCTACTTCAAACAAAACAAAAAGTAGGGCGATGACATAAAAACGAGGATTAAAACGAATGTTCGCATTGCCCAAGGGAACCTCTCCAGATTCGTAGGTACTGAGTTTTTCGACATTCGGTCGCGAAGGACGCAGTAATTTGGCTGTGAACAAAATCAGCCCTAGAAATAGAATTCCGGCGCCGATAAATGCGGCGACATAGGCAAATTGTTCAATCATCCTTTTTGAATTTTAAATAGCCTTTGAAGATCGTAAATGTCGTAATACCTAAAAAAAACAAAATGATGTAGTGGACATAATTAATGATCCAGGGAAAATGCCGCCCCATATAAAAGCCACCCGCTACTAAAATCCCCACCCACATGGCGCCTCCCACGATATTTAAAAACAGGAAACTGTACCAAGACATTTTGCTGATTCCGGCCAAAATAGGTGTAAAGGTGCGCACGACGGGTAAAAATCGGCTAATAACCAAGGCGCTAAATCCATATTTTTCAAAAAATTCGCGGGTGGATTCCAAGTGTTTTTTCTTAAAGAAAAAACTATCCGGCCTTCGCTGCAAGGAATTTCCGAAAAAACGCCCTAGTAAATACCCGACTAAAGATCCGATGACGGCCGCACTAAATATACTAAAAAGGATCGTGGACAAGGGTTCTTTTAAAACTCCGGTTCCCCCAAAAACGCCTGTTAAAAAAAGCAAATAATCACCCGGCAGAAAGAATGCAAAAAACAAACCATTTTCTGCGAAAACGATAAGCGTAATGACGAATAGGCCGGATCGGATGATCGTTTCTGAATCGGTCAATTGATGCCACAATAAATTTATTTCATCCACACTAATCGCTTGTTTGAATCGTTTTGTCTCAAAATTCTAAAATGAGCCCATAAATATCCGTTTAATTTTCGAATTTTCTGTACATTTAGAAGATGAAAAGTACGGTAGCTCTTTTTCTGTTTATACTTTTTTTCTTTGGGGCCCTTATCCCCAAGGTAGGAATGGAGCAATCGTTTAAAGCCAACGAAATCCTAAAGCATTTCCAGGATCATAAAAAGCAAGCGAAAGGTTCATTCAGTTTCGCCGATTTTTTATGGTTGCATTATTCAGCCGATTCCAAACACGCCAAAACGACCAAACATCCCGGTCTTCCAAGCATCGATTTCAGTGGCGCGATGGGGTATGTCCTCCCAGCTTTTGCGTTCATTCTAATTTTTCCATTTGTCTTAAAAGCCCACCGTCGATATAATGTTCGCTGGGAAAATCTCTATCATTTTTCGTTAGTTCGCATTCTAATCGCGCCGCCTAGGATCTAAACATTTGCGCTTGCATTTTTTTAGATAAATTAACAGATATATGATCAATTCTATCATTTCATTTAGTATACGCAACAAACTCGTTGTTGGTATATTCGTCATCGCTCTCATCGCCTGGGGAGGTTTTTCCCTAAGTCGCTTGCCCATTGATGCCTTACCCGATATTACTTCGAACCAAGTTCAAGTAATTACGCAATCTCCGGCGCTTGCCGCCTCGGAGGTTGAAAAATTCATCACTTACCCCTTAGAAATTTCCCTGCGAACCATCCCCAATGTGAAGGATATTCGCTCAATTTCTCGCATGGGTCTTTCCATCATCACCGTCGTTTTCGAGGATGAAGTGGCCACGGAGGTGGCGCGTCAGCAAGTCTCTGAAAAACTTAAAGGCGCCGAACCCTATCTTTTGAAAGGCGCTGGAATTCCAGAAATGGCGCCTATTACGACCGGATTAGGAGAATTTTATCAATATACACTCGAGGTAGATCCCGCATTTGAGAATCAATATTCACTGGCCGATTTGAGAACCTATCAAGATTGGATTGTGAAACGTCAATTATTAGGAATTAAGGGCGTCGTAGAAGTGAGTTCCTATGGAGGAGATTTAAAACAATATGAAGTGGCCATCGACCCCGAGCGATTGCGGGCGACGAATATTTCCATCGATCAAATTTTTACTGCCTTGGAAAACAATAATTCGAATTCCGGCGGAAGTTATTTGGAGAAAGGTTCTGATGTATATTTTATTCGTTCCGAGGGAATGTTAACCTCGCTCGAAGATATCGAAAATACGGTCGTTATTCAGCGAGGCAGTGGGGGAATGCCTATTTTGGTGCGAGACGTGGCTAAGGTCCAATTTGGCAAAGCGGTTCGATATGGCGCGATGACCCGAAACGGGAAGGGCGAGGTCGTGGGCGCTGTGATGCTTTTGTTGAAAGGTGCGAATGCGAATAACGTGGTCAAAGACGTAAAGGCACGTATGGAAATTATTCAAAAAACGATGCCCCAAGGAATCAAAATCGTACCCTATTTGGATCGCAGCGTATTGATCGGCAAATCCATTTCCACGGTAGAAAAGAACTTATTAGAAGGTGGTTTGATTGTCGTGTTTATTTTAGTTTTATTATTAGGAAATTTTCGGGCGGGTTTGATTGTCGCTTCGGTGATACCGCTTTGTTTATTATTTGCGTTTGCGCTGATGAATATTTTTGGTGTATCGGCGAATTTGATGAGCTTAGGCGCGATCGATTTCGGTTTGATTGTGGATGGAGCTGTGATCATCGTCGAATCCATTATACATCGACTCCATGCGCATCGAAAGGGTGAGGTTATGAGCCAGCATGCGATGGATGAGGAAGTGAATATTTCTGCTCAGGCTATTTTTAAATCGGCGGCCTTTGGGGTCATCATTATCTTGATTGTGTATTTACCGATTATGGCGCTTGGGGGTATTGAAGGAAAAATGTTCCGACCGATGGCCCAAACCGTTAGTTTCGCCATTTTAGGCGCCTTGATATTATCGCTCACATATGTACCGATGATGTCCGCCTTGTTCTTAAGTAAAAAAATCAGTCACGACATGACCATTGCCGATCGCATCATGGGCACTTTGTATCGGGGCTATAAACCGATGGTGGATTGGGCGCTCGCGCATCGCCGTTGGGTCGTTTTGACTTCCATCCTTTTGTTTTTCGGGAGTGTCGGGCTATTTACAACCTTGGGGGGTGAATTTATTCCCGAATTGAATGAAGGAGATTTTGCTGTCGAGTCGGTTTTGCCAACAAATGCATCTTTATCCCAAAGTATCAAAGCCAATACGGCCGCGCAGGCCCTTCTTTTGAAAAAATTCCCGGATGAAATTAAACAAGTTGTGTCGAGGATCGGGGCTTCTGAAATCCCAACGGATCCCATGGGCATTAATTCTTGCGACTTATTAATTATCCTGAAAGAACCTTCAGAATGGAAGGCTGCTAAAACCATGCCGGAATTGGAGGAGAAAATGGACCGAGCATTGGATGCTTTTCCGGAGGTGAATTTTGAGTTTACCCAACCGATTCAAATGCGCTTTAACGAATTAATTGCCGGTGTTAAATCGGACATTGCCGTTAAAATTTTCGGAGAAGATTTAGGGGAATTATTCGAACATGCGACGGACGCTGCTCGGTACATTCGGAAAATTGAGGGTGTGGGCGATATCAAAGTGCAGCAAATTGATGGAATTCCGCAATTAGTCGTGAAATTTAATCGCGCAAAAATCGCGCAATATGGATTGAATATTCAAAGTGTGAACCGCGCCATTAAGATGACTTTCGCCGGTGAAACGGCGGGGATTGTGATGGAAGGTGAAAAGCGATTTGATTTGGTCGTTCGGATGGATTCCGCGCATCGGAAGGACATTCAGAATCTGCGGGATTTGTATATTGATTTACCGAATGGTTCTCAAATACCTTTGCATGAGGTAGCTGAGGTAGATTTTGAGAATGCACCTGTGGAAATTTCCCGTGATAATACGCACCGTCGGATTACGATTGGGATTAATGTACGAAACCGAGATGTGGAATCGGTGGTGGCGGATATCCAACATGTCATGAAAAATAAAATCACGCTCCCTGCGGGATATTATGTGACCTATGGGGGAACTTTTGAAAACCTACAAGCCGCAAAATCTCGGCTTTCCTTGGTGGTACCGATTGCCTTGGCATTGATTTTTGTCTTACTCTTTTTCACCTTCCAAAGCTTTTTGGAGGCGGCTATTATTTATCTGGCGATTCCATTATCTGCGATTGGGGGAATTTGGGCCTTATGGATACGGGATATGCCCTTTTCAGTTTCGGCGGGAATTGGGTTTATCGCACTTTTTGGGGTCGCGGTATTGAATGGAATTGTGTTACTTTCCTATTTTAAACAGCTGGCTGATGAGGGTTTGACTGTTTCCGAACGCCTTAAAAAGGGATTGGAATTACGTTTCCGACCGGTCATTATGACGGCGGCAGTTGCATCCTTAGGCTTTTTACCGATGGCGATTAGTCAATCGCCCGGTGCAGAGGTTCAGCGGCCCTTGGCTACCGTGGTGATTGGAGGATTAATTACGGCTACATTTTTAACCTTGGTTGTGATTCCGGTAGTTTATTCGATTGTGATGGGGCGCCGGGAAAAGTCCTTGAAAGCGAAATCTTTGGGCATGATACTCTTTCTGATTTTGATGAGTTTTGGAAGTTTTGCGCAGTCGAAACCAAGTCTTAGTTTGAATCAATGTATCCAAGAAGCGATGCAAAAAAATGCATTGTTAAAGACGGGTAATCTGGAAATTCAAACGGCAGAGGCTTTGATAGCCTCGGGGCGAGATGTGCCCAAAAGCACCCTGGATTTTCAATACGGGAAAACGCAAACCTATTTTAGTCAAGATTATACGGTGATTGCGAATCAAAACATCCCTTGGCCGACCCAATTGCGCGCCCAGGTGAAGGCCTTGACATCGCAAAAAATGCTGGCCGAAAAGCGCTTGAAAGTCACTCAAATCCTTGTTAAATCAAGTGTTAAATGGATATACTATCAAATTTTGCTTCAAAATCAGCAAGTTAAATTCTTGCAAAAGCAGGATAGTATTTATTCGCAGATGAAACGTGCGGCGCAATTGAAATTCAAAGAAGGTGAAACCAATCGCCTAGAATTAGTTGCCGCGGAGGCGCGCTTGCGGGAATTTGAACAAAAGATGAAGGCCCTGGAATTGGATCGAAAGGTCAATTACCAGCAATTGGCTTATTGGATTAGCCATCCAGAACCTTTTCAGATTTCAGGATTGGAGATATTGACCATGTCGACCGCCATGGACAAAAACGGCTTGGTAAATAATCCACAATTGCAGGTTTTAGACCAACAAATCGAAAGCGGCAAACTCCAATTACAAGTCGAACGAGAAAAATTAAAACCGGATCTGCGGATCGGTGTTGTTTCTCAAAGTATCGAAAATCATGCCGGACAGAATTTCATTCAGGCCGGCATCGGTATTCCCCTTTTTGCCAAAGGACAGAAGGCTAAAATTGCCGCCTTTGAAAAACAGGTAGAAGTATACGAAAGTCAAAAATCGCAGAACCTGGCACAATTGGCCTCCGATCTAAGCGCCAATTTGGCCCAATTAGAAAAACATCAAAGTTCACTTGCTTATTATTTAGCTACAGCCCTGCCTCAGGCAGATTGGCTGGAAAAAACAGCTTTGAAGAGTTACCAACAAGGCGAAATCGAATACGTGGAAATGCTTCAAAATGCCCAACAAGCTTGGCAAATTCGAGAACAATATTTACAAGAGGTTTTGGCCCATAATCTATCCATTATACAAATTGAAACGATCCTAGGAAATGAATAATTCAATCAAAATAACGAGCCTTTTGATCACATTGCTTTTAGTAGCCTGTGGAAAAAAAGAAGAAACATCGACGGCCGATGCCCCGGTGTCAGAAATTAAATTAACAACTGAGCAGAAACAAAATGCTGGGATTGCCTTTGGCGATTTCCAGGAAAAAGAAATGGCCGAAGAAATAACCTGTACAGGTTTGGTGGACGTCCCACCTATTTCCATGGCATCCGTTTCCTTGCCGATTGCAGGTTATGTAAAAACAACCTTTGAACTTTTGCCCGGTAAAAAAGTGGCGAAAGGCGAGGTTTTAGCGACCATTACCAGTTTGGAATATATTCAAATGCAGCAGGAATATTTGCAAGCGATGAGTTCTTTGAATTTATCTAGCTCTGAAAAGACACGCCAGCAAGTGCTCAGTAGCGAAGAGGTAGGTTCGAAAAAGAAATTCCAACAAGCGGAGGCCGATCAAACGAATTTGCAAGCGCAGGTACAAGGGCTAACCTTAAAATTGCAGGCATTGGGATGTGATATGGCCATATTAAATAAAGGAAGTATTAGCGCGGTGATTTCTTTGCGTTCTCCGATTGAGGGTTACATTCAGGATCAATACCTGGCGATTGGGAAATATGTAACACCTTCGGATGCTTTAGTGAAGATCGTTGGCGTAGCACATAAACATGTGGAATTAAAGGTTTTTGAAAAGGATTTAGGGAAGATTAACATGGGGCAAAAAATTTCTATTCTGACTGATGGAACTAAGGCAGATGCGAAGGTATTTCTCATCGGTCGTCAAGTGGATTTAATGACTAGAACTACTCCAATTCACGCGCACTTTGTTTCCGAAAAAGATGAAATGTCGTATACCGTGGGTCAGTTTGTCAATGCGCACATTTTGGTAGGAAACCAGAAAATGCCTACCATCCCTCAGGCGGGTTTAGCACGCGTGGGCAAGGCCGGGTTCATTTATGTGGAGACTGCCTCAGGTGCTATGGCTCAAATTCCGGTACAGATTCTAAGTTCTAATCCGGAATTTGTGGGTGTGAAACCTTTAAAACCGGTTCCTACAGGTAAATTAGTGATCAGCGGCGCATCAGCGTTAGAGGCTATTTTTGCGAAGGATTAAGGAATTATTCCGGACCAAGTCGGGAAGTCGGCCCATCCTTCAGGTGGGTCGACTTTTTGTTTAAATAGCCCAAACATCGTCGATCCGGAACCACTCATCGCGGCATATTCCGCGCCAAGGGCGTACATGTCGTTTTTCATTTGTTCAAGTTGGGGATAAGCGGGGAAAAGACTTTCTTCAAAATCATTTTTGATATCGTTTTTCCAGGTTTCCATCGGCAAGCCAATGGCTTCAGGCAAATACGTCGGGGCGGACTTTGGCTTGACTTCTGCATAAGCTTGCTGGGTCGAAATGCCAAAATTCGGATAGACCAATAGCGCAAAATAACCTTTCAAGCTTAGTGGAATAGGGCTCAATGTGTCGCCTTTTCCTTGGCCAAATTGGGCTTGATTGAAAAGGAAAAAGGCACAATCACTGCCTAATTGTTGGGCATAAGGTACCAAATCCTGATTGCTTAGGGGCAATTCGAAAAGATCTCTTAGGCCCATCAACGTATAAGCTGCATCGGAGGAACCACCGCCTAATCCAGCACCCATGGGGATTATTTTATGGAGGTGTATATGGACAGGACGAATGGGAAAATCTTTGGCTAAAAGATTGAAGGCTCTGACGCATAAATTAGTGGAGACATTGCCTGAAATGGGCAGTCCGGAAGAGCTAAATGAAAAGCTTGTGGCAGGGCTAATTTCGAGGATGTCTGTCCAAGGGATTTGAACGAAACAGGTTTCTAGGGTGTGGAATCCGTCGGCACGTTTTTCAGTGATGAATAGACCTATATTGATTTTTGCAGGAGGGAATAGGACCATGTTAATCTTCGAGAATATTCGTGATGGTGCTTATTTTAATCAGTAGGGAAAGGCAAAAGAAAAGGAATGCAATGGGGAGAAAAATACCTTTGAGGTCTTTATGTTCTTCCCAACGAATTTTGTGGGTTCTGTTTTTTTCGAGTTGATCGATTGCTTGAAAAATTTGGGTGAGGGTACGTTCGTCGGTTGCGCGAAAAAATTTCCCATTTGAAGTTTGAGCGATGCTGCGGAGGGTACTTTCGTCGACAGGGTCTAGGCTTGGTTTTAGGCTTCCGACGGCGATGGTGTATACTTTGATCCCAAAGGATTTGGCTAATTCTGCGGAGGTGATGGGGTCTAAATTTCCAGCGGTATTATTGCCATCGCTGAGCAGAATGGCAATTTTTTTTGGATTTTTCTCTGCCCGAATTTGATTGATGGACATACCGAGTGCATCGCCTAAAGCGGTACCTTCTTCGTGGATTAGGCCTGTTTCAAAGCGCTTCAAGGCTTGAATTAAATAGCTAGAATCTGCTGTTAATGGGCTGGCTAAATAGGGTGCGCCAGCGAAGGCAACGAGGGAAATTCGGTCGCTTTTTCGTTGTTTTACAAAGGCGATGGCGAGTTTTTTGGCGATGCTTAATCGGGAGGGAGAAACTTCCCTTGTTCGCATGGAAGCTGAAATATCAATCGCCAAAGCCATTTCTATCCCTTCTTTTTTAATGGCAGCGTGTGCGATTTTTTTATAGGGACTTGCGAGCGTCAGGATGACGAAAAATAGACAAATACCTTGTAGGGTTTCGGGGAGGAAGCTGAGAAGGCGAATGAATTTTTGTTGGACCAAGGGTTTCGAAAACGACATGACAAGCCTTGCCTGATTATTTCGATTCAGAATCCGCTTAAAGGCAAAAATGAGAAGGGGAAGCGGTAATGCATAGAGAAAAAGGGGATAGTCCCAATCGTAGGAGAAGATGGATTTAAGTTGAAACCAAATGCTGATCGGATTGAATTTCATTTTTTTCGGGTTTCTGAACTTATTTTTTCACGTTCTTTTTGGTAAACGCCGTGGGCAATTTCGGTTAAAAATTTAACGGAATCCATCGTTTTTTCTGAAAAATTTCCTCCGTAAATGGCAGAATCGATGGCTTGTAAGGCCTTAACGAGCCTTTTGTCGCGTAAATTATCCACCATTTCTTTGGTGGTGTAGGTTGAAAAAGGCACGTGAATCAGATTTTCCAAATAGCTTTTCCATACCGAAATGGCCTTTTCCAAATTTTGAAGTCCTTTGGGTTCGCTTGAAATCGAACGCGAGAGTCTTTGATAGCTACGTCTAAAATCCAGGTTTTTTCGCCATAAACGGTATAATTGGTACCAGCGAATAAATTGTTTGCCAAAAACCCAATAGATCAAGCCACTCAATATAAAAATGGAAATGCCATAAATAAACACATTTTTCAGGTCTGTCTTCGGGCTGAGCGTAGGGATGGCCACTTGCTGAAAGACTTGTTCCATATTGATTTTTTCCGGGTGAGGAACTAATCGTTGGAGGAAAATGGTATCGGGTTTAGGGAAAACTTGGGTACAATCGCTGCCTTGGAGTAGGTAGATGGGAAGGCTTAGGCTTTGGTAGTCGGCGATATCAAAGAATCGAAAGGTATAAACGGCCGAATCTAGGTTTCCGTCTGCGGTACTTTTGGTTTTAAAATATTCTTTTTTGACGGGTTCGAAAACGCCATATTGGCGTTGAATGCCAGGAAAGAAAAGTTCTTGGTTTTTGTCGTGAACGACTTGCAAGGAATAGTGGATTGGCTGCCCGATTTTGGCAGAATCCTCTAGGAATTGACCTTTAATATGGAGGGGCCTTTCTTGCATTTAGGAACGTATGCTAAAGAGTTTAACGAGTGCGGGGACGAATTCTTCTCCGGCTTGTATGTAAATATGGCTGGCTTGCCATTGTTTACAAAGGGTAATTAATGCGTCTTTTTTTTCGTTTATTTCCTGTTCGACGAAGGTTCTGAAGGATTTTGCGGAGGTATTTACCCAGGTTGTTTTTCGGTTTTCGGGATCATATATGGGTACGATTCCCATGGCAGGCATGTTGGATTCCAGGGCATCTTGTATATGAATGATGACTAAATCGTGTTTTTTGGCGATGGCTTTTAGTAAATCTTCGTAGCCATCATCAATGAAATCCGAAAGGACAAACACTAAGCTTTTGCGTTTTAGGCATTGCATGGCGAAAAGGAGGGCGGCGCGTAGGTTGGTTCCCGTATTTTCGGGTTGCATTTTAAACAATTCGGAAATGACGCGGTAGCCGTGTTTTTTTCCGGCTGCGGGGGCCATATATTTTTCGTTTTTATCGGAATAGCAACAAAATCCAATATGCCCCGCTTCTTGGATGGCTGAAAAGGCAAGAACACCGGCAACTTCCTTGATGGTTTGTAATTTACTTTGGTTTTGCCGACCGATTTGCTGGCTTCCGCTCACATCGATTAAGAAGAAAACGGTTTGTTCTTTTTCTTCTGTGAATAATTTAACAAAAGTCCCGTGGCCTTTGGCGGTGGTATTCCAATCGATGTGCCGTACATCGTCTCCGTAATGGTATCGGCGCAGGTCACTAAATTCTAAACCAGAGCCTTTGAAGACTGAGGAAAAATTTCCGTGCATTTGGGTATTTATCGCCTTTCTGATGCGAATTTCCAGTTGCACAATGTGAGAAAGAAATGACCGAATATCCATGATATCTTGCTAAATTAGGTATTTTTTGAGCAATTCGAATGAAAAGCGACAAAAGCTTTCTAATTTGTGGTTACCTTTGAGCTATGAAATACGTGTTGTGCGGCTTATTTTTTTTCGTCTTTTCCTGCTCAAATTCGGGCGAGGGAGATCGCTTGGACCAGGAAAAAATGGCGCAAATTTTAGTGGATATCCATGTGGATGAGGCGAAAATTTCTGGGATGGAAATTGTGAGTGCGGATACGAATTTGTTGCTATTCCATGAGTTGGAGAAGTCAACTTTACGAAAACATCAGGTGGATTCGGTGACATGGGTTCATAGTTTTAATGCCTATGTGCGGGAGCCTAAAGAGTTTATTAAATTATATGAGCGTGTGAATGAGATTATGGAGCAAAGGAAAAAGTCCACTGAAACCTCACATCGATGAAATTACCTATTATTTTAGCCCTATTACTAGTTCAACATATGCTCATGGCACAAATTCCTATGATTCAAGGGCATCGTGGATGTCGTGGCTTGTTTCCTGAAAATTCCTTGCCTGCGTTTGCGCATGCCTTGGAGATCGGGGTTCGGGTGTTAGAAATGGATGTATGTATTTCGTCGGATGGCCAAGTTGTGGTGTCTCATGAGCCCCTCATGAATGTCTTGTATACGACGAAGCCGGATGGAAATCCTGTTTTGAAATCAGAAGAAGCGGCATTGAATTTATATCAAATGCCCTATTCGGAGATTAAGAAATTTGATGTAGGTCTCCGAGGAAACGCATTGTTTCCAGAACAGCAAAAGGTGGCCACGTATAAGCCATTATTATCTGAGGTCCTTGCCTTAGGGGAAGCTTTTCGGAAAAAATCGGGCGAGGCGGTGTATTATAATATTGAGATTAAGTCGGATCCGAAGGGTTATGGGTTGACTCAACCACCGACGGTCGATGAATTTTCAAAATTAGTTTGGGCGCAGATTAAGGCGCAAGTTGCCCCGGCTTATGTGATGCTGCAAAGTTTTGATTTTGCCGTGTTGACATACTGGCATACGGCGATGAGGCGTGGAGAATTTCCGGAAGTGGCATTGTCGGCTTTGGTGACGCGGAAGAGTCCGGAGGCGGTGGTGAAGGATTTGGGATTTGTGCCGGCAATTTACAGTTCAAATTTTACTGATTTGACAAAACCAGTGGTGGAAAAGGCGCATGCTTTAGGCATGCGGGTGATTCCATGGACGGCGAATGAACTGTCAGAGATTAATGCATTACAAGCGATGGGGGTGGATGGCGTGATCACGGATTATCCAAATAGGGCTCCCAAACTCCCATAATATGTCCTTATTTAATGAGACCTTGTTGTGGTTAATGAAGCGTAGAATGCCGCGAATTGAGGCGCATTATACGGATCCATTGGCTTTGCAGGAGCAGGGATTTCAGGCTTTGTTGGCCGAAGGTCGTTTGACGGAATGGGGTAAAAAATACGGCTATGAGGAGATTCGGAATGTGGATCAGTATCGACGAAATGTGCCGATTTCCACATATGAGGAATTGTTTCCGTATATCGATCGGATGATGCATGGGGAGCAGCAGGTTTTGTGGCCGAGTCAGATATCTTGGTTTTCAAAATCGTCGGGTACAACGAATGCGCGGAGTAAATTTATTCCGGTGTCACAGGAGTCTTTGGCTGACTGTCACATTATGGGGGGGAAGGATATGATAACCTTATTGGTTCATAATAAACCTGAGACAAAGATATTTGAGGGGAAGGGTTTGTCGATTGGGGGTAGTTTGTCGAATAATCCGATGAATTCGAGTTTGTTGATGGGGGATGTGTCGGCGGTGGTGATGAAGAATTTGCCTATTTGGGCGCAGATGATTCGGACGCCTTCGTTGGATGTGGCGTTGATGGAGGATTGGGATCAGAAGATATTGAAGATGGCGGAGGAGACCTCGCGGGAGAATGTGACGAGTATATTGGGGGTTCCGACCTGGACCTTGGTGTTGATTGAGAAGATTTTGGAGATTACGGGCAAGGCTTCTATTTTGGAGGTGTGGCCTAATTTTGAGTTTTTGGTGCATGGGGCGGTGGCATTTGGGCCATATCGGGAGATGTTTAAGAAGCAGATTTTTCCGGGAGGGGGGGTGCAATTTTTGGAGATTTACAATGCATCGGAGGGATTTTTTGGGATACAGGATGATTTAAGTTTGCCGGATGAGATGTTGTTGATGTTAGATTACGGTATTTATTATGAATTTATACCGGTGATGGAAACGGGGGAAGAGGCGGATTCAATTGTTTCCTTGGGCGATGTGCGGATGGGGGTTAATTATGCGATGGTGATATCGACGAATGCGGGATTGTGGCGGTATAAGATTGGTGATACGGTGAAATTCACGTCGATGATGCCATATCGGATTAAGATTACGGGTCGGACGAAGCATTTTATAAATGCGTTTGGGGAGGAGTTGATTATAGAGAATGCGGAGCAGGCGGTGGCGCGGGCGAGTGAGGCGACGGGGGCTGAGGTTGTGGATTATACGGCGGCGCCGATGTATATGGAGGGGGGGAAGCGGGGATGTCATGAATGGGTGATTGAATTTTCGAAAGGGCCGGAAGATTTTAGTACCTTTGTTCGGATTTTGGATGAGACTTTGCGGGAGTTGAATTCGGATTATGATGCGAAGCGATCGTATGATATGGTGTTAGGTTTGCCTCAGGTTCATGTGGCGCCTAGGGGCACTTTTTATGCATGGATGGGGAGTAGGGGGAAATTAGGGGGCCAGCACAAAGTTCCGCGATTGAGTAATAACCGGACGTTTTTGGAAGGGGTAAAAACATTTTTAGAAAAATAATATGGCATTAAAGGAGACAATTGAAAATGGCATTAAGGACGCGATGCGTGCGAAGGATGCGGATCGTTTACGTGCGTTGCGTGCGATTAAATCGATGATTTTATTGGAGGAAACTTCGGCATCGAGTTCGGGGGCTTTGTCGGTGGATGCGGAGATGAAGATTTTGATGAAGGCGGCTAAGCAGCGCAAAGATTCATTGGAGGTGTATGTGGCGCAGAATCGGCCGGATTTGGCGGAGAAGGAGCAGGTGGAGTTGACGATTATAGAGGAGTTTTTGCCGAAGGCCTTAACGGATGCGGAGTTGACTACTCGGATTGCGGAAATTATTGAGCAGGTGGGGGCGACTTCGACGGCGGATATGGGTAAGGTGATGGGGGTGGCATCGAAGGCATTGGCTGGATTGGCGGATGGAAAATCGATTTCTGCGAAGGTGGGTGAATTATTGAAAAAATAGGTGATTTTGGAACAAAAGGCGATACGTGATTTGAGTTTGGAGCAGTTGAAACAGGAGATGTTGCTTCATGGGGAGCCTGCGTTTCGGGCGAAACAAGTGTATGAGTGGATTTGGAAGAAGTCGGTTCGAAATTTCGAGGCGATGGCAAATATTCCCAAAACGACGCGTGAGTGGTTGAATGCGGAGTATTCGTTGCGCTGTGTGGAGGTGGCTGAGATGCAGGTGAGTACGGATCGGACGATTAAATCTAGTTTTAGGTTGCATGATGCGCATTTGATTGAGGGGGTTTTGATTCCGACGCGGGAGCGGATGACGGCTTGTGTGTCGTCGCAGGTGGGTTGTTCGTTGACCTGTAGTTTTTGTGCGACGGGTTATATGGATCGGAAGCGGAATTTGGAGGCATTTGAGATTTATGATCAGGTGGTTTTGATTCGGAATCAGGCGCAGGAGAAGTATGGGATACCTTTGACGAATATTGTTTATATGGGGATGGGGGAGCCATTGTTGAATTATGCGAATGTATTGCAATCGATTGAGATGATTACGTCGCCGGATGGGCTGGGGATGGCTTCTCGGCGGATTACGGTATCGACGGCGGGGATAGCGAAGATGATACGGAAGTTGGGGGATGATCAGGTGAAGTTTAATTTAGCATTGTCCTTGCATGCGGCGAATGATGACAAGCGGAATCGGATTATGCCGATCAATGAGACGAATACCTTGGAGGCTTTGACGGGGGCATTGCAGTATTTTTATGAGAAGACGGAGAATGAGATAACGCTAGAGTACATTATGTTTAATAAGTTTAATGATTCGGTGGAAGATGCGCGGGAGTTGTGGGAATTTGCGCGGCGGATTCCGTGTAAGATTAATATTATTGAGTACAATCCGATTTCGCAGGCGGATTTTGTGAATGCGGAGGCGGATGCGTTGGCGAAGTTCACGGCGTTTTTAGAGAGTAAGCGGATGGTGGTGAATGTGCGTCGTTCGCGCGGGAAGGATATTGATGCGGCCTGTGGGCAGTTGGCCGGCAAAAAATAATCGCTTATGTCGAATACTTTGTTTCCTATTTTTTTACGTTTGGATCGGTTGAACACCTTGGTGGTGGGGGGAGGAAATGTGGCGTTGGAGAAGGTTTCGGCTTTATTGCGCAATGCTCCGGAGGCAAGGATTACGATGGTGGCGCCGTTTTTTCGATTGGAATTATTGGACTATTTGAAAGATTTCCCTTGGGTGGAACGATTGGAGCGGGGTTTTGAGTTTGAGGATTTGGAGGGTCGGGATGTGGTAATTTGTGCGACGGATGATCGGGAATTGCATGTTCAAATAAAGTTGCGGGCCTCAGGGAGGCATATTTTGTGCAATGTGGCGGATACACCGGATTTATGTGATTTTTATTTGGGTTCGATTGTTCAAAAGGGGGATTTGAAAATAGCTATTTCGACGAATGGGAAATCGCCCACGTTGGCCAAACGGATTCGTGGATTTTTAGAGGATGTTATTCCGGAGGATATTCAGGCGAGCTTAGAAGGAATGGAGGCCGCGCGCAAAACCTTAAAAGGAGATTTTGAGGAAAAAATTCGGGTGCTGAATGAGTTAACCAAGGACTTTATTTTCCGCAAGTAATTTACCTTTGCCAATCCTCGTCGGTTTGGCAAAGGTAAGGATGAAATCAACTTTAATTTGAGGGTTTGATTAAATTATCAAGTTCTTGATAATTAGCATTTCAGGTTGTTAACTCAGGAAATTTTGGCGTTAGTTTTACAGAAAAACTAATCGATATGTCTCATTTATCCCATTACTTAACCCAGTTTCAATCTGGAAATTTTTATCATATTTATAATCGGGGGGTTGATCGAAAATTGATTTTTAAATCAAGGGCAAACTATTTTTATTTTATGGTGTTGTGGGGGCGTTATTTAGAGGGGTATTTGGATCTAGTTTCCTATAGTCTAAATGCGAATCATTTTCATTTTTTGGTTCGGGTTCGACATTTTGAACCGTATCAACTTGCAGGAGAAACGCCCCATTCAATCGTATCGGAACGAATGAAAAGGTTTTTTAGGACTTATGCTTTGGCATTTAATAAAAATCATGGGCGGACAGGGTCCTTGTTTGAGGGGCCATTTAAGCGGGTGCATGTGGGAGACAGTAAATATTTATCCTATCTAGTTCAATACATACATGTGAACCCTGAAAAGAACCAATTGATTCATGATTTCAAAATGTGGGATTGGAGTTCTTATAAATTTATTTTATCACCGCGTCATTCATTGGTTGATAGAGATTTTGTTTTGGAATGGTTTGGGGGAATAAAGGAATTTGAATTGTTTCATTCCAAAAAAAATCAGGATGTTGATATTCGAGCTTTTTTATCAGGGGATGAAGATTGAAATATGTTATTCCGCCCTAGCTTTGCCAAACCGGCAAGGATTGGCAAAGCTAAAAAAAAACCACAAAACATGTGGCCTTTTTCATTTAGGGGTAATTCAAAACAAACTTATAGGTACTGATTCGCGTTCGTTGCATTTAAATCTTCAAAAGCCGATTTTAAACGAGCCACGAAAGTCTCCTCACCTTTTCGTAACCAGACGCGCGGATCATAATATTTTTTATTAGGCGCATCGTCGCCGCT